>Ga0126342_10014380_pt1 | contig 13980 bp, 14 predicted proteins | sample Cyp1metagenome_FD_92528 | JGI IMG/M metagenome (GOLD analysis project Ga0126342, IMG submission 92528) | Coral microbial communities from Lord Howe Island, Old Settlement Bay, Australia - Cyphastrea 1 metagenome | ecosystem: Host-associated > Invertebrates > Cnidaria > Coral ...
GAAAAAGTTGTAAGCTGTGGTTGGCACGGAGGAGGCAGCGGGCCGGCGGACGACGGGATATAGACCAGAACCCCACACATCAAGATCTGGGGAAAAACACAGGGTTTCGCGCCCGAGAGTGTTTTCACCCGTGCTTTCACACGCTTCCGAACTGTTACACTTCCCAACTACTTGATGATGGGTGCTTGACATGATGATGTGCTTGACATGATGATGTGGTTGATATGATGATGTGGTTGACATGATGATGTGGTTGACATGATGATGTGGTTGCCATGATGGTGTGGTTGACATAATGATGTGGTTGCCATGATGGTGTGAATGCTAACCCATGACCATCGTCCGTAACTCGGAAGTTTTCAAATTAAACTTCCTTTAATGACTTCTATATTTGATTCATCTGCTTGATTCATCTTCTATTGAGATGCCATCTCAAATCTATCCTGAGTCTGAGGATATCTAGACATTCACAGGTTGTAGATTCAATTGGCCACTGTCAATTATTAAGGCAAGAAGTGCTAGTAGTGGTCCTTAAGGGTGAAGCCGTCGTGAGCAGTGATGAAGTTGATGGAATGGTAAGGCTTTCTTCCGTTGTGCTTGAAAAGATCAGAGCTGCCACAAATCCTTCGAGGCGGTGGCTGATCCTTGCCTGTAACGCAAATGCTTGGTAAGTCTTATGCCCGGTCGTGGTGTTCCATTGGTGTTGACAATGGTTTTCCAATGGACTTTGACCTCAAACCAAGGTCAACAAATGCCCCACGCGGCAGGCCCAAGTACGAGACGTATGGTTTCAATTGGTTTCAATTGGTTGGTTTTATAATTGATTTTATATAGTTGCTTGGTTTCAATTGGTTTCATCATTGATTTTAGTTGGTGTTGATGCTCCCTTCATCTAATTTGTGTCTGGAGTGTACAGATTGCCGCTTTTCCAGTCCTGGTGGCAAAGTCTCCCTTCTTGCCAGCATCTCCTTTGATGAAGCACCGTACGGTGTCTCGGAAAATGCCGTTCCTCACAGCGCCGCGTGGGTCGTCGTGGGTCGAAACATGTCGAAACGGACCCAAAGAGACACCGGATCCCCCACGACCAACGACCCAGCACTGCAGCAACGACTTGATCAGAGCTGCCACTCCGCCCATCTCGGGGGTCCACCAGAAGGGAACTTTCCAACGAGGTAGCCTGGCTGCATCTGGCTGCGCTTGCGCTTGCTGGTTGATCTAGTTGCCAGTGACACTGCTTAGACTTCTGATGACTTCTGAAAATATTGAACTTGATGCAACATGATGACAAAACACAGAGGCGCACAGGTTTCCTTTTGCAGTTTGCATTTCCAGTTTGTCACTACAGGTTGGAGTCATCCCGATTTGTCCATCTTAGTTTTTCTCTTAGTGCAACTCTGGGACCATCTGGCCAAGAGCAATCCCATGCTTCTGCAATGAACTTTGCTCTCCTTAGCTCAGTCGGACTGGGACTTGTCATGATTTGTCACCCATTATTCACCCATTAAATCTCCCTCTCCAAACTGCACTTAAGATCTGCGTGAATCACGATGTTTCAGATGCCAACAAGCATCTTCAACTTTGGTTCATTCGCCATCTTCCGCATGAGGAGTGGGTCCATGGAGACCTGCGATCCATTGCGATCCCCCCATGTTGGTTTTGAGGCTGTCTCCCATCAGTCCGAAGCCAGTCCAAGGCATTCAATCGCATTCAGCATGGAATGGGGTTTAGACGGGTTAGATTCCAGGTAGATGTCCAAATGTCATCAAATGTCCATTTGAAATTGGAGTGCACCTTGCCATCGCCTCCTCTCGTAAGCGCCGATGCCAGATCGAAACGGAAGCCATCAACATGCATCTCTTCCACCCAGTAGCCTTGGTTTTTTCACTTGGAAAGCAGGCGGGGATCGAACTGATGGAATGCGATGAATGATGCTGCGATATGCTGACATGATCTGCAGTGCAGTTTGGTTCAGGAAGAGCTCATGTTGTGATCCTTCTGCAACTATTGGATTGTGGCCAATTGTGGCAACAAAATCTGCTATGCAACAGAAAGCTCTGCCAAGCAGCACAAGCATTCGACAATCCAGTCAGAACACATTGGGTCATTTGCACTTACAGTGTTTCCGCAACCTCACAAGTGAAGACAAAAATCTTCCCGGCACCCAGACTTCCCAGACTTGCGATGTTGGAAATTGTTGGATGTTCGATTCAGCGAGCCTGTGTAGTTTGTGTCATGCCCGTTGTTGAGGATGTAGTAGCGATGCTTTGCTATGGCAGCCCAGCTATGCCAAAAATGTTCGCCCCAAGCACCTCATTTCTTCAAGAAATTTGACATGATTTACAGTAAGACAGAGAAAAGAACTCCAGATATGTCAGCTTCGGCCAAACTGGTCTCATTGTCGGCAGTCTCCTGTGCTTCGACTTCAATCATTAGCCTGTTTGCAATTCAATACTCTTATTTGATAGTCGATCAAGAAGTCATCAAATATCCCTCAAACATCCCTCAAAGGTTGCTGTATAGATGCGAGAGAAAAAGAGTCTCCACCTGACTCACATCCACCATGTCGATCAAAGGTTTTTTTGGGGAAGAGCACCTTCTGCAGTATGGTTGAAGACCACATCGAGAATGACTTCAATGCCTCGACGATGAAGCTCTCCTCTGCGCCAAGTTGCTCTTGCAACATCTGGGTATGGCTACAATGGAGTACGCATGGAAACACAAACATAATCTAACATGATCAAACACGATCAAACATAATCAAACATGATCAAACTTATGTTTCTTTAGTATTTGAATGTACGTATGTTACGAATTTTTACTATCCCAAAGTTGGGGTCCATGATTCTGAGGCCGTCCAGCAACGCTCAAAAACACTCCAGCGTTCGAAGGCATCCGAGTCATTTTGAAGCAAAACTATATCCAACACTGCACAACTTCAGAATCTGTTCTCACTTTTCTCCATCTCAGGTGCAGCGCTCAAACACTTCTGATCGCTCACCAAGCGGCGAACCATGGTTTTAAAACCAACGATCGCAGCACCGATCCGATCTCCTCAGGATGAAACTGGATGGTTTAAGCAGACGTTTTAAGCAGACGTTAATGTTTGCCACATGCTCATTGAAGCAATGAGTCTACAAGCTGCATGACAGGGAGCTTGAAGAAAAGCGCTGCATTGGGACAAAAAAGTTTACCTGAAATCATCGCAACTGGACAGATACATCAAACAATGGCACCATTGCATGATTTCATCTTATGTTCATCAACACGACTGGACCGACGACCGAACCGACTGGGAAGCTGCCAGCATAACAATTTCAGTATCTCAACATACTGTTTGTTGATTCGAATGAGAACACAAGGGGGCTCCAAGGTACAGTGGAGTATCCCCAGAAGTGGCAAAGCTGTTCTCCGTTCTCTGGGTTTCTCCTGAATGCAGCGCACCACCAAGAAGCTCCCAAGCACTCTCTGGTGCTGCGGCTTTGTCCAATGGGTCATGCTCTATCTATTCAGCCGTGGCAAACAGTTTGCACAAGCCATCTCCTTGGACAAGCCGTCTCGTCAAACTCGTACACTGGCAATAACCTCAGCGTCAAAACAGCTCTGATCAGCTCTTTTTGTCTGTGTGATAACCCCAGTGTTCTCTGCTGTGAATATGTGGAATGTGTATTGAAAAATCGTCATGTCTTATCAATGAAACAATTTCTCGGACAACTAGAAACACATATTTTGATGTATGCATAGAAACACCATATATCATACAAGCAACACTCACCACTTTAAGCATCATAATTATAATAATCACATGCTATGTCATCATGTATATATTATAATAATCACATGCTATGTCATCATGTATATACAAAATAGGTTTCATTTTAAGCATCATGAATCATAGTCATATGCTATGGCTGCTATATCATCATGTATACACAAAGATAGGTTTCACTTGCTGGAGAAGTATGTGTTTTTTTCCTGTTGCACTGCATATGGCCAATCATACTGAGCCACACTTCTGGAAAACATGAAACAAAATAAATCAACATCTGTCAGACAGAGTGGTGCATCTAAGTTGCTCAACTGCATTGATGCCCATCTCGAGCAAATGAGGGATCTTCTGGATAAAGCCTGCGGGCATGGTGGGCCTGGAACTGACCCTCAAACCAAATTAAAAAAATCCAAACGCACGGAAACGCATCCAAGAATGTAAAACTGCAGATGCAAATAGATGCAATCTATATGGTATAGCCTAAAAAGGTTCCAGCCGTTTGGTCCCAATCGTCCAGTTTGCTATCTGGATTCCTTAGTGTGGGATTGGAAAAGGATGGAAAAGGCACAAATCATTCCAAGAACGTGTTTGCAAGAGGCGGTGCCTTTTGATGACATGGTGTGTAGAGGCGAACTTGGGGTGCAGTTCCACTTAGTATGGCCATGATAAAAGGGGCCCATTGATCCCAACTTGTGGAGGTTATAAAATGTTATTAAAAATCGTTGTACCAAGTTGTATCCATTGATCCCAACACCCTCAATTTCTTCGACTTTCGAGAAAGTCTCCGAGTCATGCCCCGCACGTGGGTCTCGTAGATCACCAAGTCCTTCAAGTGCTTTCCCGGAGGCTTTACGCCTGGGCACCGCTCCAACCCATGGCGTAAACACCAACTCTGACAGTGTCAGTCTGCATCAAAGGACTCATGATGATTCATGATGACCCATGATGATTCATGATGATTCATGATGATTCATGATGATTCATGGTGATCTATGACGATCTATGATGATCTATGATGATCTATGATGATTTATGATGATCTATGATGATTTATGATGATCTATGATGATTTATGATGGTTTATGATGATCTATGATGATCTATGATGATTTATATTGATGAGTCATATTGTTGATTCATGTTGATGATCTATATTGGTGATTTATGGTGATTCGTGATTCTACGAAAGCTATGGCGGTATTTCGATTTCCAGATCGCGAAAAAGCAGGCCTTGCCAGTCAAAGTCGTAGATAGCTCTCCGGTCGGGGATCACCGCCATGGGTGAATATCGGGGACCTGGCATTGTGGCTCTATCACTGCCACTGTAAATCATGATGAACATAAACTAGAGGGACAAGCAGCATCAAGCAGCTGTCCTGTTGGTACATTCAAAGATATTCAAAACATGTCAGGACCCGACCATCTCTCTTGTTCCAATCCTTTGCATAGCGGCTGTCCAGGCATTTTGCACAAGGATCGAGGATTCGCATGGATCCACCCTGGGATGGTGTCAGCTTTTTTTCAGCGACTTCGCGACTTCATGTCGCTTTTTGCGTCCAAGTTCGATCTGCACCAAATCCAGGCTGAAACATTCCATGAATAGTGGATTTTCCCATTAAAAAATGGTGATTTTCCATAGCTATGTTAGTTTACCAGAGGGTAGTCGGTGTAGTGTAGTTCCTCCCTCAAGTCTGTGTAATCAGTGCCTGTGGCATGCCATTCTGATCCAACTTGGGGTACAGGATCCACCTGGCCACGCGATGCCACGTGTGACAGCAGTGTGATATGGACAGGTCAAGCCTAGCGGATTTGTGTTGAATGTGCCAACTAATTTGATTTCAATGGCTGGCAGGAAATTCACCCAACAAATTTGAGTGAGTTCTTATACAGTTCTTCAGAAGGATCTCAGGGTGCGAACGCTCTCGACTTTTCTTTCTCGGACAGCATCTGATGCAACTGCTAGCGCGCTCGCTGCGATGCTTTGCGAAGCTGCAGAAAGGATGATTGCCACGGCCTCTGGCGTCAACAGTAGTGATTTCACCTGTACCTGTACGAGTCGTACGAGTGTGGTACAAATGTACAAGTCGTCGCGTCACCAAACCAAGGACTGGGTGCAATGCAAAGGGCGTCCTTGGAAGGGTTGGATCAACATGTTTCAACCTTACCAGCCTTACATACTTTACTAATCTTTACTAGACCTGCAGTGACCCGCATGTGCTCTGCTCCAGCCCAAGTGATCCAAGTGGCAGGAAGGGCAATGTCCGCAGGCAGAAGACCTTCTTTGTTTCTGATTTCCACACTTGCACGGGCATTCAGCAAAGCCTCCACAACTGGTGCCTCAAGCACTCAAGCACAACGCACAAAGGAGAGACATGCGATCCCAAAAATCCATAAAAATCCCCCGGAGAGCATTGTGACAATGAGAATGATGGCACACTTTTTCCACCAATTGTTGTGAACAGACACCAGCATAATTGTTGGTGTGTTCATCCCCTTCATACTTGAGAGTAGAAGCATTCAACACCATTCAACGGTGCGAAGACGTTCCATGGCAAACACAAAACTCTGCAATAGTTTTCAAGCATTGGCTGCATATGCTGCAACCTTTATCAACCTTTGGCAGCCGTTACTTTCACCAGCTGAAAGCAACTGCACCTTGCGGGTTCTGAGCCAAGTCTCCCCACTTCGGCGAGTTACAGCCAAATGCAGCGCTGTGGAACCATCGGAGTCAACTGAGTCGCTTGGGTCGGAACCGATTCTCTGAAAAGTGTCGCTTTGATTGACCTTTTATTGACCTTTTGTTGAGAATGTTGAGCCGAGTTTTCAAATCCATCTCGACGACTCAGTGCGAGCCTTCATCCACCATTGCTTTGGCCTCCAACAGCACTCTTACTCCAAGGCCATCAACTGCAAGGTGCAAGGGACTTCGGCCTTGTGGATCACCTGGCTGCACTGCTCGAGATATCTGGAAAAACCACCTGGCTGCCCTGTTGAGAAAGCGAATCTTCGTGACAGCTGAACCGCGGAACGAAGAGAACACGCTGAGAGGGGGACGATGATCCACCGCAAAGCCTCTGGCAAGCAATGCCTCTAATGCTGGGGCACCGCAATGAGCTGCGTGGTGGATGGCCAAAGCCTGAAATGGTGACGGCAAAGTTGAGCAAAGTTCAAGTTGATGCAGTTCAATGCATCTTAGATCTGCAAATATCGGCAGGGACGAGCATCCAAAATGGCAGTGACAAACCACACGATTTACTCAAGAGATCATACGTCAGAACTATAGCATTTCATATAGAGCATATATTGCTGGTCAAAGAAGATTTGCTCGACAGTTGAGAGTTGATATAGAATTGATAAGTAGATGGACGGATCACAGAACAAAAACAGTGCTCCAAATCAGAACGCGTATTCCACTGTGTGCTGCACAGCAATAAGCATCTAATCCACCAACATCTCCTGGAAGGTTTCTCAGGAAGTTCTTGTCCAAGCAAAGCATGGATGCAGCCAACCTTGGCAATCCTAAATCTTTCAAATCTTTTAAAAAAACATCAAAGTTCCATCAAAATTGATCAAAACGATATAATATAAAACAATCATCGCGCCCACATAGCGAAACGAAAGGGAGAACGACTGCAGAGACTTTACATTGAATTGAGAAGCTCAAAACAGCTGGTTTAATACATTTTTCAATTTAAAACATATTTAGACAACATCAAAACTTCAAGACCTTCAAGGTTCAGGATCTGCTTTCAGCCGGTGAAACATCACCAAGCTACAAGGCTCCAGGACAACACCCCGCTTTGTCAGTGACTTCTGCTCGGGCCTGTGACTCATCCGCAATGGAAAGAAACCAAATGTGTACTGGGCCACTGGGTAGTGGGTCTCTGTCACACACTTACCTTTTTCATCCTTGTCTGCGTAAAAACCTGTGGTTTGCAAAGGTTGGCAGCCATAGCTTGTCCCGCTACAACATGATGACCACTAGTACGAGTTTGGACAGCCAACAGGATGTGATCTATTCTGAATTTATGAAGCAAAAGAAACGACAAACGCAGAAAATTGTTGTCCCCCGCGAGCCTCTAGCAAGAGTGCCACGCTCTCATTGTCCCTCGCATAAGCCAAAACCGTCTGCCCTGCGGCATCACGCGCCTACCGGGCAGTAAACATCATTGCCATTGCAAAGCTTGGACACAAAATCCTTGGATATCCTGTATATTGAGAGCTTTCAAGTAAATTCGAACTGAGTCACCTGCAACAGCTGCGGCGATTTCTTGAAGTCGAAGCCTCGGCCCAGGTCGCAAATGTTGGAATTACATCAACATTTACCGGGAAGTTGTCCCTACTGGAACGCCATCAACTTCTCTATGGAGGGAGACATTCCTTGTAGGGACACTCCTAGAACATTCCTTTTCATTCATCTTGATTCCAAATAATTCAAATTCATTCCAAATAATTCCATTTCATTCCAAGTAATTATTGTTCATTCCAAATAGTTATTTGTCATTAACACGTTTTAGATTAGTTTTAAAAAGTTTTCAAATATGTGTTGATAATTTTCGAGATTTTTAGATTGTTTGCGAATGTTCTGGACTTCTGGATTTTTTGCATTTGTTTGGAACGTTTTATTTTTTTGATTGTTTGGAACTTGTGTTATGCTTTATTTTTATTTTGTATATTATATGTTAGATTTTTTTGGCTTTTTGGAGTTGTTTCTATATGTGTTTTGATTTTTTGTGTTTTTTTGTAATTGGATCGATGTTTTTGAAGGTTATTTTGTTTTCTTGATGTTTGTATTTTCGTTGTTTTGAGATTTTTTGGATTTTCTTTGAGAATTTGTTTGAACAGATAGCAACCATTAGGAGTAGCCCAGGGCTCTTTAATGAGTAAATCAACGACGGGAGAAAGTCAACTCAGTTGTTTTGCTCCATGTAACTCCGCATGAATCCAGTCATGTCTTAACAACAGGGGTTGTAATATATTTACATCAACTGTTGAAGTTATTTGTACTTACTATATGTTACTCTGGGGAACATCATATGATATGGATTTCACCAGCTTGTTGAGCCCTTTCCTACTGGAACTCCCATCATACTTGCAGCTTTTCACCATCCATCATGCAGAAAGATGTGATGGGTCAGGAGTGTCTCACCTGCTAGCTCCGCCTTTCCATCCAAGCATCAAATTGTCACTCTGCAACAAATTCATTCATGAATCACACATAATATGATGTAAGGTCCCGATTAGTAGCTCGGTTCGCGATTGTGGCTAGAGATTTCCAAATGTCTTCAGAGTACATGTATTGCGGCCTTGGTTCGGTATTGTGGTTAATTTGTTTGGAAAAAGTGAACGGGACCCTCTCATGGCTGGTGGCTTGAACACTTGTTCGGGTGTTGTTCTTTAAGAAGGCTTTAATGAGAGATTGGATCCTTTAGGAAAGGCAGACAAGCAAGACTTTTTTAGAGAAAAAACTAAGAATAATTCAAAGAAAACACTTTTTGTTAGAAAAAAAACAAGTACATACAAGTACTACAAGTACGTTTTAAATTGTCGCCAATTAAAATCCTTACTTAAATCAAATGTATGATTGTATCCTAACAGTTTTCAAGACTCAACTTTAAAGAGAGTATAGCATTTGTTTGAGGGGGGTACCAGCAAATCAGGACGCAACATTAACACATCTTAAAACTAATTATTCCAAACGTCATTTGAAACATGTTGAAACTCCTTGAATCATTGTAATGTGGGTAAAACACTAATAAACCATCCTCCAAATCACTTTTACCATTCCCAAATGGGTGGTTTATTCTTGTTTTTGGTGCCGGGCATCTGAGAGGCTCGCGACTGCTGTCATGTTTTGCATCATACTATCAAACATAACATTGGCACGGCCACACATATGTGATGCTACGCTACTGCACGTTCTCCTGCACTGGCACACATATGTGATGCTACGCTACTGTACGTTCTCTTGCACTTCCACACATACGTCATGCTATGTACGCTACTGTACGTTCTCTGGCACTTCCACACATATGTGATGCTCCGCTACTGTACCTTCCCCTGCACTGGCACACATATGTGATGCTACGCTACTGTACGCTCTCCTGCACTGGCACACATACGTCACGCTCTGCTACTGTACGTTGACAGACATGATGGTGATGATGATGATGATGATGATGATGATGGCGATGATGTTGTTGTTGATGTTGAGACTAAAGTTTCGTTTTTGGCCCGTTTCAGTTCCCCCCTGTAAAACTTCTGAAAAGTGACAGTGACAGCAGTCGCGAGCCTTTCAGAATCTTTCAGATGCCCTTTTTCCATGTTTTTCCCATACAATTTCAGCAATCTGTATAATCTATACCCTCTGGTAAACTAACAGTTTGCTATTGAAAATGGCCCAGTCGAAATAGTGGATTTACCGATTTACCCATTAAAAATATTTAAAAATGGTGATTTTCCATAGTTTTTGGTATGTTTACCAGAGGGTATACTTTTCTGTGATTGACACCGCTATACACCGGGTCTACTCCAAGGCGCTGCGTGCCTTCAGTAAGGCTTGCAGGGCCTTGGCAGCGTGGCCTTCCGCAGCGTGGTGCAGCAGCGTGCGGCCCTTGTGGTCCTCCCTAAGGCCACGGCGTGGCTATGTCCATGGTGATAACCCCAATAGTTGGGATATAACCCACTATCACTAATAGTTGGGATATAACATTATGATACATTATGTAATATAAATTAATATAACATTGTCCATAATTATGTCCATGGTGATAACCCGGCATAATGTAATATAACTTAATATAACTTACTCTCACCCCTATCAGTATGCCAATATATATCCACAACTTTGCCGTTATCATCCACTTATAGCTGGAACTGCACCCACAAGTGACGTGTGACACATCGGCTCGACGCTTTTTAAGAGTCTGAAACCATAACCACTTCAACCATAACCTGTGTTCCATGGTGCACTTCATAGCATGATTCTGCAAAAAAAAACAGACGCTGGACGGATCTGTACAGTTCAGTGCATCATCGCCCAGGTAATCCCAGGTATCCACGCAAATCCAGTTGTGTCAGGCTTTCTGCGAACGCAAAGCCGGGCTGGGCATCAACTTCTGCACCACGCCGTTCCAACTCCTTCAACGAAAGGAATGGAGGAATGGAAGCCAACTGCATCACTTTTATTCACTTTTTACAGTCAACTGCATGGACAATACACATCAATACATATCAATACACGTTGATAATGTTCATATTCATATCTTTCATCATTTTTGCCAAGCAGCATGCTGGGCATGAAATTCCCTCCTCAGGGAGATGTCATGTCAGATTGCAGGTCCAGGTCCGGATTCGAGGATGGTGAACATGTGTGAAGCTCGTGTCTGCACACAACAATTTGATTGCCATTTGATTGCCATGTTGCAGTTGTGTTGATAGTCGCTGGTGTTGTGATTTCTTTTCTTGGCATGACAAACATGACAAAGTATTTCAAGCCCAACTCCAAGTTGACCTCTTTTTCTTTGCAGAGTTGAAAGCAATTTTTAAGAGTTTCTCTGTTTGTACAAAACTTTGGAACCCAGCTCCATGCACAACGCGTTGCAGACTGCACATACTCCTGGCAAGAGAACGTTGAGGCTTGAGTCTGGGGATCTGCTTTGAAACTGAAGTTTAAACCCTGGCTGGCTGTTGCTCACAAGCTCACGTGTTATTGAGCACTGCACCTACAAAATGCTACAAACCTATGCCTAGTCTTTTGACATCGAAAAGCCGGTGCTTCCTCTTCGGGATCTCCTGGTCCTTCAGACCAGGAAGCAGCCCATGTCTGCAAGACAGAGCTGGCCTGCGGATTGATTGGGAGCTCAAACAGTAAGAGACAACAATGACCCCGAGAAATCCTCTGCTTGGGCCCAGGCAGTTCCGCACAGCCGCCGCAGCGCTTGCCGTGATGGCGAATGACAGTCCAAGATCTGCGCAGAAACTCAAAAGGGACAAGGACGGACACTTGCGTTCATGCAGCAGCGTCACCTTTGAGTCTGGATACTTTGCCAAAGGCGTGCATGCTGGATATCTCTATCCTGTGTGCGTGTCACTCTCATTTGCCTGTTCAGATCTGGCATGCGCAGATAACCATGCCAGCTTTGTATGGTTGCCATGTTGAGACCATGGTGCCACCATATATGCATGCATCTTCACATCTCCTTGGATGCCATGTGAACTACTGCGATCTTGTCGGATTGAATCTATTGATTACAGTAAATATATCCTCTGGTAAACTAACAGTTTGCTATTGAAAATGGCCATTTATAGTGAGTTTTCCCATAAAAAATGGTGGTTTTCCATAGTTATGTTAGTTTACCAGAGGGATCCAGAGGGTATTGAGTATTGATATGTCAATCCTCCTGATCTCCCAATGTACCAACCAAATCGGCAGGAAGAGCATGGAATTTCAGGACCTCGAGTACACGGCAAATCCAGCAGGACCAGTCATCCACCTTCAGCCAAGCATCGGGCCCAATTGAAGGGCAAAGATATCGTACCCACTGGCCACAAGCCCCGGGTGCAACCTGCAACTTCACATGGCGCAAAGTCTAAAATTCCATGGAAATTCCGCGTTTTTTTTCATGGATTGAAACATGGAAATTGCTGGTCTTTCAATATTTCTTCAGTTTCTCTCAGTTTCTTTGGGATGTTCCCATGGATTTGATTGTCAAACCAACTCGCTGCACGTTGCCTGGCAAGCGTCGAACCGTCAATGCAAGGCTCCCTGGCTGCAAGCGTTGCAGTGCCGAACGTAACTTGAAGAGCAACGGCACCGAGAAAGCCTGGTGAACCAAGCTGAACATTTCAAGGGTCACTGAGCATCACTGAGTCACATGAGTTTTCCACTTTTTTCAAATGTTCGATCATTTCGCAGCAAGACTGCATTTCGAATTGAATGAAGAACAAGATGCAGGAACACAAAGTTGCATTTGCTAAGGCCCAAGTTTCATAGCCTCAACACTGAAGAAAAAATCGAACTATCAGGATCCTAATGAATCCAAATGTGCTGAAATGGGCTGTACGGCTGTACGCTGACGAAATTCAGCAAGGAGCAGCAGAGTTCACATAGACCAAGGTGGCGTTGAGCCAGGCATCCACCTTGAGGAAGTCGCCTTGAAATCCCGAGCTTCGGTCGAAGTAACTGTCCAAATATATAATTAATTATTATGCTCCCGTCAAAATCCTTTACATCTGAGTAGATGCTATTGTTATGGTTATCGCTTTGGGGGGTCTATCGCTTCCAGGGTTTTGTAGAAATCTGCATATTCAAGATCCAACATGAAGCCAAAATCCATTCCTAAACAGGCTCGGAAATCGATCTAGGAGTTGTTTTGTTGGTTTCAGCTGCTTCGGCTACAATTCATGTTGCTTTCATTTTGCATTCATGTCCTTTCATCTTCCTTTCATGCTGCATTCATTTCCTTTCATTTTCCTTTCATTTGTATTCAGTATTCATTTCTTTTCATTTTCCTTTCAGATTCCTTTCATGTTTATGCCAAGGTGCATTCATTTCATCTCCCTTTCATGTGCATGCATTTTCCTTTCATGTTGCATTCATTTCCTTTCACTTCGTTTCTAAGGCTATGGAAATGGGTTTCTGGCTTGGCCAGGGGACCGAGTGCAACACATGGTTATCGCTAAGGTTATCGCTAAACAACCCCTACAACACATGACATTGTTCGAAGGAATTTTCCGCAAAAGGACAGAGATAGAGAGAGAAAGAGAGAAAGAGAGAGAGAGAGAGAGAAAGAAAGAGAGAAAGAGAGCGAGCGAGTTGGATGCCAAATGATATGGTACAGTGACTGCAGGAAACAGGGCACCACAGGTTGAACTTGCCTCATCGGTTTTGCCCCTTGGGTGAATGTGTACAACGGTGTTTCCTTGGTTTACACCAAGTTCACTGGACTGTGTATGGTCCCAGGTTATTGCTTTTGGGGGGCCCTATTGCTTTACAGTGTTTCGTACACATCTCTGACAAAAAACGCCTGCAATACTAAAGTGGTCTTCAACCATCATGACTGTGACTCATGTGTATATATATATATAATTATATATCCGCCGACCCTGGCCTTCGCCAAGGCCGGGGCGGCGCCTGGGACCACCGGAGGTGTGGATCCTGTCTTTCTTGAACCTTTGCCACGCCGTGGATCCTGTCTTTCTTGCACCTTTGC
>Ga0126342_10014381_pt1 | contig 13979 bp, 15 predicted proteins | sample Cyp1metagenome_FD_92528 | JGI IMG/M metagenome (GOLD analysis project Ga0126342, IMG submission 92528) | Coral microbial communities from Lord Howe Island, Old Settlement Bay, Australia - Cyphastrea 1 metagenome | ecosystem: Host-associated > Invertebrates > Cnidaria > Coral ...
ACAATAGATACAATAGATACAATAGATACAATAGATACAATAGATACAATAGATACAATAGATACAATAGATACAATAGATACAATAGATACAATAGATACAATAGATACAATAGATACAATACATACAATACATTAAATAAATAAATACATACATACATACATACATACATAAGCTATAAGCTATAAGCTTCTTTCGAGCCATTGAGCAGGAAATGATTGTAAGTGCCTTGATGACTTGCAGGAACCGCACAAGACTTGGCAGTGGCGCAAACCTCAAGTTCCACCAAGTTCGATCTGTAGGATGTGTCAGACCCTGGGGGCTGAATGCAATCTGATCTTATGATCAGGATCCAAGAGAAGGGCTGGATGGATTTCCAAGATGCAGAGGTGTTGCTATACAACCAGGGCCCACTTGCCTGTCACAATCGCAGCAATGAAGATAGCACCCACTTTCTCTGCGAATGTTTCATGACATTGCTTTAAACAATACAAGAGCCGCTGACCAGTTTGCCAGTTCAAGGCCAAAGTAGCTTCCTCTTCATGACGCCGCAACAACGACTGAAGCTTAACGCCGGCTGAAGTGCACACAGGGGTTCAGAATGGTTCAGATGCAATAGCACTCACCTCATTTTCCAAGCAGTTTTTTCTTTTGGCAAGTCCAAACCTTCAACTGTTCTCTGTTTTGAGTCTCGTGTGGTCTTTTTCTTATTCCCAGAACATTTTGGTCCTCGCCACGTTCATCTGAGGGGCTCGCAGCTCTTCAGTAGCAACGTCCCCAGTCCGATTTCTGTCAAGTGATCCCAGGTGGGACCAGCGACGGGACCCCTCAAACTTCGACGGAACTTTGAGCCGTGCTTTGCCTCTGAGCCTTCCAAAGCTGAGGATCATTCTAGCAGTGGCCAGGCACTGTTGCCGGTTTTAATTGGATGTTTTATGAATTTTTGTGATGATTTTGCATGTCATTCTTGTGGATGCATGATAGATCGCAGCACCTGACAAGTCCACTTGCCATCTCTGACAGTTGAGTTGAGCCATTGTTGTCCAATGCGTAGCATCGCTTAGCACGGTCCGACGGTTGATCCATCCCTGTTGCTTCTTGGACAGGAAGCCGATACGCTGTTGGCGACGGTGGTGAAATTGCAGCAGGATCCGGCGGCTGCGGGCTGTTTTGGTTGGTAGATGATGTGCCATTGGTGCCGGAGGAAGCGGCAGCCATGCAAGACTTCCGGCCGCCAAGCTGGTCAGTGCTCCGGCGACATGAGAATGCCCTCATTGAGAGTGGCCAGGTGTGGGCGTTGCGAGTTACAGTGAGGTTTAACATTTCATTTGTGGCCAGGATTTCACAGCTGTTCCACAAATGCACCTAAAAGCAGAAACTGTACTCAACAGGGCATATACAAATCACACTACAATAGTAGGAGCTGGGGCTTGAACAAGCTTTCAGGAGCCTTGGACTGGAGAAATTGTCTGGCGCTTTGCAGGTTGTGCTCAGAAAGTTTGTTCTCCGTTTTGCTACTCTCAAGCTTTGCAGCTTTGCAACATTGCTTGAATATGCTTGAAATTGATACAACACAAGACTCAAAATCAGATGGGAGCTTTTCGCGCTGAGTGCACATTTTCTAAACCTTCTTTCCAGTTTCCAGCGCAATCGCAAAATGGCAGCAAACGTCACAGTGACATAGGAGTCCTATTCGGAACATGAAATAAGTGCCGCCATGCCATCTGCTGCGAGCAGTCAGAAAGAGCTGCGCTTCGCGCTGCTCTCTCTTTTTCCATCCGCGGGACTCAAAGAGGTCAGCGAGGCGGGCCGTGGCCTGGTGGCCAACATATCGAGGGACGACACGGCTTCCTCAGATGGGGATGGGTCAAATATTGGGGGTACCAATGAAAAAACAAAACCGCTGTTCTATTATGTTCTGTTAGTGTATACTGTAACCATCCCCAAAAAGATCCACAAGTAAAACCCGATCAAAAGAACGGTGACTAATACTAGTTTCCGATATTTTCCGGGGTTACTACAAGGGTCAATCATTTTCGGCCATACCCACGATATCATCCGGTTGTTTGCTGGTAACATCGACCATTTTTTTTGATGCTGTCTTTTCTTGGATCCCTTAGTCAGAGGCCACTTGGCCTTGGCGACTCAGGCTGCGAAGGTTGGCGACTTCGACGCAGCCGTGGAGATCCTCCGCGCGCGCGTCACTGGCGTGACTGGCGTGACTGGCGTGACTGCGATCTCCGAAGTACCGGCCCTGGTGGCTGCCGAAAGCGAGATAGCAACAGCTGAAGGATCGCAACCGGAAACGAAGGAAGAGGAGTAGCTCACTTGCATGTGGTGGTTTCCAATGACTGTTCAATGGCAGTTCACAATCGCTGATAGCTTTCTGAAATCCCGTGGAAATTCACTTTGGCAACTCTGGGATCGTGGGCAAAGGCCTGTGAAGACAGATAAGACAGGAGGCTGCGAGGAAAAAGAGCCAGAGGAAGACATCCTGACAGAGGTACTCAAGTAGTAAGTTCCTGGGTATGGGGCAAAACTTGTTGATTTTTTAAACTGGAGGCTTAAGATCCTGAAAAATGAATATGGTGCCCACTGGTAACTGGTACCCAAGAGTGCGGCTTCCCTGCGACAGGCTCTGGCGGCGGCCAAAAAAGACCAATGTTCGGAAAAGAAGAAGGTCAAGCAAGGATCCCAAAGGGGTTGTAATTGGGTTGTAATGGGGGTGTATTCAGCATTCTGCACTGTTTTCTTTCCTGTATGTTCCTAGAAAACTTTCAGAAAGGCACAGACTCCATCCTGCAGGAGGCTACAGTCACGATGGCTGGCAGATCAAGTGCGAAGTTGATATTTCTCGAACATGTCAATCTCTGCGCACGCTATGTTCGCAATCCAAGAAAGTTGAGGAGGCAGCTCCCACAATTCTGCGTCCCTTGACTGTGGCTCCCGCTTTGAAATGCATGTTCAATTGGGATTTCTCTTTACTCTCAGTCATTTTATTATATTTTATTTGCCGACAATCTTTCCAGCACTGAACTACTGCATAGGCCGGTGATGACTTCAGGATCAATCCGACGTGAATCGTGTGGGATTTCGTATTTCTTGACGATATTGGTTCATGAGATGCTGATGACCGGAATGGTCATGAGATTTTTTTTTTACGCCTTTTTTCTTGGTCAAAGGCGATCTAAAAATAAACCACATTAAACCACACTGACACCCATGCAACTGGATCGAGAGAGGGAATATCACTACAGGGTACTGTGGTAGTGTTCTTTTCTGTACCTATTTCTGTACCTATTAGATCTATCAGAATGTTCATTCCAGCTGTAGTGTTGTAGCTCTTCTAATAGCTAGTCAGCTAGTCCAGGCCAAACTTGGAACTAATGCTCGGTTTAGGGCACTTTTTCCAGCGACTTTGCAGCCAAGAATTCTAAGTCGTGATGACTTTAAAAAGTATGATAATCTATCATATCTATCCAGACGACCAAACATGTTATTCATGGAGGGAAAAGTTGGTTTTGTCTGGCGATTTGCATGTTTTTGCCTGGGAAAATCAGAACATACTCAAAAAAGGCCCTGAATCTTGCCTACTGTCCCTCTCGATAATGCGGTGCAAAGGATACGTTGGCGATGACAACACTGCAGCCTTTGCTGCTGTTTGCTTTGAGAGAATGATCCAGCGGGAGCAGGAGTTATGGATGCACCCGACGATCATCGTAGACAACAACTGATATAATAGATACTGTGAATATCGGTGAACTGCAAGGAAGATACCACCTGCTTGAGCATTTGATGAGCTGACATGAATGCAAATCAGAACTCAGATTCAGACTTTTTTTTGTTCGGTGTTTTCCGCAGTGCGTGGCAATTTCCGTGCCGAAGGAGTTTGATGATCGCTTTTGCGTTTTCTACCATCACTACAACGGCGCTGTAGCTGCACTGCCATGTCCCATCTTGTTGTGTGCCATAAACCAAGCAATCTTAGATGGTTCATACAGTTAATAGTTAATACCCATCCATTTCTGGGATGGTTTATGGCTTTGAGTTTGCCATAGTATTAACTTTAGACAAGGCATATTTGCATATATTTGCCATGTGACCTGCCCGAAGCGAGGTGCTGCGCTGCTATATGAAGTGCAGACCGAGATTGCACGCTATGCGTTCGATCTGCCAGACTCTTTTGCACCATTGCCTCGAGTTGCTCAGCTTGGAAATAGATTGAAACTTCACTGCTTTACTTTTTTACAGCCTCTTCGGCCTCTTAGCTGGTAACATTTGTGGCATTGCATGTGCCGCAAACACTCAGTCCTGTCGAGTCGTCAAATCTGGTGCAGGTGTTCTTGGGCCACTTCAAAGACTGCACTCTGGATCGCTTGAAGGCTTCCTTCGCAGCTTGCAAGGGTCAGGCGCTGATGGGACACTGGCAGCTGCGAATGCTATTGAAACTCATGAGGCCAAATTGTGTGTGAATTTTACCTGGTATACAAAATAGTAGAACCCAGTTACATATAACAGCAAACAGCACATATAAATATATATAGTTATATATATATATATTATAATTATATATATATATATACATATTATATATGCATATATAATTTAATTGATATTGAGATAACCCCCCAGTTCTACGGTATAGCTTTCGATTTCCAGTGCCAGGATCACGATCCCTGGTTTCGATCCTTGGCGATCTCTGCATCCCCCACACTCTATGCCTTTGGATCGGAAGCCCCGCCGCTGAGTTGCTTTCGACGGGGTTGCTGAGCGCAACAATAAGCGATGATCCAATGGAAGCTGGGGATTACCCAAATCCATTATGAAAAAATAAGATTATGGGGAACTGCAGAAAACTGCAGAAACCCCACTAACAAAGAAGTATTTGGGATTTTGCAGGCTTTTGACACTGCACACTGCAGTTCTACTGAAGGAGAGACCGCCCATTTGTTGTGAAGTTTGCTAAGCTCCTAACATCTTCCGAGCGGAAAGGTGATAGAGGTGTCCCAACATGCGTCCACGTGTGTCCACATGTGTCGCCCTTGGGCTGTGCACAAAATTTGATGTGGAGAAAGTGCTCTTGGTATCAAGGCTATGGCTGTACCGACCTTTCCTTCCGAAATCTGACCATAAGCGTACTACAGGAGGCGTGCAGCATCTCGAGCCTTGACATGAGGGGCTGAGCCATGGAAGGCACCTGAATAAAGGTACCCAAAAACATGCTGTGATACAACTTGATATGACGTAACCCAAATATTTTTTGGCTACTTGTAGCTATGTACTTCATTTATATCCAGTTGTATTAGATTCGTTTCGTCGTTCTAGATAGTTTTGTGGGTCACGCCCCCAAATCCAGGGGTTCATCAATTTTTTCCAACTTTTTGTGGCCACAATTTGCGGCAAATCGATTCTGAACAAACCCTAAATGTCATAGTGTCCGTAACCCAGTAAATATCCCCACGTTTAATGTTTCATATCAACGCAGTAAAAAAAATCCGGGTGGATCAAATCCAATCATTTTCTTGGTGACCATTGTTTTCCATTGCATTTCCATGATACATCATATTCCCAAGAAATTCCCGAATGCTTGGGGTTGAGGTTGACTTTCCTCCCTTTTTTGGCTGTGGAAGCATTTGGCATCCATTTCCAGTGGCCTAGGTCCGGCAGGGCAGCAGGTGTAGTGCATCAACTGAGCCAAGTCGCTGCCAGGACCGGGGCCCGACCCACCCCCAGGTGGTTTTCCGAGAGCAATGTCAGGGATTTGGTGCTAGTTTCCCGTGTTGGGGAACGTCCAAGCATGGTATTTTGTAATGATTTGCTGGTCATATCCACAAAGCCCCACGATTTGTTGATAAAAAACCCCACAGACCTATGGTTATTTTAAAGAACCAGTGACTCGCTGGCAAAATAATGCAACATCTGCATGATTTGTGTGAATGTTTGTAAAATCTTCATTCTTGCGTTTAGTCCGTATTTTCGTTGGCCAAATCTTCAGTTTTAGGTTGCTGAACCCCTTGGATTCCTGTTGGTGTTGAATGGCAATGTGCAAGAGGTTTGGCCTACAAACGAGCGGCTACGACAGTGTGCAAGAGAAAGATGCACCGCAGCGGCTGGGTGGACAGATGCTGCAGATTTTCATCGCCAAGGATATCGTGAATCAATACGTTTCTTGGCGATGCTTCATGCTACCCTGAATGGCACCAATTTTTGAGGGGTTTGACCATGAGACTAATTGGGATTTATCAACAGAAAGTGAGGATATAAGCCATCAAGAGTGTGGTCGTCTCAATGATGCATTCCCAAGTATACCATGTGGGGAATTGCTTTGTGAACCGTACGACATTGGGTTTATCATTGGGTTTGTCACATCATTGTTGCAGCTCTGCTCTGAGGTGTATCGTAGCATCTTGGACAGCCTTGGCACATCTGGGTTCTTGTGGGAATAGGGCACCCCAGTCTATCCAGTGGTTGATCATGTTCCCTATAAAAGTTGTGATTTTGGGAGTACAACCCATTTTCAATGACATCCATATTTCTGGACAAAACTTCCAATATTCGTTGAGAGCAGACAGCACTGAGAATTTCCAAGGGAGACTCTTTTTCAAGGTCAGCTTCGGTCACCAGTTGAGGTAAGCCATTTGGCATTCCCATCGAAACACAACTGGATCTCTGGCTGGAAAATCCTGAAGCTTTGAAGGACCAACTGGATGGTCAAGTACCTTGGAGACAGCTAGTCCTGTGACCTGTGAGACTGGGAGAGACTGTTGAGTGACACAGCCACACAGCTGGAACAGACCTGGCGCCAAGGTCAGAATTCTTTTTGACCCTGCAATTTTCCTTGACAGCAGCAAGGGACAGCTCTTTCACTACTGCGGAGACTGGGAATTTCTGGGAGGAAATGTAGAGATGGAGGAGCGCACAAAAGTGCCATGATAGAATTGCATCTTGGGTGCTGTTTTTTTCCCTTCAGGTTGCAAACTGTGGTGCCAATTTGTGTGTACTCTTACTGAAAAATGTGCACTGGACTTGTGCTGATGAAGGACTCCCGTGCGGCCTTTGTCCAAGAACTTCGAAGAATTCTGGGGCCTGTGATGAAAAATGGACCAAAGGAAGCGCTTCAAAAGCGACTGCAGAAGTGCCGCCAGAGGCGGGAGGACCGTGGCTGTGAGGGTTATAAGGACTGTGAGAAGACCCAGGAGTCACCAGTCATTGATGAAGCATCAAAGAGGCAGAATTGAGGATCTGATGTTTTTTTTTTTTAAATATGGGAGTTTCAAGATTTCTCTCTTGATCATAGCTGAGTCGTTGTAGCAAATTTTTGAGCATGGAACGTGGCTCCCTGTTTTGATGCTGTCAGGTGACTAATCTCTGGCACAGCTGTGGCTGGACTGCTGGAGCCCGAATCTCCCGAGAAGTTTGGTCTTAAAGACAAACATGTGTTGCTTGTCTTAGGGACTGCAAAGAAAAAAGCATTTCGTGGCACCCACCGGATACTGGCAAGGATCCCTACAAAGGTCATATACGTCCGTCCATGTACAGTGTACAGTGTCGCGTCCGTGTGCCTTCAACTTGATGGGGACTTGTGGTGCAAAAGACTGCAGCGAAGTGTCATATGCCTGAGTTGGCTGTGGCCGCAGTGAGGAAGAACCGTTTTGCATTGCATTTGGAGTTTGTTTGAACATGGCTACGGTATAATTATAATGGTATAACCCCAATGGCAATTTTAATGGAGAAGATTATGATCAACTTGCGGATTTACCGCTACCAGTACCTTATGTTCAGACAAACCCATTTGATCCCATTTGGAGCTTGGATATATGCTCCTGCTCATATATTCTCTATTTTCTTCTGTGTCGAGACATGGCTATGGATTTCTTGACAGCTACAACTGTCCATGTCGAACTTTTGCGACAGGCAATGCTTGATGAGCAAAAGGCCCTTTTCGAAAGGCAGGTAGCAGCATTGAACAGGTAGTTTGGGCATGGGTCAAAATTGTTGACCGCCAAAACAGATGGTTCAAGTTTGATACGAAAAGCGACCAGCCATTTGTGTTCCATTGCTATCCCCATTATTTGAGTGTTGCAGGTCCAAACTGCAGAAGCTCATGGAGCAAGAAGGCAGCGCATTTTTGAAGTTTGCTACTTGAAGACAATTTGAAAAAGGTGGACATGTGGAGGAGCAGAATTTCAGATTATCGCATAGGTAGGAGGGGTATTTTTTCTCAAAAAAATGCGGCTTCTGTGGCTTTCACTCGGGATAGGTATTTTATACAAATCACACGGCCACCACCCATCAACAACCCATGACATCATGGCAACATGAAAGATTTGAGTGCCAAAATGGCACACAAAATGTGGCCAAGCGCCATGGGGAGAAGCGCTGCGCCCCTAAGCTCAACCCCTTGCCAACAACATCAATGACATCAGAACATGGAAAGCTCAAGTGCCCGTTGCGCAAGCTGCTTCCAACCCCCAAAAATCAACGGAGAGTTTCTCGATGATGTTTTATATTGGCAACGGAGAGTAGCTTTATGCTCAACATGATGCAACATACCATGCTAAGTGGACACCTCGCAAAACTATTAAGAAACATAACGCTGCATGTACCTTGCAAAGAAGAGATTTCAGATCGAACACGCTGCAAACAAATCGGTCCAAGTCAGAGATTTGAGCTGCAAAGTTCTGCAAAGTTCAGCTCCAAAAGTGCGGCAAATACTGAGGAAATAACAGATTTTGGCTCCAAGATGTTGCAAATACCGTGGAAATAAGAAATGTTAGCCTCAAACTGTTGCAACACGAGGGAGCACTGCTCAAAAATGCTGGAAATATCGACGAAACAAGAGATTTTAGCCGCAAATGTGGAAGCAGCCCCGCAGCCCCATTAAAAAAACAGACATAAAAAACATTAAAAAGAGCCAAACCAGTTCGCATCGATATGCCAAGGTGAGACTTCCTTCTTATTCCCGTGGGTTTTCCCTTGAACCTTCGCAAAGTGCGAGTTCGTTCGCGCCAGGTCTTTGTTCGCCAATGCGGCAGCATGTGGCCAAAAATGTTCGTTCCCGCCTGAAGGAGGAGAAATCACATGGGTCGATTGAGGTACCGACCCATGGCTGGTGATTTTTGGTATGTAGATATGGCTGGAACGGCTGGAACGGCTGGAAGTAAACAAAACCTCTGACTCCATTTTGGGTTGATGATATTGATCCATTGATCCATACCAATTCCATAGATGTTTATGATGTTTTACCACACCTTTTGGAATCCTGGTCTATCTTCAGCACTCCTTTACTCTTCAGAAATTGAGCTTTGAAAACTTTGTTTCAGCAGGATCCTGTCCAGTTGTTGCAGGAGAGTGAAAAAGTGGCGGCTGAGGGGCTAGAGATGCAGCACAAGTGCACCAACATCAGGCCACGCTTGGAAGGTGTGTCAAGTTTTCTCCAAAAGGATGGGGAACTGCAGATTTGCCGACCTGGTCAGGAAAAACCTCGGCCAAATGATGAATGCAAGGAGCTCTACAGAGAAGTGTACACTTCTACGGTATATGAAGCATCACCCAGATGTTGGCCTGGACTAGTTTGGCAGTTTGGCATTGTGTGCTTGCTGTTTAACTATTCTAATTTAGGTATTTCGCAGTCACAATCAACAAGGGAGGCAACGGTGTCAGGATCAACTTTGTTTCCCTGGTGAATTTCATGTGAATTGGACAGGAGGGATCTTGCCTCCCTTCGACGGGCAATTGTTGGGCGAGGTATTGATGCACCATCCTTAGCTGTAAACCCAGCGAGTCAATGCTGTGAGTCACAGCTGACCGCTGCTTGTCGAGGAAGAGCAACTGAAGCGGGACTTGCTAACGAGCTGACTTCCAGCGTTTCCTGGATCAGTGGATGAGTTTTGCAGAGGAAGATCCTCTGTTGAGGGGAGCAGCTTGGTTTCACCCTTGGTAAGACAGTTGTGCAGTTGCCGTCTTGTCCTACCTGGATTGTACAAACCACGACCTGGTCTCCGAAGGAGATCCACACCGATTCGGTGCAAAGGGTAAACTGATGTAAACTGGAAAACTATGGAAGAAAAAAATGGAACAAGGTGGCGCCCCTAGATAGCTAAGTTGGTTTACTAGGTGAACTATGTTTCTTGGTAGATATGTAAAGATGATCAGCTTCGCCAACCAACATTTTTGGGCACCACCTTGAGCCAACTTCCGGGCAGATGCGGTCCTTGGTTCTGCACATGTTTTTCCGCGAGATGGGTTGAAATGGGTGAAAACTGAAGGCCCAGGGACCCTAGGATTTTGGGTTTCCAGGTTTCACTACAGGAACCAGGTGGTCATGGTATATAGATCCCCAGCTGTGCCGACTTAGCGTTGCGATGATCATGAGATCTCATGCAATCCAAAGGATCTCCCCCGCATCGTAGCGGGATTTGCTGATACCATCCATCAAGTCTCTATCATACCGGGGATGTTAGGCGAATTCTCGGGAAACATGTCACAACGGTAGGCGAATTCTCATAGCTCTTCAGGCTTTTCACAACCTTTGCGTCAGCATTGGAGTCTCAAGTTGTGACGCAAGAAAAGTTCTCCGCGATAAGTGCGGTCGGCTGGGACTCCACCCATGGGGAACACGGCTTGCTGCTACTCCCCAGGCTGGACGAATGTGGCGTTACTGTACTGTACTGAGATTACTGAGCAGTCGGTTTTGTAAGATCTGGTTTTTGTTCAGACAAGGAGAAACAATGACATGAAATCAACGCTCAGTTCATTTCAGATTCCGAAGAATCCCCTCTGACCCCAGCCCCAAATTCCTTCCAAAGCTGCAACCAGACAATCGCTGCTGTGGCAATGGAGATGTAGCAAGACTCTAAGATATGTGAATGACAGAGGGAAGAGGCGAGTAGTTGGCACGGATTTTGACAGAGTTTGGCAACCAGTAAACATCGCTTCGAGCTTTTGGCCACTAGGGATCTGAAGCAATAGATGGATGATGATGACCCGATTTGCAGATCGGACATAGAAAACCATCACAGTGAGACCCTGCAACCGATCCAGTGAGCCTGGCCAAAAGATTGCTTCTGCCAAGGCTCCAGGGCCTGTGGATCCTCTGCGCGATGAGGCAAATTTCGAAAAGGCGTCTGGGTTCTGAAAGAAATGACAACTTTGGGTATGGATGTCGACCATTTTTTTGGGAACCAATAGCTATGTCAGCTATGTTTGTCTTAAAATAAGGCACCCCCAAATCCAGTGGTTGGTCAGTTGGTCATGTCATTTTCCCTCTAAGATGGTCATGGTATATCATGGGCTATATCGGTATATGGTACCCTCTGGTAATTTAATATAGCTATTGAAAATGGCCATTTATAGTGGATTTACCCATCAAAACTGGTGATTTTCCATAGTTATGTTAAATTACCAGAGGGTATATCATGGTATATCCATTTTCAGACACAAATATCCGTTGTGCCTTTCTCAGGATCCGAAGGCTGACTCAGCAGGTGGGGGTTGTCCGAAAACTGCACCTTGGGTGATTCATGATTGTTGGCTGGTTCCCCCCAAACAACTATCATAAGCACAAATGGACAAATGGCCAAAGCGTGGATTTTCCTTACAACTTTGGAACATCTACTGATGTTTCTTGCCACTTGTCAGGCACAAGTGCACCTGCTTTGGTTGAGGCACGGTTTTTGTCGGGCTTGACGCTTCAATCCACAAAGTTAAAGGTCTGGTATGTAGAGGCCGGGATTTTTTCGCGGGGAGTTTTATGATCACATTTTATCAACACATATTGAGATGGAAGCAGCAAAATAAGGTAAAATCCAGAGACTTTTGAAGGCAAACCCAGAGCTCGCCAGTTGAACTTGTTAAGGACACGAAAGAAGATTCTCCTTCCTTGGATGCAGAGGCGTGCTTCTGCCTTTCACAGATCTTTCACAGTTTCAGATCGACCTGTTCCGTTGTGATGCAAAGAGCTTGCCGATCATTTCTGCAGCTATCGCAGGAGCGACAGTTTGTAACGTACCAGGCCAGGATTCTTCCACATTCTTCCATTGTTGTCAACCAGCCCTGGATGATCTTGGAATGATATTGAATTCATTGGGAAAGTATGTGATCAGGATGGATCAACCTATACTGGCATGATCAAGGATGGCAAGCGGCATGGTGGCCCCCTCAGCATGCAGCTCCTTGGACGGACAAAAAATGGTGTCATGCCAAGGACATGGAGTTTGGCAGTCTAAGAATTGCCAGTATGAAGGACAGTGGAAGGTTGGGCTTGGAGGGCTTGGAGGGATGCATGGTGAGAGGATGTTGATGGCTAATGATTTCAAAATTGGAAGGATAGATATGGACATCGATTTCGTGTTTTTTTTTTGTTCTGTCTCGCTACTGCCTCTGCCTCTCTGTGTTGTCATTGCTTCTGCCTCTTCCAGGCTGATGCGCAAGATGGACAGGGGCGGCAGACCTGGAGCGACGGACGTGTTTATGAAGGACAATTCCAGAACGGTCGCTTTTCTGGAACTGGCAAGATGGTAGACCTGGCTTGTTTTACCTGGTGAGTTCCAGTATCCCAGCTGTTGAATATGGTTGAATATTGTTGAATGATAAGAGGAAGCGGTGCAACTTCTGTCCTTTTCTAGGTGTGGCACACTCAAAAGGGCATGTTGGTCTACGAGGGCCAATACAAGGACGAAAATTTGCTTAGCCGTGTGCTCAAGCAATGTCAGCAAACTGCACTGAACTGCACTGGGTGCTTCACATCTCGCCTTGTGCAGGATGATTTGAAGCATGGACAGGGCAAATTCGTGTGGCCTGATGGTCGGCCCTGGCTATTTGGAGTCAAGATTTTTGACCTGCAATTTGCAGACGTTGTCTGAACTCCTTGTTTCTGAGGGACATGGTCCCGAGAATTTCTTGTTGATACAGTGGTTCCCATTGTACTCTCGTCTTCTTTGCTTAGAACCCCATTTTCCGTGGCGCTTTGCTCATTGCGATCCAAGCAATTTGAAGTGAAACTTCAACATAAAACAGGTCGGACCTACGACGGTGAGTGGAGCCAAGGCAAACGTCATGGTGTGGTGCTGAGCAAGAGAAGCAGGAACATTTGGGCTGGTGTTGTCTTTGAATGTCTGATGTTTCATGGAAGGATGAGGCGGACCGTTGAATTTGTGTGTCTCCACCTCTTGTATCTCTCCGTCCATCGTTTATTATCATTGATCCGTTCAATGGTTATTAACTGTGGGTATCCCGGATCCATCCAAATCTACTGTGTTTGGATATCGGAAGTATCGGATCAACATGGATCAACATCAGTTGCACAACGACGCAATTTCTCCGTCCACAACACGAGGTCGGGGAACCTACATCACAGCAAAGGCTGAGCGAAAGGCACTGTCAACCAGGGATGAATCAATTCCCTGCTTAGTTTGATGGGCACTTTGGGACTTGCATCAACCATTTTTTTTTGGCTTTCGGCTATTTAATACCACCCAAATGGTTGGTAAACTTGGGGTCCAATGCTAGCAGTCCACGCGTGGCGTGCAGGTGGGCTACTGGCAGGATGACAAGTTTGACCGTTGGGAGAAGGAGCTTGGATCATGCCCATGTTAATATGCATCTGTATATATATATATAAATACAGAGATATTATATACATACTCAAATAAACATAGATATATTTGTACGCATATACATACATACATACATACATACATACATACATACATACATACATACATACTTACATTCCATTCCATTACATTACATTACATTACATTACATACCATTACATTACATTACATTACATTACATTACATACATTACATACATACATTACATACATTACATACATTACATACATTACATACATGACATACATTACATACATTACATACATTACATACATGACATACATGACATACATGACATACATGACATACATGACATACATGACATACATGACATACATGACATACATGACATACATGACATAC
>Ga0126342_10014382_pt1 | contig 13979 bp, 11 predicted proteins | sample Cyp1metagenome_FD_92528 | JGI IMG/M metagenome (GOLD analysis project Ga0126342, IMG submission 92528) | Coral microbial communities from Lord Howe Island, Old Settlement Bay, Australia - Cyphastrea 1 metagenome | ecosystem: Host-associated > Invertebrates > Cnidaria > Coral ...
ATAAGTCATGCTACGCTGCTGTACGTTCTCATGCACTTGCACACATACGTCATGCTACGCTGCTGTACGTTCTCATGCACTTGCACACATACGTCATGCTACGCTGCTGTACGTTCTCATGCAGTTGCACACATACGTCATGCTACGCTGCTGTACGTTTTCATGCACTTGCACACATACGTCATGCTACGCTGCTGTACGTTCTCATGCACTTGCACACATATCATGCTACGCTGCTGTACGTTCTCATGCACTTGCACACATACGTCATGCTACGCTGCTGCACGTTCTCATGCACTTGCACACAGACGTCATGCTACGCCGCTGTACGTTCTCATGCGCTTCCAGATCGTAGGGCGGGTGTTAGGTGGATGGTTATGGATATGTAAACGATTATTATGATGATGATGATGGTGATGATGATGATGATGAAATTGCTCCTGATGCTAAAGTTTCGTTTTTCAGCGTCTTGTGGTCCCCCCTGTAAAATGTTTGAAAAGTGACAACAGCGGGGGCCCCCTGAGATGCCCGGCACCATGTTTTTCCCACGTTTCTTAACCGGGCGCTCCGGCTGCAGTTGCGACAACAAGCCTTCAAGCTGCGCCAGGGTGGCGTTGTGCCAGCTATCCGCGGAGCTTCCCTGCAAGGTGAAGATATGAAGGTGTCCTAAAGTGTATCTGGTTGGTGGTTTTAACCATCTTGAAAATATGAAAATCAATTTTGGAAGGATTATCCCATATAAAATTATGGGAAATAAAACATGTTTGAAACCACCCACCAGTTATGGGCATATAGTTGTATAGTGAATGTTAACTATGGTTTGTGGGGAACATAACTATGTCGTCATGGGATCTTATATAACTTTTTTTTTGAGTTTATGGGATGTTATTTTCACAAGGAAGAAAAACCCACGAAACTATGGTTGGATGAAGATGGGTTAGTGAGTTGCTTAGCTTTTAGTGTTTGAAAAGGGACGCGCACCAAAAAAAACGGTTTGAATCGCTTTAAATATGTATACTTCCCAGCCCAAGCACAATAGGAATCATTGAATGGTTGCATATTTCATGATGATACTTCCTATATTGAATTGTTGGACGCCTAGCTTCCCAAGCGACATTTGGATCAACCTACAGGATGTACGGAATCTGGGGGTTCCCAGCTTGCCCGAGTTGGGCACAAAGACATGATCAACATGCCTTACATCATAGCTTATCGTAGTTGAAAATAATCTCAAACGTCTTGGACACAAAAGATGTAAATAAAATCAATTTCAAGCGGGTTATGATGTTCCTGCATGTGTAAGGACAAAACAAACAAGCGAAATAAAAATATCTCGGGAACCTCCTAAAATAATCCAAATCCAAACTATATAAGGGTGGCCAAAGTAATCAAACTATAATGAAACTGTCCTCCGAACATTGGGCATTCATCTTTAGAGGCCAAGCCGTAGAGCTACTTGAGCCAACCCAAGCGGTACGAGTAATTAAGTTAGATCTTCCCCAAGGCCGTGACAACTGAATAATTAATCCACATGTTGAATCATTTGACTTCTGCTTATCATCACCTATTCTATGTTTCTTTCGGGATGTTTCGGGTATGTGCTGAACCTGCTTCTGATGATATTGAGAGTGGCCAAAACGAGCAAATCCACATGCGACCGGAACTTTGTGCAGCTGACGCGCAAGCCACTTTTCGCATCGTCAGAGCATCCGTTTTACAGCAGTGGGGCCAGTTGCCAATCGCTGAATTTCCAGGTGAAACCAGGTAGTTTTTTTCGTATGATAAGTATCATGTGCTTGGGACACTGAATTTGTAGCTCCTTAGCCCCCGATTGAATAAGAAATGTGAATATCCATAGCTCCGAACCTCTCCCTCGAAACCACCAGATAGAAATCGTCCTCCAAAACAATTGGTTTCCCTTGGCATCATGGCGTTCGCATTGCCAGTGGCTGTTCAAACGCCCGTGCCAATCTTCTCCTGCAACAATCGGTCCCAAGAAAGCCTGAGCAGCACAGGCTTATAGGGGCTGCAAATAGGACCGCATGGGGTTGCTTATTTGCTATCATGTACTGTACGTGGAAATTATCCCTCTTTCTGTGAGGAATGTGAGCGCAGTATCCATCTATCATCATCAACCAGTGGAAAGGCGGCCACACATTCTCGAGAATGCAGATCATATTATTATATAATATATATAATATGATAATATATAATATATATATAATATTATAATATATATAATATATAATATATTTATAATATATATAATATACATATATATATAAGATATATAATATATACAATATAATAATATATATATAATATACCAACCTTACCACTTTTTGTTTTTCCATGCTACCCGGGTTCCCTTCCAAGCAACAACTGCTCGTTCAAAGACGTCATCGCCTGAGGGGGTTCGAGGCGATGGCAAGTGGTTTCACATATGAACCATTTTTTCGATAGAATCATTTTCCAACCGGCAAACACTTGGTTTTCATGGTTTTCCCATGTTTTCCAATGTTTTCCATACGTGTCAGTTTACCCCCTCGGGCAAACCTTAAATCTGTGACCATTTCATCCAAGCACCGCGTAGTAATCTTCTGCCAAACGCCCCACTTGATCGTGAAGTGCGGCCGCTGACCCCACCATTACCTCGGAGCATTTTCGTGGGAGTCCACAATTATGGTGATTTGAGCACTTTAAAATGTGATCAGACTATGGTTACACAACACAACAGTTGGTTCAAAATGTTTGTAATTGTCAACAAACATACTCCAAACTGGCAATGCAAAGATACTATATTTAAATGTGGGCAAATTATAATAACTCACTAACCTGAATTAAGGCCATTTGGGGATAATTCCCCTTATTAGCCATAAGTCCAGTGAGGTCGCAGTGAGGTGGTTATAATTTACACAGATGAATGTAAATGATGGTTCCATGAACGTAATGGGGACTTTGCCCCTGAGATGATCCATGTTCCAAAAAGATGCTTCTGGTGCTGACCTCAGGATGTCATTCATCCCTATCCTCGCATTTTTGGAGTCAGAATCGTTCTGCACCTAATGGTGGTGAGCAAAAACTGCAGACTGCCGCAAACAACATAGTTGCCTAAGTGTAATATAAATAGAAATCGTGATTACACCCCAATTCAAGGCTTCATTGGTTGCGTCCCCGGTTTTCTGTGGTTTAGCACCCTTTTTCTCGATAGTTTCCTATTTTCCTTAATGAACACTTTTCTTCAGACAAACCACACTTGTCCCCAGTCAATCCCAAATTTTCTCGGTCATTGGGATTCCCATCATCTTCAACAAAGGGTGGTAATAACATAAACCACATAGTATGACCGACATAGATCTTATACTCATCAATCACCAAGGGCATTTTTGTTGAAAAACGTGAAAGACATCGAAATAAAATATGAAATATCGAAATAACTATCTCATGTTTCCCTGGATAAATCAAATTTTTGCCAATTTTTCCATGGTTTTCCCAGCGTTTTCGTTGCCGCGGTGCCGCGCTGTTGGCGTCGACCTTTCTCAAGCGATCCCCATAGGCGGGCAGCTCACGTAGCGATGGGGTGTTCACCTGTGATCTGCGGTCAAACATGCGGAGAAAACAACTGTCTCTGAAAAGAAACATGTGAATGTAGGTAAAACAATGCCATAAACTACCCATGACTGGGAATGGTAAACATACCACCTATAAAAATGGTGATGGCTCGAGGATGGTTTATGAAGTTTATGGTTGTCTTACCCACATGAATGGTGATTAATGGTGATTTAATGGTGACTTAATGGATGATGAATGGTAATGAATGGTGATGAACTGGACTTATATTATAATCAACAAGACTGGAGATTTTCCTCGTGATAGGAGTTGTTCATGGATGTTAAAATACAAGGCTACAAGGTCCCGCCAACAATAGCTAAGTTCGTTCATAACTAGGTTGACTTAACGGGTTTACGAAACGTGACGTGTTCATGGCTGGATGGGGCCCTGCAAACCATCAGCCACAAAACTGGCGGGCACCTCACCGGAAATGTTTGGCGAACTGATGACATGTTGGGATCGTTTTCCCTACCCACCATCACTAAAATGTGATGTCGCGCTGAGGTCGGGTTTTTCAATCTAGATGTATGCATGCATCAATATCATAAATATATATAAATATGCATGTATAGAGAGATGTGTATATATATATATATATATATTTATGGTTATTTTGTTGTATATGTACATAATACGCAAATGCAAACCGTATGCAAATGTAGATTGAAGGGTATCTAGTTTTGGGCACTTTAACTCTGATAATATATACTTTTGATCATCACGAAGAGAGTCTACATGTTGTGTCTATCTATACTGTCTCTTAGCGTGGCCATATGTAAGTAAATTGTAAAACAATGTGTGAGTATGCATGTGCTGAGTGCACATATTTCTGTATATAAATCAAATGTTGTATATATACATATATAAAATAATACATGTTATGCATATTTATAGTACATATTCGCACACACACACACACATGTTTACCTGGAGATGAAACGTCCGCCATCGGAGTTCTTGTGGAAAATCGGTTTCAAAGAAACACACTTAATGAAAACAAAACTGGGTGTTCCTGTTGAAAAAAAAAAAGATGCTTTCAGTCACACCCAAGAAGGGAGCTATCCCCTGGCAATCTAACGTAGCAACAACAAATCCCTTATGCCTCACACCATGTTCCCATCATTTGGGTGTCGCCAGGTGAAAATATGTGAGCCAACTGCAGTCAACCAAAATCCTATGATTTTGAACTTATTGAGGCCCCAGGAAAATACCCTCTGGTAATTTAACATAGCTATGGAAAATCACAATTTTTAATGGGAAAATCCACTATAAATGGCCATTTTCAATAGCTATGTTAGTTTACCAGAGGGTATCTCATCAACTCCCCACTGTGAATGCTTCAAACAGTTGGAGATATCCCATGAAAGTTTCGTTTTCCACCCCAAAAAATGCTATCGCATTATATCGCATTTTTATCCCCATGAAATATCTGATTTGGATATTTCCTGGTACACCATATCCCATTACATCCCCATTACATCCCCACTATGACTACCTCCTGAGAAGGTACGGCTAACCCCCTAAATATCCCTAAATTATATCCCGAAAACTCCCGCAAAAGGTACGGCTGGATCCATAGGTCAACAACCCCCCCTTAAACCCTTGTATTCCATGTAAAATCAGGTGTTTTTCCCTTTGTCAAAACCATTCAACCCCCAATTGACCAATGGTTTATCCCAGCTTATCCTTGTATTTTGATGATTTTTCAAAGGATTTCACGTGTATAGTCGTGTATAGTCATGTACAGATGTTTGCTTCCCTTGACGTTCAATTCCGAAACATCCGAGGCGCATAGCTCTCCAGCGCCTCCACTTCCTTGAGCTCTTTGGCAAAGTCCTGTCGGGAGACACTTGGGATACGAATGAGATTTAGATATGATATACCCATTGGATATCTACAATAACCCAATCAAATATGGATATGGATATGGATATGGATATTAATGGATATCTCTATGGATATCATCTATGGTGGATGTCATCTATGATGGATGATGGATGATACAAATGATGTATGTTGATTGGTGTGGATATCAGCAATCCCAGTGATTTAGATATCTACAATTGATATCAACTGATACTCCAATGAAACATATTTTCCAGTTGGTAATTGGGATATTGATAGATAGTGTTTTATCGAAATGCAACTCTTCAAAACAACATGGAAACCAAGAGAAACTTAAAGTGATTTATAGAGCTGTTTTTGTAGGATAACTAAAACTCGGCATCTTTATGGGGGTTTTGGGGTGTTACTACAAATAGATCCCCAAAACTTGGCTGTCAGCGTCTTCGGGGATGAACATGAGAAGAACAAATGTGTTGAACTTGATACATACTTTCGTCAAGACTTTTTCAAGCAACAGATCTACGTTGCGAATGCCTTCCCCCCTATGGATTTCAATACCTCAATAGGAACACCAACTTTGTGCTTGATCCATAGATTTTGGGGAACCATATGGGGGGAATTCAGCACATGGATAGCGACAATATGCGCATAGCGAGATATGCGTGTTGCAGCGTGTTGATGTTCCTCCACACAGAGTAGCAAAATAGAACACATTCTCGTAGACTACCCTCTGGTAAACTAACATAACTATGGAAAATCACCATTTTTAATGGGCAAATCCACTATAAATGGCCATTTTCAATAGCTATGTTTACCAGAGGGTAATACGTATGTAAAATCACCATTCTCACGAGGTAGGTAAATCATGAGCCGTCTATACCATAGCTATGTTAGTTTACTGCAGGGTATTCCGCACACAACGTTTCAGCTCCACTGCCACCATGCCATGTCCTGCAACTGCTGCGCATGCTGCACCACATAGTTCTTCTTGGTACTTGCATGCCTTGAAAATGAACAAAATCAAAAATGATGGCTCATCTGGGAAACCCATTGAAGGCATGAACAGGCTCTGAATAATCCATTTTTGCTTGGGGTATCCAAGCAAACAACATGTTCACCGAGGAGTGCAAAAATTTGCTGGGTTTCTCCAACAAATTGATGCAAATGATACAGTGTATTTTGTTTATATTATATCTGCTGAATTCAATGGATAATAAGGGGGTTGAAACCAAGATATTGAGACCGTACATGTGCCATATGTACCCTCCTTCCACAATGCTCATCTAGCTCAACCTGGGTCTTTTGAACGCCTCAGTTCACCAATCAATTAGAGTAAAACGCAACGACATTCATGCCTATCAAATTTGGCAACCTCACCACCAGCCTGCCCACCCATGGTACAAGCACTCAATAGCTGTTACCTGAAAATTCATCCTCCTGCAAACCAACATGGAATTGATTAACAAAAGAAGGTTTCTGGAAGATGATGTTCCTATTGCATTCCTGGCCATGTTTGGGTTCAGGTTCATGTTTTTTTTCAGGGTTCCATAATCTCTGCATCAAACCATCAGGGAGTTCATACTCCAGTTTCCCCCGTGAATTTGTTGGGGCGAGCTGTACGGGTTGAGAGCTTCATTTCGTCCATTGTGGAAACCCTGGGAAAGTGTTTGGGTGAAACCACCGGCAACTTCTTTCCCTCCGGCTATATGAATGAAGTGGTTTTCTCCATTTCTTATCATCCTACGGTAATCCACCCCGAAAAAAACAAAAACAAAAACACATGTACTGATATAACCTATATATACCTATATATATATAACACTATATTTCTAGTTCACTATATATATATATATATATGGAGGTTATATCAGTAAGTAGAATCTATTTCTGCCGTTTGCTCGCTTTCACATGCTTCAACCCATCCGAGAAATATTTAAATATTAGACAAATTAAATGGCAATCATCATCGCAGGAACTGTTTTTTTATTTGTTTTCTGTTTGGTGGCAATCCCACCACCTTACTCACGGAGCGTTGTCTCTGTGCAGTCCAGAACATGTTCATTCTATCCCAGTATTTCCTCCTTATAACTAACATTTTTGTGGTTAAATCATGTTAAATCCTAGTTTACCCAGATATATCCCCATTCAATGTCCGTTCATATACGATTTTATCAACTGAAATCAGGCTGGTAAAATCAGCATGTTTCATCGTAAAATCACCGTTCCATTAATTAAAACACGTTTTTCCACCATGGTAAATGGTAAAATCACAATTGTTCACGGTCAAACCACATGTCTTAACCATTTTTCATATGTTTCATGGTCAAAAACACTTATGACTTATATTTTTTCGTGGGATTTCCATATTATTTCATCCCAGTCCCATCAAGCGCGCCCCACTTCGCGCGCAGCGAGGCGCAACAAGATTTGGGAGGTTCCGGCATGTTGCGCTTGAAGCCAGTCTTCCAATTCATCGAGGCCTCGAAAAGCCGGGCAGCAACGGATTTTTTTTGCGCTTTACTGGTGAGATTTAATGATATTTCAGGGGAAAACAACGATATAACGGAAGTTTACTAGTCAAACTTCCGACAATGTGGACAGATGGAAAAGCAGAGGTGGGAAGAGTCAGAGAAGAGAAGAGCAGAAGAGAGAAGATCAGAGAAAAGAAAGAGTGAGAAGAAAGAAGATGCAGGTGCGCGAAAAGGTAGCAAAGTCGCGAAACAGTGTCAATGATTTGGGGCTCCGGAGTCCGGAGGGTCGAAAAGTAGGCTCGCTAAAGCGGCGGGTGCGGAGCCATCTGGCCAGATGAAAGATGAAAAATTGCACACCGTCGTGGCGCGAAGCACATTTCCAAGTGAAAATGTAAAATGTAAAAACATGTAAAAACACACACCAGCTTCGGAGCACTTTTGGAAGTTGAGATGTCAAAAAAATGCACGCCGCTGTGGCGCGAAGCACATTTCGAAGTCAATAGCGTTAAAAACTCACGGTTTCGGACCACTCTTGGAATTTGAGATGTTTAAAAAGCGTGGCACGAAGCGCATCTCCAGAGCACTTTTGGAAGTTGAGATGTCGAAAAAGTGCACGTCGTTGTGGCGCGACTTTCGAAGTCAAAATGTTAAAAACACCACATGTTCGGACCACTTTTGGACGTTCAGATGTCGTTCGCATGGCAGGCGCACGGGATGCTGCACCTTGTCAAAGGTGAGCAGGACGTGAGGGTGTTGTGGCAGTTTCAACTACAACCACCACTACACAATACTAATTACACCACACTACACTACACTCCACTAGACTGCACTACGCTACAACTACAAACTACAACTACAACTACACTACATTACACTACACTAGAGTACACTAATTACACTTATTATTATTACACTACACTACACTAATCTCAATTACACTACACTACACTACTTACACTACACCACACCACACCACACGACACTACACTAACCAATTAAACTACAGCTACAACTACAACTACGCTACTACTTTACACTATACTACACTAGACTACACTACACTTCACTTCCCTACATTACATTACACTACACTCATTACACCACCACAAATGCAACTGCAACTGCGCTACGCTAATTACCCTACACCACAACTACAACTCCACTACAACTACAACTACAACTACAGCTGCACTACACCACACTACATCCAGCAGTTGTGGTTGAGGTGACCGACCCGGTGACCATTGCAACCATTGCAACCACTCCAAAAAACACAACTCCAACCACCTTTCGGTCCATCAGTGGATTCGCTCTGCCATCGCACAACAACCAGCTTCTCCTATAGGATTCCTATGTTTGAAACTTCCGCCACCGCCTTGTGCGGGACTACTGGTAAATATAATGACTAAGAACTGATGTAATACAGGGGCAAGTACCACAATATGGGGATAAGATGGGATAAAACTAACATGGATGGTATTTCATCGCGAGATCATGGGAATCTATTTGGAACAATTTAATAGGACATAATCCAACTATCTGATATTTGGATGTGTTTGAACATGAAGGATCTAATTGGGAAACACCTTTTTGGGTAAAAATAAGATGGAATTAAAGAACCAGCAGTACTGATACTGTAACTATGAGTGTCTCTGCAAATGAAGTCTTCAACATGATTTACAGAGGGGCATGTATGGGACATTGATCATGCCTAACCTTGGCCAGCCAGCAGAACACTTGATTCTTAGCTGGAAAATAATGTAAGTCCACCCTTTATAGCGACAAACTAACTCGCAGATACCTACGGCTATGATACCTGAAATGATACCAGTTAACAGTTTGCTACCAAGCCTGTTCAACCGCCCAAAAATATGCAAAGATATTCATCATTATATATTCCCCATAAACCCTACTGCAGCTAGTTATAAAATGTTACCAACCAGCTTAAGCATCATAACCCCCACATTAATCTCCATGTTTCTGGTGAAACCCTAACTTTTTACTCGTCAAATTCACCGTGATTTGGCTGGTAAATGCAGGTCTGTCATAGCCGAGAGACCTTGCTCCAGCTCCTGCCAGGAAGCGACTAACCCTGTGAGCTCATTTGTATTGAGGCATATTGCGTACGGTATACACATATAGGTGATTTGAATATGCCACAAATTGTCTACCCATAGAATTACACACACACACCTATATATATATATATATTAATTATAGATGATTATGATTATGAATGCGCAGAATTTGTAGGATTTCCAGGATTCGATGTCAAGTAATGTTGTATTGTGCCTATTCCACACTATTTCGATCCTGGTCCCTCAAGACTTACCAGCCTAAAGAGTACCCGTCAAATGTTTGGGCTACTCGGCTACTCTAATCAAGATCCAACATGTATGCAAATACTCTGCCCAAACAGGCCAAGAAGCGGATAGTATGCCCTCAACATTGCGGGATTGAACGTGCCCGAGCTTTGCCCAGAAACCATCCCTAGGTTCGAAAAAAAAAATCATGCAAAGGGGATGGAAAGTTGAAGGTAAATGAAAGCACTATGTGTTGCATAGCCATTGTGCACTGTGCACCCGAAAAACGCGGGTCTGATTGGTGGCAGATTTCCTGGTGTATGGTGATGTGGTAAAACCCAACGATAAACAACTGCCAATGTCAATACTTGGTGGAACCAAACCTCCAGAATTGATAGAATTGGAGGTTTATTAGTTTATTTTCGGGCTGGCGGTTTGCCACATTATTCATGATTCTTTCTGATACCCTCTGGTAAACTAACATAACTATGGGAAATCACCATTTTTAATGGGAAAATCCACTATAAATCACCAGTTTCAATAGCTATGTTAAATTACCAGAGGGTACTTTGTGTCATTTTTGATGAATCCTTGTGGGCCCGTGAGTTCTACCGAGATGTTTCATCCCACTCAGCGCCTGCAACTTTGGCGAAGACTTGGAGCTCTTGAAGATCCTTGGCTCTCAAGGCCCCAAGTCCCGGTGAATGTTCTTCTTTTTTCGGGTTTCGTATTGGGAGAACCACCCCAAGAAACATCAAAAAACACATCACCATAAGTTTTTACCCAGGGATCTCTTCCAGTTTTCGATTCAATTCCGCCACCCGCGCATGCAGCGTCACCGGTGCGGTGACGCCCTTGGCTCTGCTGGAGGAAGGTGCGGGGGACTGCGAGCAGTCGCCCAGCTGACGCTCCTTGGGTCCAGACAGGTGCCCAAACAGGTGCCCCATTTGTGAGCCGCTGTGAAGCCTAGAATAAGAAACAAACATGGGAACAAAACAGAATTTATGTATTTTGAACGAAGAAATGGAGGGAAACTTGCAAACATGTCAATGTAGATTTTTTATGATTTTTGAAGATTCTGGGGAACAAAATGGGATGGGTAGAACAAAACCACAGCAGCAGAACACATTTAGAATAACTCAAACAACCAAAACAAGGAGATTTACTTCAACCATCCTTGCAGGGTTTAGGTCCAAAGTTTGCAGCAGCGGCCAATGCTGGAATGAAATCCCGTAACGCGCATTGTCATATCCCACGTCTTGCAAGGATCGCACTTTACAGTACCATCCAACAGGGTAGCCATTTATTTGGATTCTTGGTATAGAATACCACGGGGTGATGGTGCCTTTCATGAAGGTAACCTACAAGAATTGATGAAACATATGAAAACAATTTCAACTAGTACCATGGGTCTATTGAGGGTCGTGGCTAGCATTTTGCAAAATAAAATTTCGCCTGGATGTGTATATGGTTGCCGCTTGCTTGGCCATCACAGAATAATAATTGCCAACAGCATGGAATGTCGTCAACAGCGTTGACACATTCAACTAGAGTACATGTATATATATATATATACATAAGTGGTTCGTAAGTTGGTTGTAACTCTAAGACTATACACGTGAGATATATAGGAAGATACCCCAGCTATTACTAGGTGGATCTTGGTGGCTAATCTTGCTAAGTACATTATATTCCTGGATATGAATAGGAGGGCTATCCACTTACAACTGGGGTGATAAGTTATAACCTACTTCCTACATAGTGGGGGCTCCTAGATAGCTAAGTTGCTTTATAACTCCAATATTTATGGTTTATGATACCTATAACAATGATACCTATAACATCTTATAACTATAGTTAATGGGGTTTATAAACCAACTTATAATTCGGGGGGCACATAATCTGTGGGATCCACCCAGTGTCGCACGCTGCGATGCGCTCGCTCAAGTCTCGGATCTGCGCAGCGAGTGGTAACGCCTCAGCGTACGCGCTATATGTCTGTGGATTTAACCAACAAATACGGGATTCAAACGAACTTTAATGGGGAATGCGTGATCAAACATTGGGTACATGGTGATATTTGATATTTGTCATTAGAAATGGTGGTTTCATGGTGATTTAACCACAAACAAAATGGAAAACTGATGGTTTAACCATGAAACATAGTGGTTTTATGGGACTCAATGGACAGTTGATGGAGAAATATGGGATAACTGGATATAATATAACTTATAACTAAACAAACTGGTAATCAAAGGTGGCTGGCTGATAAAAATATGGGACTTGTCATCATGGAGGCATATTTAATTCATATTACATCATTGGGGCATGGTGTTCTATCTGATATAATGGGCGTACTTACAGGTTTCTCAGCCAACTCCAACCAGCACCTATAAAATTTATATACAATCTATAGTAAGAAACAGAATCTATATATAATATATATATATCCCCTTTTTGGGAGGGTTGTTTGTATATAAGTGGGTTATCAAAAACAACCTTCTCAGAAAGGGGATACTATAGCAATCGAAAGCACCCTCAAGAGGTGACCCCAGGGGGTCACCGACCATACCTAAAAAGTTGTTTATAGTTTCTAACATGATGGGTTTATAGGATAATAAATGGTAATTACCACATTAGGTTTACTTATATAACAAGTTGTTTAGCAAACTGTTAATAGATTTTGATTGGCCTACAGGCCTACATGTTCCCTGTTGAAATGTTCATAAAATCTCAATTTTAGACTTTGATGACACGTTTCAACCGACTTTGACCACACAGATTCAACACGGTCGACTCTTCCTCGCCTCGTGTCCTGCATCCGCCATGGCCATGGCACAGTAAAATTCAACTGGCGAATACGAGAAATTTTCTGTGCCTTTGACTGTTTTGATTGTTTCAAACTTATATTGCAATGAAATATATATATATATATGGCAATGAAATATGGCGATTTCCGGAAAACTTATATTCTGGCGATTTCCGGAAAAACTTATATGGCAATGAAATCTTGAAATCCTTTCCACCACATTAAGGGAGACCAACAACACAAAAAATGGCAATGGAAAATGAATGTGTTTGGATGTTTCTCCCAAGACGGTGAATTTTATTGCCGTTTTTTTTTTTCGCATAGGATACTTTTAATCATACTTTGAACAGAAAGAGCCGTGCTACGCCGGTTGATCCTGCCAGTATTGAGCGCTTCTCACAGCCAGTTGGATAAACTCCAAGGACCAAAAAAACAGCAAGGTGCAATAAAACAAAAACCGTGCTTTCCTTTGGACATACACGCGCACACACACATATATATATATATATACACATACATATACACATGGTAAACACAATAAACACATGCTAGATATATGGTGTATATATATATATGTATATATATATATTTGCGTAATACACATAGGTATTATTACATATGTACAGTATGTATGTATGCATGTATGTATATAATTATATATATATATATATTTGTGCACTATGATATATATATATATACACCATTTGTGTATGTGTCTGTGCCAGACTATACCAATGTAAGTCATCAACCAACGAAAACCGTTGACTCGACATGATTCTGGCCCAGCTGCGCTCGCCTCCCAGCTCTTCTCTCGCACTTCCTAGTCGTGAGTCATGAGGGTACAAGATGATGCCCCAATCCGCTAGCCAAGGTCCATACATCATAGTCATAATCGATAAATAGATTGCCAACTAGATAATATAGCCGATATATATATAT
>Ga0126342_10014383_pt1 | contig 13978 bp, 14 predicted proteins | sample Cyp1metagenome_FD_92528 | JGI IMG/M metagenome (GOLD analysis project Ga0126342, IMG submission 92528) | Coral microbial communities from Lord Howe Island, Old Settlement Bay, Australia - Cyphastrea 1 metagenome | ecosystem: Host-associated > Invertebrates > Cnidaria > Coral ...
CTTATATATATAATGTATATATATATATATATATATCGTATACCCCCACCTTCGCAAAAAAAAAAGAAAAAATAACATCTCCCATCACAGGCCAAGCCCCCAGCGCACTCTCTGGGCACCCCACCCTCTGTCCAGCGCAATGGCTCGTGAAGGCGAAAGTGCCGCAGCTGCTTCTTGGTGTCCTGACTTGGATGTGCGGGACCCATCAGGCAATATCAACCTTGTGATGCAAATTCAGCTTTCCTAAGTCACGGGGGTACCCCCCAGTTATCTTCCATCATCAACCATCCAATTATTCACAAATGGTTGTTGTTACTATTCTTGATCTTACAATATAAATCAACAAACAAACACAAAAGGGCACGCAATTATTGGCAATACCACAAATATGTCGTTGTTGTCCATCCAGATTGGACGTGCACCCCACTTGCAATGCGGCTAACAACCAAGGCACAATCCAATTGTATATGTATTTATAAATTGGAGAAAATGAGGTGATCTAATTCTATTTCTAAGCGTTTTATAATTGTACTGACAATTAAATAATATACAACCCCTATGGATCCAAATACATCCTTCTCGAAGGGACAAATCACGACCCAAATCAATACCCACCATACTTCAATAGGAGCTATGGCTGGATCCATGAGGTATAATGCATTATACAGCAATCGGGAAGTTAACAATGTCAGCTAAAAAATAGATTCCTTTTTATGGGTGGTATTAACATCCAATTCAATGGGTGGTTTGTGACACTGCTTTACTAACATTCACTGGGCTGTACAACCACATCCAACCAGACAGAACAACAGTTTCCTGTCCTGCAGTACCGGAAGGGCACGTAGCAGGAAGCCCTGCCCACTGCCTTCGTAACCTTGGTTGGGTGGCTTCATAGGTGCGACAAAGTGCAACCCCGGACCTATCCGAATCGTTCCATGCGAATCTCATGATTTTTGGTGTTGTGGTTACCTATCTGATAGGTAACTGGAAGATGAGGAAATTGCATAATGATCTGCAATCCCTGTAACAGAATATGTCTACTTGCGATGAATCCTCTTCATTTTCAGGATAAATAAATTAAAAACATCCAAAAACATCACTGATTTTCCCAACGATCTATAGGTGAAAGGACCCAGATCCAATGTTTCTTGGTGGCGTCCACCTTTTGCCTTAAGTTGTGGCCCTTCACAGTTGTGGCCATGGGATGAAATATGATGAAATAACTGCTGCAATTTCTTGGTGAACCAACGGCCTGACATTCTTTCGTTTTTCATGTTAAGTGCTTCTTTTCGATTCTCTCCTCAATAACATTCCAGAAAAAAAACATTCCATATGTGACCTCCTACAGCTATGGTTCAACTAACACTTATAAATGGGATGAACTAACTCCTAAAACTAGTTGATTATTATATATTTGTTTTGTATATATATATATATATATATATATATTATATAATATATATAATATATATATATATATATATTATATTATATAATAACATATAATAATATATATATAATATATATATAATATATATATAATGAAACAATCCCATTGATGATATAATGAAACAGTTGGGCCATAGGCCATAAGCCATAGGGCCTTCATGGTCCCACGCCGACCTGTCGGACCTGTCGTTTTTCGAAACTTCGCCCAGCCACCATCCAGGGTGGTCGCGAGAATCACCCGTTTGCCCGTCCGCAGCAGCTGCGTGGCTTCCGCCACCGGAAGGCCGGCCGCCTCGTCCACGAATAAATACCTGGCACCCGTTGACCCGTTGGGAGAGCCGGGAAAAAAACGTGGTGATTCCAGCAGCAAACTGCAGCAAAGAAATTGGATTGAAGTCAACTCGGAAACACAATTTGAAGTTGATTTAGCTCGGAAATAAAATTGGGATTGCGAAGATTTATGAACCCAACCAGTTGATGAGAAAAAAACACAAGAGCACAGGGACGGACATGAGAATCAACTCATTTGAAACAACGAAAGCCCATCGAAAGAGACAGGAAATGAATCACCAGCAGCAACTATGACCTGGAGTTTAGGCAAACAAATTTTCCGTTGGATTTGTCACGCCATAAGAAAAACCAATATATTAAAAAAAATGAACTATATATATATATATAAACGTATTATACTGACTATTAAGATTGATATTAACTATCGATATTACCATATTAACATTAGACATGGCCATTTTCGGCATCACATGACCATTTTCCTTGGAGTATCTCCCATTGTTTAAGGAGAAACCCAAATGGGGATGGATCAAGACATGATACATATAGTATATGTTTAAGTTAAAACATACTATTTTTATCATCATTATATCATCACATCATTCAAATTACAATTCTATTATAAATTCTATATATACATCATATACCTGGGAGGGATGAACATGGGGCTTTCAGGCCAGTTCCATCCCTTGACAAATGCCCAGTGACTGGCAGCTCTTTAGCGCCTCTCGTTCTTTGCCTCCACGAGTCGGCGTTTTGGAGCGCTTCGCTGTCCCGCTGCCCAAAAATATCTTTTGCTATCTGGGGTCTATGCCTATGCTAGCATAATTGGTTTGTAAACCCCACTATGGAAATATATGGAGACGATATGTGGAGATATCTAGCATAAATCCTAGTTGACCAACTGAGAAACCAATTTAGCACCTTGAATGGCTTGCTGCCAAACATTGCCAAACTAATGAGGATGCGACTGGGTAGAATAGAGGTGCCACGTCGCCAAGTTTAATGCGCAAAACGCTGTCTTGACGATCTCGACAAGGTGGTGTTGCAGGTGGGTTTACAAGTAGGTTGATCAGCATTTATAAGTATTTATATTTATATGTTAATGTATCTGATGGGGTATCCCCAAGTCAGCATGGGTGTCAATATTAAGCCATGGCAGCCATGGTCGCCTAAGAGGTCGCCAACAGCAACGAATTGCAAATGTCCAGCCGCAATCTGCAGCAATCCGCGTGTCTTTCTCACCACCTGAAGGCATTTGAAGCACCACCAGGTACCATGTGACTGGCCATGAAATCCAATGTATAGTGTCAAACACATGTAAAAATCGCATTAGAAACTGGGACATGGTTCAGGTTCTTGCCTGCTGTCGTTAGACTAATCTTCACCAAGAGAGCCAAACTCACCAAGAACATCAAAACTGGTCCCAAAGCCAAACACTTGGCTTGAGATAGTGCAAACTCACTGGTATACACCATTAATATCCATGGATGAGGTACTATATAGGTTTGATCAAAGAATCTGTTACCATCTGGTTATGACTTTCATAGCCATGGAAAAAATCATAATTTTCATTCGCTAAACCATCTATTTCTATGGGCCATCTATACCATGGCTACGTAACAGTCATAACCGGGGTGTAAGTTTATCAGAATCAAACATAGGCACAACCTGACGTCCCGATCCGCACACTACAATGAAACTTGATGCTACCTATCACTTGATGCAACCTATGGCATCAGGTGCTCACTCTCACCATGCTGATGTCCTCATTTGATGGTTGATCACATTTCCTGCAAGAACTAGACGCTATGATGTGGTTGGAAAGTTCATAGAAGCTCCTAGAAGCTCCCCATTTCAGAGGGAATATGGATAGCCATAGCTCTTAGCTCCTGCCAAACCGCTGGATAGAAACAAACACCTGCAATGTTTGGGCTATCACCCATAGGATCCATGGTGCTGCTATATATGGTAACATGGATCCCATCAATATACCCCCAATGTTAGCATATATACCAGCACCATGGATCCTATGGATCAGGAATGTCCTCCCACTTCTAGGCAAATCCAGCTGGAATCTTTTCTCGTGGCGACAGTTTTGAAAGTCCGGGATTCCAACCGTGGGGTTTGGTTCGCAAAAAGGGAAACATCCAACACATGTGCATTTAATGGATTTCATGGGAAACATTCAACTTTTATTATAAATCTAATTATTTAGTCTCTTAGTCTAGCTGAACTGTAATAGTTCACCAACCTGAAGCAAGGCCATAAGACCATCCCCCCAACCGTCTATTGTGACGTCGATGCGTCGATGCGTCGATGCCACGTCACGTCTTGCTTGCTCGACTGCGCCCGTGCGGCACGCTCTGCAGAATTGAAGAGCTGCTGAGTGGATTCCAAGGAGGGCGATGTCACGATGATTTTGTCACATCCTGGCCATGGCTACGCCATACATTTCGGGTAAAGCCCAATCTAATTGGTGGATATTGGTGGTATACCGGTATACCTACCCCCCTGAAAAATGATGGAGTTCGTCAGATTGGAGCATCATCCCAACTCTTGGGGAAAATAATCCATTCATGTTTTAAACCACCAACCAGCAATTTGTTTCTTAAGGGTTGGTCCAAAATTTGGGGAAAAAAACATTGCACCCGGTCCCCGTGTGTTTTGCTCGTGAGAAACCGATGAACCGAACCATCCTATGTTTTGGACCAACATGGCAAAGTCGCGATCCAGACACGACTGATCCAACATGGCAATAGGAACCCCTCCCAATTTCAGCAAATCGTCAGTGGATGGAATCCCTTCACCCTGCGCCACCAAATTCAATAGATCCAATACTAAACCAAGATTTTTAGAAAGATCAAAAGATGGTGGCCACTAGTTGGTTTAGGTTTATCACCTCCATTAACTTAAACCCGGTGGCCACTTGTTGATAGGATCTCCAACTGCGAATGTGTTAGGTGATAAATCCCAATATCTTGGAGGCATAGACCCTGCATCATCAATCAACAGGGCTGAAAAGCAGCTGCTGTTCAAATGAGTGGATGGTCTTACAAGGTATCCAAGTCCTTGCTGAGAAGGTAAGTCGCCCAATATACCCCCCAGTCATACTTCCTGATCAGCTACGGCTGGATCCATAGGGTATATCATATCAAATTGGTTAGTTATATCATGTTATATCCCAGTATATTGTACAGTGTACAGTATATTTCCCCATGAATATATCATAAATATCCCGTTAGGTATACATGGAAATGTAGTTCCAACTTATGGGAGTTTATAACATGTTATAACTATCCCTAGGGCTCCAAACACCTTCTGAGACTGGTTAATTTGCGGGTGGTTTTGGGGCCTAGTTACGCCTTCTCAGGGCGTATTTGGAGCATTTAAAACTCTTATAAACTCCCATAAATTGGAATATGACCCCCTCTAACTAACTATGGCACTATACCCTTTGTAATTTGTATCTTCTTAAATCCCAGCCAGTACAGTATATTGTACAATATATTTCCCCATGGTTCTACCCTTAAAAGCAACCTGCACCCTGCCCTGCCGCCACCTCGTCGTAACAAGAGCGCCGCGGCAACACCCAAGGCTGCGGACTTCCCGCGGCCACGGCGACCCGAAACGAATAAAGGGCTGGAGCTGCTGGTCCTGGACGTGGTAACCGAAGGATATCAAGGGATTGGTTCCCATAGGATCCATGGTGCTGGTATATTTACCTACATTTGGGGGATTATTAGGGCAAATGTAGGTAAATATACCATACATGGATCCTATGGTGTTTAAGGGAAAAATTACAGGAAAAACAAACTGATTTTTCATTGGAAAATGATGGAAAATGGATGGTTTCCGGTGTAGATTTTCCCGGAAACAAATCCATTGATAACAGGAAGTTCACCATCAAATATTACCATAAATGGGCGATCCCCAAAAATGGTTGGTTTATAAAGTTTATAATGGAAAATCTTACTAACATGAATGATTTAGGGGTACCACCATTTCAGCAAACCTCCATGAAACAAATTGGAGATTCGCCGGATTTAATTGATTGTACCACATCTAAGATGGGTAAGAATGGAGAAGTACATCAACCAGAAATACAGGAGGTTCTTGGGGACATCAATCACAAAATAACTGGATATATAGGGATAGTATAACCAGTAACAATAATGTTGAGTAGTTGCACGTACATACCAGTTTGAAGGGTGACTTACATTTCATCACCATATTCAAAGCTATTTCTGGGATAAGTTATATACAAATACACCGCTTCATGATTTTCAAAGCTATTTCTGGGGGCTATGATGAAAGGTGCTATCCCAGAAAAATGATCCTTTGTTGGTCCAAGCGCCTAGTGAAACTGGGGCACCGCGTGAGTCATCTGCGGGTCTCAAAAATCAGTGGCAAAACACCGATCGTACGAAATCTGGAAAAATATGGAACGCATGCAACAATTGTGGTGCAACAGCCTATTTCAAATGCCAACATTAAGATGCCAAGAAATCATCAAACTCAGAATCGAATGATGGTAGCTGTATTTGGCGCATGAGTCCAGCATGGAACATGATGGAAATATACATAACAACTTCATCAACATCAGCTGGAGATCCATCATCGCTAAAAAAAAGGTCAAAGAATCATTTGATATGTTGAGTGTCCACATTGCCTGAATATAGCTGGAAAAAACATGAACAGCATCTTTTGGAAAAGTGTGAATAGCGGTCAATTTTTATGCAAATAATCGGCGCAATTTGGGGAATTTCGAACCAGCCAATGCTGCGTTTTGTTGATTTTACACGGTCTCGAATGAAATCTGCTTTGGGAACCAGCAGAGATGGATGCTTGTGTAATAAATACCCTCTGGTTATTTAACATAGCCATGGTATATATGGCCCATTTTTAGATAGTTTACCGATTAAAAATGGTGATTTTCCATGGCTATGTTAAATAACCAGATGGTATATGTATTTCTTTGACTGTGGAAAAATCGTCAATTTTTCATGTTGCGGGCACTTGACCAGTGTGATTTGATCGGCATTTGTGTGTGATTACACCTCCTTTTAATGTGTGGTTAGATATTTTCCAATGGCATCAATTTGGATATGTTCTTCCCAAACAGAGATACACAGGTCAGACGCATTACCATTTAGACCTGGAGAGTTCACCCATTACCTTTTTTTACTTGGAGCAAGCCATGCAAGGCTGTAGAATGCCCAAAGTTGTCAATGACAACATTTCAATGGGAATTCCAGGATCCTAAAATGGAGGTACTGTACCATATAAGGCCATATTTTGTGGGGATATTCCCTTACATAGGCCTCATATAGGCCTTATATATGGTAGGTACCTCCAATTTAGGTTCCTGAAATGGCCATTGATAGAATGATGCCCAAAGTTGTCAATGACAACATTCCAAAGTTCACAATGCCTCAGCTAACACGGTCCCTCGGAAATGAACCACTACCGAAAACCCACCACTGCCCTGTCCTCAGCACGGCTTCAATCAGTTCTTGTTGATCCGCTGTGGCTACGATGCCTTCCTCGGTGATCAAACATGCAAATTTTGCCTCCGATTGGCAGAGCCCAAATCCTTACTTGCAACAGGGACGTAGCACTAACTTTATGATGTGAATCTGATGAAGTGATGTCTCAAACCTCAACCTTCAGCGACATTCGACAGGTCGAGGTTTCCAAATCGCAGATTCCTGTCAGACCATATCAGACCTATGTATCCCTTTCATTTTGCACCCCAGGCATGATTCTTCCTGAACTTCTTTCCAACGATGCTTAGGGGAGGGCTCCGGGACTTGCCTTGCATTCGGATTCTGTTCGGTTCCAAGGCTCCAAAAGTTGGTCCAAAAAACAGAACAGAAACCCAAGAAAGAGCAAGTCTGGTTCAAATCTTTGTTGCTGCTGTCTACCCTTTGGTAAACTAGTCTAGCTATGGAAAATCACAACTTTTAATAGGTACATCAGCGATTTCTATGGACCATGTGGCCATGTTCAAGTTCGCAACCTGTTGGTTCCATCCAAGTCTCGGCCGTTCGCTGCCGCGGTGTAGGTAAAGGTGGCATCCAAGCATCATAACCCTCCTGGGCTTAGCTTCAAACATGCAGCCTTGACATCTTGAAACAACAACGCCCCTGCGTTTAGGATGGATTGAATCATATCGTTGTAATTGCCGGGTAACATACTCATTTTTGCTGGGTCATATTCCCTGTATATATATATGTATATATATATATCCATTTTTGTTCCCCATAGTGTGACATATTTTGACCAATCCCGCACAATTCCGCACAGATTGTGGGCTGCCCCAATTTCGTTGGCACTGAGCTAAGTTGTTGTTTTTTCTTCAGACCTATTGATCTATCTATATGGCGTGGTCCTAAAATAAGGGTACCCCCAAATCATAAATTTTGATAGGATTTTCCATTATAAACCATCCAGCTATTGGGTACCCCCTTTTAGGGAAACCCTCATATTTAATTATGGGTTTTATAAATGCTTATGAACCAACAAGCATACCTTAGATAACCTGGGTTAAATCCACACGTTGTCGCTGAGACCACCATCCTCGACGATCTGCACCACAGCTTCCTCGCGAAACGCGGTCTGACTTGCAGTGCAAAAATGGGGAAATGGGATGAGATACTTTATAAAGTCACAATGTATATATATACATATTGTAAAATGATGTAAAGCAGTCCCTCTATGTTGCAAATGTGAATATACATATATATATATATATATATATTTATCTCTTGTATAAATCCATGTTTGTTCATCTATTTATTTCAAACATCATCATTTGAACTGGCATCATCTACACGTATCTATATGATATGTATTAATTAATATAGTATCTAGACGTATCTATTTGCCTATCTATTTGCCTATCTATTTGTCTATTTTTTTGCCTATCTTTTTGCCTATCTATTTGCCTATCTATCTAGCTATGTTTTTTTTATTTACCTATCTACCTATCTACCTATCTATAATACCTATCTTTCTATCTACCTATGTACCTGCCTACCTGTTTGTCTATCTGTCTGCCAGACTGTATGTCTATCTATCTATCTATCTATCTATCTCTCTCTCTCTCTCTATCTATCTATCTATCTATCTATCTTTATCTATCTTTATCTGACTTTATCTATTTTTGTCTATCTATCTATCTTTCTATCTATCTATCTATCTATCTATTGATCTATCCATCCATCTAACCATCCATCCATCTATCCCATATCTATGTATCTATTTAAATATGCATGAACCTACGTATCTGATGTTTTCTAACCTAATCAAACCAAGTAGAATCTATCCAATCTGATCTGTTATCTGGTTGATTTGAATCTAACCCAATCAAATCGACCTATCTACATACATATACAGTTGAAGTCTGGGATCTGCACCTCTCAATTACCATGTGTTTGTGACCTTTTTGTCTACTCCCTGAAAGCCAGTCTTGACCAAAATGGAGCTTTAAACCGGTTGCCTGTGGCATTTCTATGGCAACATACCTCATGAATTCAGACACGCAGATATAGCAAATGTCCTTGGTTCATCTTGGATTTCTATTTTTCGGTTGGGCACATGATTTCTTCAATCCTGATCAAATCCCAGGCAAGACATTAAGCCAGCACATTTGCCAGCTGTGAATTTCTCAGCCAGACATCCTCAAGTGCAAATTGAGTTCGCATGACAGGATCATTTTTTTTTACGGTAACTCGCGTGAGTGATGCTTCGGTCCCAATTTGTGCGTACACTTGGCTGCGGGGCTGTAGGTGAACATCCCAGCGTCTCTAATACACACATGTCCATAGCTGCTTTCAAAACCTCTGGGTGTCTGGGTGTGAGCCTGAACATTGCGCCCAACTGTCTTGGACTTTGGGCCATTCACCAAAAAAAACACGTCAAATGATAAATGACCATTGTAAGTAGGGTTCCAACCACTTTTGACTAAAACATCAAGCAAAATCAAACAAAAACGAAACTCATGCAGCAACAACAAGAAGAACAACAACACACCATCTGAAACCTACCAGGGATTTGATGAATCTCCAAGCGTCGTGGCCGGACTGCCTGAGGGCCTCCAATTCATGGCACCATTGGTAGCCTTGGGCCGCAGAGGTGAACATGGCGGACATAACTCCAAGACGATCTATGAATGTCTATGATACATGTTGTGGATGTTTGCGAAAGCCTGCACCAGTTGAAAACGCTGGTTTTTACATCCCATTATTTATCAGAAAGGCACGCTTCCAGGTTCCCATTTTTCCACGTTTCTAGGAATGCTGTGTTTCTTCATGTTTGATCCTCTATGCTCATATAGTTTTCATTGGATAATGTTCCTTAATGTCATGAAATGACTAACATGTAGAACTTTAGCTCTTGTATGTTTTTTCCTTTCTCCTTTTTATTCTTCAGGTGCTTCTCAGAGATTTGCAGAGATCCCCAGGGATCCGGGATCCCCAGAGATCTCTAGAGAATCCCAGAGATTGACGGAGATCTCCAAACATTGTCAGAGATTCCCAGAGACGCACAGCATTCTTTAAAGAAAGAGAAGGAAGAAACCAGAAAAAATGAAACTAAATGAAATATATAGCTAGCTGAAGAGGGGTCGGTCCAAAAAAGGATCGATCAATTTTTTATATTTTTGTTCGATCCTTTTTTTGGACCCCCCCTCTTCAGAGAGCTGGAAGCTATATATTACATCTAATTTGTTTTTCTTTCGGACCCACCCATTCATACACTGTCCTGAGACTTCTGGAAGGTGCCTGTGGAGCTCTTTGCTGTCCGGAAATCATGCCAGACCTTAAAAATTGTTTTTAAGTTAGAGAATACGACGGAATACTGACAGAACTTTACAAATATATAGTAAGCAAGTGGCAAGTAGCACGGTGGGGTCGCGGTCTGAGTCGGCAGCCAAAAGGGCTGAGTCGGCAACTATGAGTTGGCAACCAAAAAGGGCTGAGTTGGCAACCAAAACCAGCCTGCGTCGGCAACCAAAAGCGCTGAGTCAGGAACTCTGAGTCGCCAACTCAACTAAGAAAGCGCTGGATCGGCAACTAAAAAAGCTCTGAGTCGGCCACCAAAAAACAAACATAGTTGGCAACTAAAATGGATGCAAAGCTAAGATTGCAGAGACTCCGCTGTCATTTAAAATAGAGGCGGCAACTCCTATTCCAGAGCCTCCGTTCTCCTAAAGAATAGAAACATTCCGTCCCCCTCTAAAATAAAGGCTGAGACTCCGTTCTGCTCTAAAGTAAAGGCGCAACTACTATTCCAGAGACCACCGTTCTCCTTCACAAGAAAAAGAAGCACAGAGACTCCGTTCTCCTCTATAAGTGGAAGCGCAGCTCCTATTCCAGGGACCCCAGTCTCCTCTAAACTAGAGGCGCAAGTCCGAATCAAGGCTCTGTTCCCTAGCAATCCCATTGCTTGTCCACAAGACATGCAACGAGAAAGGCGCCTTCTTATGATCTGTGACAATTTTCCTTTTTTTGATCTGCAACGATCTTTTGTCTTCCGCATTTTCTGACGCTTGTGACTCAACATAAGCAAGTTAGGACAGACAGGCATGTCACAAAAATACAAAATGGTCTGCCTGAATAGTCCAGTGACAATAGATAAAAGGTGCATTTCTGATTTACAACGCTGCAGATGGCAAGTACAGATGAGACCGCCAAGTGGTTTTGGCTTCCTTCCATTTTTGCAGCTTAACTTGGTACTCATCCTTAGATCCATCCAAAAGCACACCATGCTGCACACCAATGTGCGTGACATTCTGACAGTGCAGAATAGGGGCATCATATGGGGCTTTGTCTTCCTCGGACATCTTCTTCCATTGAGCAGATGCCATTTTCAGCACCTGTGGCACCGAAGATCCTCCTTCATTTCTATTCAATTCATTTTTCAACGTCTCACGCTCCTTGGCCAAGTGAATGCCTTGGATGGTGAAGATTTGGAGACATGATCGCCTTCATCGCTGGAAGAAGTATCCGGAAAGTGAGATATCAAAAACGCTAAACAAGCGGTGGAAGCGCTTTGAAAGCACTGAAGCCTCCACCGGACGGCTCACTTTCTGTCTGTCCCCTGGGCCCCAAAAATGCAACAGAAGCTGCTTGTTTAAAGCTAAAGCAACTCTGATGCACACCCCTCTGAAAAAGGCGAACGTCTGCCACACATTGCATTCAACATGTCACAGACGGGGCCTCATTGGCCGATTCAGCACCTCCCGCAGGTCATTTCGCCAGCTCCTCGGCACATGATGCGCCATGAAAACAATATATATATAACACAGAGAGAAAGAGAGAGAGAGAGAGGGAGATAGATAGATAGATAGATAGATAGATAAATAGATAGATAGATAGATAGAAAGATAGATCGATAGATAGATAGATAGGTAGATAGATAGATAGATAGACAGATAGATAGATAGATAGACAGATAGGTAGATAGATAGATAGAAAGATAGATAGATAGATAGACAGATAGATAGATAGACAGATAGGTAGATAGATAGATAGATAGATAGAAAGATAGATAGATAGGTAGATAGATAAAGATAGATAAATATAGATAAAGATAGATAAAGATAGATGAAGATAGATAAAGATAGATAGAGATAGATAGAGATAGATAGAGATAGATAGAGATAGATAGATAGATAGATAGACAGATAGATAGATAGGTAGGTAGGTAGATAGATAGGTAGGTAGGTAGATAGATAGATAGATATAACTATATACATACATATGCATACATATGCCTGACCGCACCATTGTTTCAGTCGCTTGGTTGATTGTGGCGGTTCACAGCAGTAGCTGCAGCCCGGCAGATCGACAAACAAGCCCCGATAAACCAAATCAAGTGTCATTGCAAGTCCTCCCTGCCAGCTTCAGGTGGACCAAACTAGAAAGAAAAAACTTGGATACTGATACGGATCATGAAGACATACCAGCGCATTCAGGCAGGAAAGGACCATGGCCAACCACAGCCAACAAGAAGAGAAATACAACAGAGGGGCAGCGCTGCCAAAGCCAGAAAACAAATTAGACACCGGCCAGAAGCCTCAAAGCACCAAAAGATAAACATCAGCCACAAACCGCAGCCAGCACCAAAAAAACAAACTTCAACCACAACCGCCGCAAGGAACAGAGACTGCCCAAGGAAAGCAAGCAGAAGCTCCACAACAACAAACGGGGCACCAAAAGACAAACGCCAACAGCAGCGCCAGCATCAAAGGACCATGGCCAACCACAGCCACCAAGAGGAAGAGAAATAGAACAGAGGGGGTAGGGCCACCAAAACAAGAAAGAAATAAGCGCACCGCAAAGAGCACACATGCCACGAGCAATCAGATGCTCCACGGCAGAAAATGCATTCTGGGAGCTGCTTCTGACAGGATGTGTAACACCAAAAAAAGTTAAGAATCTCTAAACATTTTACAGAAAACTGCTATGACACAACACATGGAAATAGGAAGTAGCAGCTTCCAGCACGCATTCATATGGAAAGAGATCTCTTCTCCATCCTTTTAATCAATACTCACTCCTGTTCTTAGTCCTTTGATCTACTGTATGAAGAGTTTTATGATATATGTGTTGTTTGTGCTTTAGTGGGGGAATAGTTTCGACCAGTATGCAAGCACGTCGTCACAAGTGTGCAGTATATATACAGTACAAATGGCAGCTAAAAACATGTATTGATATCTAAAGGGTTCCTTGTGATATAAGCAATGCAGTTTTTCGCACATGCCATGGCCATCTGCTGTGTCAACACATCGAAACTGCAGATTCGCTTAGAATGAAACTATTCTCTATATACAAACATGTTTTTCTTATATGGTAGCATACAGTTGTGGAATGGATGGCATATAAGTCATCTATGCCCTTAGAAATACAAGTTTTGTACCCCTTTTTTGCATATGCAGTGGTATTCGTCCAGGTGTTCATGCTGTAAGAACTCTTTGCTCAAAATACTTGTTGATCACAAGAGTTGGCAGATTCCAAGGCCACTTTCATTTTCCCCTTGCTTCAGAAGGAGTATGTTTTCCTGCGTATTCTGGCGTATTCCATAGAAATTTGCTCTGTCACTGTAGATATAATATCGGGGTGCCAATTCATTATGTGAAGCTGTGCAGGAGTTTTAGAGCGGTCTAACTTTTGTGCATAGGCCTCAGGCTTTAAAATGCACAAAAACAATGAAAACTGGCTCTGCAATAAAA
>Ga0126342_10014384_pt1 | contig 13977 bp, 7 predicted proteins | sample Cyp1metagenome_FD_92528 | JGI IMG/M metagenome (GOLD analysis project Ga0126342, IMG submission 92528) | Coral microbial communities from Lord Howe Island, Old Settlement Bay, Australia - Cyphastrea 1 metagenome | ecosystem: Host-associated > Invertebrates > Cnidaria > Coral ...
AAACCCAAAAATGAACCAAATAGAATCCAACCACACATTTCTGCTGATAGATATTCCTATATCAAATTTGGCAAATCTCAGCGAATCTCTACAAAGCGGCCTCCCCAGCGAATTCAAGTGTAGTGTTGTACCATACATGCAACAGCTATTTTGCTTGCAAACAAACCGAAACCAATGCTGGGTCAGCATCACCATATTCAAATTGATTCCTGGCAAGCCCTACATGTGCACTGTGGCAAACTCATCCATAACCTCCGATTGGGCAAGAAAACCCTTCCACCTTCTGATCAGATTTGAAGATGGTTATGATTGGCCCTACCTGATGATTTCTATCCGATGCGAGGTACCTCAGCCAAAGAAGCCGTACAACTTCTTGGCGTCGATCTCTTTGGCCTTTTCGGCGTCAATCTTGTTGAAGAGGCACTCGCAGCACTTGGTTCCGCAGCTTCTCACGTGCTCTGCTTTTCGAACGACGCGGTTTTGCTCATTCTGCGCGTTTCTGCTTGGCAGTCCAAGCCATGGCAGTTTAAGGCCTGATGCGCGCTGTTGTCAAGTTCTGCGACAGAATGCGAAATCGTTGCTAGCTCACGCGATAAGGCAAACCCCACGGGAGTGGCCCCAAACAAAGCGTCCTTGATACCAGAGCTTCGTGGTTGCAGGGCTGAAGCCGAAAGCCAGCATCCCTGACCTGGGAAAGTGTTAGACAGCCCGGGGAAATTTTTCTTTGGGGTAAGAGACGTGAAGAGATAGCCATCAAATAGCATCAGCAACGGGAAAGTATGATGATAATCCATAAGATTTAGGGCTACCCGATTTTCAAACAAAACGCCTGGATATTTTTGTGGGGAGAAATGAGGATATTGACTTGTCCAATAGTGGAAAAATAATGCTGGTCAAATGGAGGGTCTCATGGTATCATGGAAAGCAGGAAGTCGAAGACACTTTTTTTAAGGCAAAAATGAGGTATACTCCAAAACTGTCGATTTCATGAAGGTATTATGGTGGTAAAATGCGGGTATACTAATATTCAAATTTGTTCAAGAATGGAGGGTATCCGAACATGACAATGGTAATGGGGACATGATGATCAAGCATTGCAAGCATAGGATTTTGGGGATACCATATTTCCAGACAAGCCCATGTACAACCATCAAATACAATCGACACATGGGAATTTAACAACAATAAGATGAAATTCCATCATCAATGGTATCAACCATCAGTTTGGGGATAGATGATGATCGGTGATTATAAACAAGGTTGGTATACCCGCCTTTATATCATCCATGCAATCATAGGGGTATATGAGGGTATCAGCATATATTAACTATCACTAATGGGCTTCAAAATGCATGGGTTACGTATGTTTATTATTCAAAACTCTGCAACGAAATCACTGCAGGATGACGAGGCAAAACTATGATGGCGCCAAATCCTTCAAGCATGTTTGGTAAAACAATCCTGGTTGGTGGTTGAGCCACCCCTCTAAAAAATATTAGCCAGTTGGGATTATTATCCCCAATATATGGAACAATAAAATTCATGTTCCAAACCACCAATCTGAATCATTCCGTATCCACCGGGTCTCAAACTTGGCCCACAGACCAACACCCAACAGGCTCGACATGGTTTGCTGCAAAGGCACTTCAATTGCAAGGCAATGCGGCAGCTTTCCTTCAGCGACCCCAACCAATATCGATGGGCCCTTCTGGGGTAAAAATTCTGCGTGGCTCTACATGGATCATCAAACTGCAACGAGCAACCTGTAGACCAACCCAAGGTTTTGGGGCAGCCCTCAAATTAAGTCACTAATCGCTGGCTTTGAAACGATCATTGTCCAAAAGGTGGTAGGGTCCTTATTGGCTAGAAAATCCCACTGAAAAAATCGCAAGTGCATCATTGTTGCTCCGAAATCTGAAGTAAACTCCTTATTGCATCATCTATGGCGAGGGCTAGTTCCGTGGATCAGCAGGACCGTGCAGTTCTTGATCAGTCCCCAAAGGGTTGTCTCCCTCCTTGGGCTTTACATTTTTAGTGCATCATAATATATGCATAGATACTGGTAGGTATTATTATGCATATATTAGTTTGTACCAGTGTCTATAGTATTATTTGAAAATCCACCATTATCTAATTCATGGGAGACTAATTTGCAAAACAAGTACACTCGGGTAATTTAACATAGCTATTGAAAATGGCCCATAGAAATAGTTGATTCTAAAAAATGGTGATTTTCCATAGTTATGTGACCGTTTACCAGAGGGTAATAACAAAACCACCAAACTAAAACCTTCGGCCAGTTTGGGATAGCCGGATAGCCTCCCCGTCTCGGACTGTGATTTGCAGCCTGGCAGTTCGCTTCGGCTTCACTGCCGCTGAAATCCGAATGAAGTACTCGTCACAAAAATATTCACACTCCATTGCTCCAAATGGTCATCACGTCAAGAAAAATTTGCGTGTTCTTGAAATTCTGCATTCGCTCGCTCTGCCTGCATGCCGCGGTAAAAAAAGTCTACGGCACCTGTGATTCTGGCGGGGGGAGTTTTCAATCCTTCAAGAACTGCCTTTGCGGATGCAAGGCCGCCCCGAAAGTACTCCAGAAAGACTCTGCCACCCGGGCGTCCGTGCAATTCTTTACGGACTGATTTCTTTGTGTAACCGAACATCAATCCCCTATTATCCACGATCGGGAAAAAGGCTCTTCCGGCCACAGGTTTGCCTTTCGCTGCGATTTGCCAGTTCCCGATCTCTTCAAAGTCGTGATTAAAAGCAAGGGAACAAATTTTCGGCGAATAGCGAACAAACTTCTTTTGGACATTCCAAACTTTGGAGCCATCATGGAGGATAAGTTTACCAGAGGCATCCCTAATTTACCAAGGTATCAATGCCTTAGTTCCAATGTTTTTTCAATATTCAGTTGATCTACTTGGGACGATGCATCTATCCATGTGAATGGATATTGGTCAAACCTAGGAAATTTGTTCATCGAAATCTTTGGGCGGAGCCAATTCTGAGCCCCAAATAATCCCATCCTAACATTAAAGACCCTCATTGCGTCCCCAATATGTGGTTTCAGCCCTGGTTTCATCCCCTATTAAAACATGGTTTCTTCCGGGTCCGGGACAACATCAGCGGAATCGCTGCGAGAGCACTGCTTCTTGACTGAAGACTTCCCACTCCTCGCCATCCTGGACAAAATGTGGAAACCCTATGTTCGATTGGGAAAATGAACAACGCTACTGTATAAGATTCAGTAAATGAAGAACTTCGGCCAGATTACCACAGGGTATCGCAACGGTGACATTCGAATCATTCAAACCAGAGCTAAACAACTTCGGGTTAATATCGTGTTTAAGTTCTGTCCCAGTTCTTCACAAAGCCGCCTGATATCCTAAAAGGGTAGGTGAACGAGGGATATGGGGATATATTGATGGCGTTCTTGAATATTGAATATAGTGGGTGTCTAGTTTATATGTACACACGTGTAAAATGGCTGCACTCCAATTAGGATGGTAAACATTTTTTGTCCACTATCAAACTACGAGCACGATTTTGCATCATTTTCTAAGTTGGCTCCCCATTGGTGGCAAACAACTTTACATTTTTCATGAAAAAACGCATGTTTTATGACGGTGAATCCTGCATGTTTAAGGGCCAGGGGAAACACATTTTCATCAGAATGCAATTCATCGTTTTTGAGCAATCAATTTTGATCCATACCCATTGTTCATCGTTCACAGTTAAACCCATATTTTTGACGTGCAAATCCCAAGCTTTTTCTGGACGTCCAACAAATAATCTAAATTTGGGGGATCAACTTCTAAACTTTTCATAATCTTTATATTCCAATGAAATCACCATATTTTTGCCGGTGAAATCCCAAATTTTCATGGTTAAACCACCATCCAAGGCGGATTTTTCTCCAAGGTTCAGCTGTTGGCATCTGCCACAGCTCAAAGGCTGCCGCCGCGGTGGCTCGGCGGAACTCGTGGGAGGCAGTCAGAATCCTGGCTGCAGAGGGAGGAGGAAGCCCCATGGGAATAAAAGTCCACGGGATTTAGGTCTTTAGCATGGGAATACCAGGGATAGCCCTAGTCAGTTAGGGATTTGACCATCATTTATGGGAATATAGTGGGATATATCACCAACAAGTTGGTACATATGGTGGTTGTCACTGATGAGTCAGTGTTAGTTGATAATGAGAAGGGGATTTGATCATCAAACATTGGGGGATTAATCAGGAAAAAGGAGGAACATCAATGGAACATGTTGTGTTTGAGATTACTTAGGGTTTGTTAAAAAATAATGATACGAAAATTCATGAACTTTGCAGAATTTCAGAGAAAAAGGAGGAAGAAAATCGATTCAATAGTATTTGTTTTCACTGGCAACATACGGAACATGTAGTTGATGAGTCGCAAATCCGTCGCAAAATGGTTGGGATAATGCATGTGTCTAACTCTGAACGTGGGGCATCTGCCCAGAACATTTGGTTATTGAGATGAAGAATATGGTCGTTGAGGGGCAGCAATCCACCAGCCCTTTGGTGCAGAGACCATACTGCCATGATAGCTATTACTGGTGAATATCCTGTTGTTGGCCCTTAGAATATCCCCATGTTCATACTGGTTGAATTGGTTCAATTGTCAAATATTAGCATGCAAAATCTGAAACATCGCTTGACTGCGCAATGGGCGGACCATGCCGCTTAGTGACCATGCCACTTAGTGACTGGGAAGAAGTAGAGCTACCTCCTCATAGATTTACAGATGGGTGAGGTATCCCGCACTCAAGGGATTCGTAGCAAATAATATCAAGTGATGGGTGGAAAGCAAGGAAACGTTGCAGTGAAACCAGCAAAACCACACAGTGGTGATCAATCAAAAAATGTGGAAATCAACCACCACATAGACTTACTGGTGCTTAGCAGGGAATGAGGGAATGATCCATAATCACTATCAATAATAATCCCATTCCCCCATTCCCATCCATTCCCTACTAAGCACCAATAAGTAGAACAGTACTAAACCAACAAACACGGGGTTTTTCTTTGTGAAGTTGCACGAGCCCAGTTCCTCAGATTGAGCGATGGCAGAAGCTTCGGCAAGACGTAGGCGCTTAGCTCCAGTGGCTAAGAGCTCACGATGTCAAAGTCGAAATCTGATGTTTTGAAGGAAGTAGGGAGAAGGATCCAACCATGTGGCTGCCATGCCTGCCATTCCTCACTCGTCCATGGTCCATGAGCGAGTCGATGCTCTTCGTCTGCTTCGGCTTTTGCTCTGTTCATCGCATCGACCTTGCTCTGCCGCCACTGATACGGCATAACTAGCACTGGGTTCCAAATCAATGATCTCAGTTTTCAGACTGGTAAAGCATACCAGGTTGCACCATGGCTATGAAACACCTACACGGTGCCGCCCCTATGTTTGTTGGCATATGTTACCCCCATTAACCAGTTCTATGGGCCTATCAGAAACCAAACAATGAATTGTCGAACTTCTGTGTACCAACTTGGCTCAAATCCCACTACGTCTCATTAGATCCCATTTAAATCCCGCTAAATGATATGAACAAAAACCCATGAATAATATCATTCAATCACCGGTTTGGCGAGTCAAACTCACCCCTTTTTGTGCTAAGTTGGCTAAGTATTCCGTGGTTTACCATTGTTAGTTGGTTATATCCCTATTATCATCCCATTGTTATTCAAATAAAAAAGAAACAAGCCAGAGTAATATCCCTTTATCCCTATTGTTGATTGTTTAATGCCATTAAATCCCATTGATATCTTCATTTGTATCACCAATCCCAAGTGAAAGTAAACTATATATCACAATTAGATCTCACTTATTTCACACCTAACCCCATTAATATCTCCATTCCATGGTAATCCCATCAAAAAAATACGATTCCAACTGGGACAGAAATCTATTCACAGATCGTTATAGGGTAATATTGATCCCAGTAATATTACTGGGTAATAGAATATATTACTCAGCTCAACCAATCATTATATGCCCAGTAATACTGTGGATGGAAGAAGTCCTGCACCAGTTGATAGATGGTTTATCCCATTATTTAAAGAGTTTCAACCATTGTTTTGGTGGTGCACCATTTCGCAACCACCAGCATATGGTTGGTTTATTATTGACTAACATTAATAATCATATGAAATAGCCCAGTCCCAATCACCAAATGAACTAACATTTATCGTTGACCACATTGACTAACATTAGTTAATCTTACGCAGTGTCAGGTCATTAATAATCATATGAACTAACATTTCTTGTTGACCAATTTGTGCTTATTTATTGTTGATCAATAACCATATGATCCAACGTTGGCCACCCAGATCCCAATCCCGGTGTCGCCTGAGTCGGCATTGCCGGTGCCGCAGCAACGCTGCCGTGGTGGGTTTCTGCCAGATGGCCACAGCCTAAAGCAGGTGGTTGCAGGAAACAGCTGGGGATGTTGCAAATAACAAGTCATATGGCAAAAGAATATATTGCACTAAAAATCTGTGCAAATTACTTTATTTCTTACCTCGTCTACCTCGTGTCTGGTCATCGTTACGAACATTTAGCACCTCGCCTCGTTACATGTGGTTTAGAAAATAGCACCTCGCCTCGTTAAATCTGGTTTCGAAAATAACCCCTCGCCTCGGTAATTTCAGGCTGTAGGTATGTATATATATATATATGTATATCTATAGGATGGAGAAGAACTTGCAGCGGCATGGCCCTGGAACTTTGAGCGTGCGAGTCTTTGAGCCCCAGTACTGAAGTGAGGGTGTCTGGCAAAAAACTTTTCCAGCACTGAACAGTTTTGTCTGCTACAAACCCTGGCGCGCTGTCTTGGAGGCACCGGATGGACATGAAACTAAGTAGCAGCAATGAAAATAGACTCGGCATAAACGTATACATATCTAAAATGTTTGACCGCACATTTAGATCTATTACCTCCCAAACCTGATCAATTTCGAAAAATGTTGTACAATGTGATATAAATACAAACATATCAAAAAAAACAATAACTAGCCTGATGTTCAACAACGTGCTGGGGATTCAAAAACAATACAATGGAGAACCTTGGATTATCATTGTTTATGTTGAAAACCAATAGTACATGTTGAAAAAGGTGAAGCAGGTTGAAGCAATGGATTTGTTCAAACCAAGTCTCACCATTTGCATGCTTCATTTATCATTTTTTCAACACTTGGGGATGTGCTCCATGGATTCTTGGAGAATAGATAGGGAATCAGCAGTGGGGACGTTCAATAATCATTAGTGGTGATTGAACCGGTATTCTCACGACTATGCGCCAATAACAAAAGGGGGCTTCAACGAAGAAGAAAATAAAACTAAAGAATTATGAAGTCATGGCGGTGCTATTAAACGCGATAATGGCTTCCACAGCCAACAGCTGGCGTCTTATCCATACCAGTGGGTGTGTCTTTAATCTAACAAAATAAACGGGGCTTAAGCATCAACGAGTCCAAAATGACGAGTCCAAAATGAAATTTTCCCAACAACATTTCTTTAGTTCAGAGTTCAGAATAATACACGAGCACGCCTAACCCTTATATTAAGTTCCTTTTCAAACCCTTACACTACCAATTCCTTGCAATTTTCACCATACTTCTCCAACCCCGTGGGAAAATTTAACCTTTCAAATATATATATATATCTTTAACCTTTTAAGCAGCAACGATACTAACCCTCGCATAGCCCACTTTCTCTGGATTTTTCTGGATCGGAGAAGTACAGTGCCGAGGCGATCTGATGCGGCTATGATGTGTTTCATACAACCAAGGCGCAAAAATCTTCCCAACGCTTTGAGGACAGAAAGGGCAGCGGGCAGGCTTTGCTTTTCAATCTCTCTGTCTGCGGGCTGGTCACAGTGATACTGCCGTCAAGCTGTTTGCGCATTCCATCTGTTTCTCGGTCACATTTGAATCAGTCACCAGTCAAGTTGACATCCACATCCCGACATTGCGACTCCAAAAGCGCTGGAACTGGAAGAGCGCTCGGATAGCCCGAGTGTCAGCCAGGGTGCAAAGCCGGTCCAGATCCAGAATGACTCCACCAAAAAGTGATGCATATATTGGTATATATATATAAATATGGTCCATGTATATATATATATATCTCTCTATCTATCTGCATGCGTATTGGCCAAATTTGAAGTTATTTCTGCTGGCTGATTTTGCCTTATACTGGAGAATATCCCAAGTTCATATCCCTGAGCTACGCGGCTATCTGGGCCACACACCCACAAATGAGCCAGCCGATCATATTCAGTAGGAAACCATCTTTTTCTGGGTGGTAGCCAATCTTATGCTTGTTTCTTTGTCGGAAAACTAGAAGAACCTTCACCATTGTGGGTGTTGCGGTCCTCAAAAAATTGTGCATCCTTGAAGAATTTCAATTCACCTGCGAAATTCTTGAAATATTTATTTTGGTGGCCAATTGGAATTTTAAACTGTTCTGGAATCGATTGAAGTCTTGAAATTCATTAATACCTTCTTTTTGTAATCCTTGTTGATAGATGAGACAGCTTCCCACGCTAACTTGATACTGGGAAAAGATGCATTGGCCATCTCTATGCTATGCTTTGTAGGGCTAGTTCACTGTGGCTTATCCAGAAACCAATGGCTTCACTTGCCAGCCTCTTCAGACTGATGGATGGACATTAGAAACGGTGCGTGACATTTCGAGGAGAAGCAGTTCGGGGCTTCTGTCCTGATCGTTACTAGCCAGCATCAACCTCAAGAAAAAACTCCGGAAATTTCATTTTTTGTCACGTGTTGGGTGCATTTCCTCTCTAATCGTTGTTGTCTACTACAAACCAGAGTAGGATTGCTCCTGCAGCAGTAACGCAGGTTTGCAGTTCCCAAGGGTCCTAGGTTTCAACTTTTATCCACCAAAATGGTCACATCATGAATGCGCAGCGCATCCCTGGGATCTGTTGCCCATTTACATGCAGAAAAAGACGGACATGAATGTTCGTGTGTTTACTACGATAGATGCATATTACATCAAAATAAGTTTACATCCTAGTCAAAGGTGTATAAGCTGTATATATAACGAAAAATATAATATATATAATTATATAGATATGAAATTACATGCATCCCCCCAAAATGATTAAACCACTGAACACCTGAAGATGATTGGGAGAACAACCTGTACCATCCTGAGCATACTTGTCAGCATCCGGTTCAAGGTTCCTATATGTGCCATGGTAAAAACGTGGTATAAGGGGTACGGTATGGTCATGCATCCCATACTAGGAATCCTTCTTGTGGGCAAAATCTGTGCTAGTGGTTTGATGACCATGACCCCAACTGATGGTTTGATCTAATCCAACTTTTGGCCAGGGCACATTTTTTGATAAGTCACATATTCACAAAATACTGGCCATAATCTGATGGTCAATCATACCACACCTCTTATTATGTATCAATTTTCTTTTTAATTTTAATGCAATCATGGATATTTTACCTACAAACCAATCTTCCAACCCCTATCTGGCAGGGTCATGTTAATTAACTGAAAACTTAGCCAACAAACCAAACACCTAGCCGTCTGGCCTCAAACATCTCCGCCAGCGCTGCAGCTTTGCAGGCCGCCGTGCCGGGCACATGGCGTTGCGCGGGCTCGGCGCCGGTGAGGGGCAAATGGCCTGGGGGCACCAGCGCAACAGCTGGGGGTTTCATAAAATGGGGTTACCTCCAAAAGGTCATTGAAACCATGGGAAACCTATGGTTAACCAGGTATCTAAGGTTTCATGGTTACCTCCAATGGGAAAATCATGATTCATCATGGTGAACCTTAGATACCTGTCATTGGTTGAAACCTATGGTGATTTGGGGATCATTTCAGGAAACTGAGCCACGACGATTTGCGAATTTTATCCATTGAGGGATCGTGGAATTTGATGGGATAATGAGAGATTAAACATATCGAACATGGGGTCATCATTACCAATCATGAAAGATATCTTTACATGACTGTTTTTAATCAATCATATTTAATCCTATTGGCTATTTACCATTGAGTCCCCAACCATGATACTGTCAAACTCCTATCAATGGACCCTGTTGCTCAATTCGGGCTTGCCTCCATCAGTGGCGTCCTGTGCCATGAAATTTGCACCCCTCAATTAAACAACCCAAGGGTTTATTTGACCCAGGGTTGACATTGATCAGCAATTTGCCTGATCAATGGTCCCTTGAAACCCCAAACTGAAAATATGCGGCTATGTCTAGTCTCTGTGCGGGATGTAATACCTTATGCGATAGAACTGTCCAATTGTTGGTAAGTAGTTCTCCTACATGGCAATGGCAGATAATCAAGGGAGCTTGTGAATGAAAATGGCAATAGGATGAAATAATTGCCATGCAATTAGTTAAAGTCAACAGGTTAGGAACAATATTGTTGATTGCGGGCTACAAAAGAACAACCCGCAAAGACATAATTCAATCAACCTTGGTTGTCTACACCAAACTTGCAGGTGCATTCATCACAGTCCCCTTCTCCAGAAGTGGGCTCAGTAAATGGGTTGGACCATACCTAGGATACCTCCAGTTGGTTCCTCCCATGCTCCCCATTACATTTGGTGGACATACTATCGCCCATCTGGTGCCTTTTGCTCAAGATTTGATCGAGAAACTCAGCGCCATCGACATCAGATTGCCAACTACAATGGAACCTGTCATACCTGTGCTGACTGCAAACGATGGCTCTGGTGGGAAGCACTGGCTCGGCTTGGCACCGCTCAAACTATGCAACTCTTCGATGTAACAAGAGGGGGGTCCTACCTCTTTTTACCAATCAGCCAGCACAAACAAATCATCATGAGAACCCTAATTCTGCCGGGCTTTGCTTCAGAACAGATGCCAAACCAACCAAAAGCAGGCGGTGACATGGGCTTTTAAGCTGCTGATCTCCACTTCAACAGCAAACTTTTATATATAGCACTTGGAATCGAACATGCAGCATAGTCACAAACCCACAAGGTGTGCAAAGTAAAGAAGGGAAGGGTATGATGTGCTTGATGGATAGGAAGATCATCCCACTTAGTAACTGAGTTGATAACCCTGGCTACTAAGTCCCTAGGTTATCCCGCTTTTACAGGGTTCCAATCCCATTTACTAACCACTTACTAACTGCGATGATTCTCCACATGCCCGGTACGGTATGTAGAATATTTTCTCAGGGAGACATGGAGGCTTGTGGGCAAAAGTTATTCTGCTTGGCAGCATTTCGTGTATTGATTGGTGACTATCCCAAGAACTCATCGGGGATAATGCCTTGAAGAATTGAGTCAGCCAGTGTTACCCCAACCAACTACTCCAGAATAGTTGATAAGGATAACATCTACTAAAACAGACAATCCCTATATATTATGTTCCATGTCGTAGCCTAACCCCCCCGGGCACCATATCGCCGGTGGACACCCCAAGCAAATATAGCCCAGGCACACATGGTGTCCAAGCACCAATTCCAAGTCGTTGGCTCGTGAAAGGCCAAAGCTAGAGGAAGGAGGAACATAAGGAGAGCCACATAACTTCCGGTCAACCTCAAGAGATCGAGCTGCTCAGCATCGGTCATTGCTTCAGCCCATCGGCCGCGGTGGGTAAATCCCAGAGAAACACTTCAGTTTGAAACTTCACAGGGTGGGGCCCCAGTTTGTTAGCTAAGTTGCTTTGTAGGTCCAATAAACTAAGGGTTGATTAGGGGGGTTACACCTCTAAAGGGGATTACAAACCAATTTATAACAATTGAGGGGCACCATCCTGCAGAAGCAGTCGGAACAGTTTTGGATGGTTCTTTGTTGATGTTAATCCTAAACATGCTGGATATTCTTGGATCTTCTTAGCTTCGCGGCATCACCCATCGAACCACAAAGTCTTTCACATGGTAGAGGTATGTAACCATGGCTGATGGGGCAAGGAGCATCCTTGTCAAGCCATCCGCTGACTGAGTGAAATAGGTCTTCCTGGCTTTCTACCACCCATCGGATGATAAAATTCAACTTCAACAATGGTGGTCTAAAATTCCGCCGAAGAGCTAGTGAACGTTTGTCTGTCATGCCACTTTCTTGCGCTATACTTTCTTTTCGCTTTATTTCTTTTGTTTTGTGCAATTGCATCGTGGAAATTTTGCGTTGCCCTCTGATTGTAGCTCCGGCTGCCTTAGCTGGCTATTTCTTCTTCCGGGTGTCAAATCAGCCCAAGAAAGGATTTCCTGAACCCGTCGGTTTGGGATGGCCGCCTTGCTACGAACTGCATGATGAAAGGCATCCAAAAGTGAATTACCAGTAACCATCATTCAGGATTCCTTATCATGGCTCATGGCTCTTCATCGCTGTTCACAACAGGTACTGGTGTTTTTGACAGTTTTTGGTGCCCAAATCACTCCCCCATGAGGTCCCGTTTCTTTCATAGCCCCCATCAATGGCGGGATGATCATCGCCGAGGCGCAACACCCGAGGCTTATGCAGAATCTCCGCGGCAACACCCCAGAGAATTGCCAGGAAGCTGCCAAAGCCAGCTCCTTAGCCAAGTTGGTCAGCAGGGTCATGGAAGCTTCTGGCAACCCCGGGCCCACAGCTCCCTCCCAAATTCAAGCTTTTTCAAGTTTCCCAAAGTTACACATAGAATGATGAAGAACTGGCCATGTCCCAGCCAGAAGTTCGTCAGAGCGGGGGAAAAGGAAGAAAGTTTGCATGTGCTAGAAGCCAGGCATATGCTGGGCTTGTTGGACTTGCAATTTTAACGATCGAATAGGGATGATTCCTGTGGAATTTCCCATCTGCAAGCGGGTGTGAATCAAATTCAAAACCAGCCACGTTGCATGGCTCACAATCAAACAGTTGACTCAAACATGGGTTACGCGGCTCCTTTTTTGTGAAACCAACTCATGCCTTCAGGGTTGGTGAAACCTGATAGGTAGCGTAACCGTCAACCCAGGGCTTGAGACAGCCCGACCCAGACTTCGAATGACGAAGAAGTACAGCCCGGGGGGTTGAATTTATATGCAAGCAGTCTTGAACCTAAATCCATTCATCGATCCATGTGCCCATCCACAACTATAGGCAAATCACAGCAACATTCAAAATAATTTTATGACTGGATTTGTTTGTGTGAGTGGCTCAAAACAATTCCAAACCCGAATTTCATCTAGCTGCTTTTGGGGATTTGACGCCGAAGGTGCTGAACGAAGAACTGGTTGGTGCTTCCTTTTATCTTAAAGCATCTTAAATTAAAGCCATCCGCGCGTATCCTAGAAACACCCCCAAACTAAGAACAAATGTGACATGCTTGGCAACTTGAGAGGGGCCGCAAACCATACAAACGTGCAAATACAGCCTGTAGAATGAAAATCAGCTGGGGACACGCGCCTTTTATCGCTTTCGCAAAATCAGGAAAATGCAACGACCCGGTGGTCGCGTAACTGCAGTGAAGCTTGACGACAGCAAGCAGTGAAGACTTTGGAGATCGGGGGCAGCGCCTTCCAAAATCTCGCGCCATTCAGCTGCACCATCTAAAATCTCACTCAGCTGCACCATCCTAAGAAAACATGAAATCAGATCGTAATTAATGAGTTGTAGAAGCCTGCCATTGCACACTGCTGTTTTAATTGTTGTGAGCCGTGGCATTTGTTCGCATAATCCACTGTGGAATGGCCATGGCTCGGTTTCCAGCTGCCCCACGCCTCCGCAAAAGACACCGCCGACCGCCGTGAGACACTTCCTCCGCACACCGCAAGAAGTGTCGCACGGCGGCCGCAAGCAGACTATAGAAGATTGCTTGAAGCCCGATCCGAGTCAGAAATCGCTGTTATCATGATGCTCCTAACGTTTTCATAGCTACCGCCAACGCCCGTGAGACAGACAAAAGAATTGGAGCCCGATCTGAGTCAGAAATCGCTGTTATCAATGACCCTAACGTTTTCATACCGCCGACCGCCG
>Ga0126342_10014385_pt1 | contig 13977 bp, 10 predicted proteins | sample Cyp1metagenome_FD_92528 | JGI IMG/M metagenome (GOLD analysis project Ga0126342, IMG submission 92528) | Coral microbial communities from Lord Howe Island, Old Settlement Bay, Australia - Cyphastrea 1 metagenome | ecosystem: Host-associated > Invertebrates > Cnidaria > Coral ...
ATATATATATATATATATTATAGTCGCTAGCCATCAACCAATGGCCACTGGGCATTCCCCAGGTTGCCCCTGGATTTGCTTTTCATGCCCCGCGCTGCTTGGCAGATGCGGGACCAGGGGATGGCAAACATTGCTGCGTCGCAGATTCCCCGGAGAGGCTCCGGGATGTCACCACTTGGTCGATGATTTATCCCATTACCATGGTGAATCTTAGATACCTCTCAAAAAACTTTAAAAAATAGCTTGTTTAGCAAAAAAATAAGCTACTAGTATCTAACAATCTAACAAAGGCTGGCCCAGTTACTATCGGATTAGGCTTTCATACTTAGAGTTGCGGCAGGATTTTGCCGAAAAAAAGTGAGAGTTTCATTGGGTGGAGCCCGTAAACGGTAGCTGAGTTGGTTTTGCTCCAAAAAATGTTAGGTTTATGGTAGATTTATATGGAACTAAACCATGGTTTATGGTAGATATACCAATTATAGATAATTATAGTAGATAACTATGGTTTATTGTTTTTGGGAACTAGTTATCATTGTTTCTAAACCCATGTTTCCTTTTATTTTCATCACTTTTAGCATTTCTATGGGTGGCATTGAAACCATCAATTTATATGGGTAGTTTATGGCAATGACATAATGATCCAATCACCAAGGTCTTCCTAAGCTACGGCTGGATCCATCCACCTTGAAGATGCCTTTTTTGAAGTGTGATATTCATGCGTTGCAAATGGGACACCGTTTGCGGCTCTGAATCTTAAACTAAGCAAACAAATTGGCTGGTTGGTGGTTGCGAAAACCCCTCTGAAAAATATGAAAGTCAGTTGGGATGATTATTCCCAATATATGGAAAAATAAAATTATGTTCCAAACCACCAACCAGAAATTGCTTATGTGACTTTCTTTGCATATGGCAACTATTGGCAAACATGGTGTGTTGCCCCAAGAGCAATCGGAGATCCCGAAACCAGGATTTCAATCTTTACTTTCTATTCATCTTCAGTATTCAATCACACCAAAAAAACACTTCCATGGATCCAGATATGCCTCTCAACATCGTCAACTCAAGTAAGCCCATATTGTTGTTGGTGATATATATATACAGTGATTTCACTGTTTATCCCTGTAAAACCCCTGTAAAAAAATATGTTCACATGGGAAAATACCAGTAAAACCCATGAAATCCACAATTTTTGCTGGTGAAAATTCCATGAAATCCACCAGTTTACCATCCACTAAGATGATTTCTATCCACTTTTCTTGGGGATGATCCAGCCTGGTATCAACATAAAGGACAGCAAGGCCTACTTGGTGGCTCATCCCACGGCTTGTAAGTGGGTTATATATAACCCCAGTTTTTTGAATGGATGAACCCTACTTGTCCCATGTAAATCACTGGGCTTATAACCCTTCATTCCACCAAGTAACTGTGGCCTAACTCCATGGACCATGGACTCTTCAATGATCGATTCACTCCGGAGACGGAAAATCAGTTGATCAACCACCACATGGACTGGCGCTCCGCCGAAACGACGCCGAAACGTCCTGGTTTGGCCTCTTCATTCAGGGACCCGGATTAGCCTCGCAGAAGCAAACACGGCAGTGGTTTCGCACCTTCCTGGTTGGTGGTTGGTTTTAACCCCTCTGAAAAATGAGTTCGTCAGTTGGGATTATTGTTTCCAATATATGAACCGGTCATTCAAAATTCCATGGTTCCAGTCACCACCAAAACCACCAAGCAGCTTCCATTGATGGTTTTCCCATTTAGATGGCGACTGTAACTTCAGTGGATTTCCCCCGTAGGCCATCTGACTGAAACAACTGGAGGGTATCGATGTGGTGACACAGAACCATTGGACCCACAAATTTTTCGTTGGTTTTCCGGCCTTCCAGAAAACACTGGGCATGAATAATCTCGCAAAGTGTGGGGACTTTAGGCAAGATCATGTAACTTAGAAGATTCAACTTCGTAACTTATCTGGATGATTGGGATGTTTTTGGGTGATACCCTCTGGTAAACTGTTACATAACGAACTGGAAAATCAGCATGCCATTAATGGGTAAATCCACGCACTAAATCACCATTTTCAATAGCTATTTGTATGTTTACTAGGGGCAACAAATCTTGGGAATTTCACCAACATACGGGAGGTAATTTTTTGGGACCTGGTCGATGGATCTGGATGAATAAAGTCAATTCCACTTAAGGACAGTCGGACACGAGCATAGCATTTTCCTGGTGTACTATCATGTACTATATAACGTGTATGTTAAAAAATGACATGGTTCATCTTAGATGCCAACAAAAACCTATATATTTTTTTGCTGGGTAGTACATTTTGCCATTGATAGCAAAAGATTAACGTACTAAAGTTACATAAGTTACCAAGGTGGACCCAAATATTGAGTTCTGACTCATCCACAGCTAGCCCCTAGATGGTTCCATGGATCCTCGGATGCGCACCGCCTGAAGTGCTACCTTGAACTGCCATGATTTTTATGGTGAGTTTGACTCGTCGGGAACCAGCCATATAATGAAATACCGGTTGAAAACGCAACCTTCCACTCATATAATTTAGTTCGTTCCAGCTAGTAGAATTCCCTATGACCACCCCCAAGTTAGCTTTTCGCTTTTTTACAGGCAGAAAAAACCCAGTCCTGGTAGGTTTATGACATTGGGATTCCCAAATTATCGTTATACGACCCATAGACCCATCTAAGTTGGTTTATAATCTCCATCAATTATAGATAATCATACATATATATATATATATATATGTATACATATATATGTATAGTATTTATGTGTACATATGTATATATATATATGATTATATGTATATATATATGTATGATTATATATATATACAAACATACAAAATAAGCCCTGGTTGTTGGAATTATGAACCAACTTAGCTAACAAAGTGGGGCGCCACCTTGTAGTTTACAGTGGTTCGATTTCAGGTGAAGATAGTGGCGCCTTCTGTTCACAATGATGCAACACATGGCCAATCTTAGATATCCTACACATCAGGAGTTGGTTTACCCTAAAACTAGTTCAGCCCCATGTTCATGGTAAAACTCCACATTTTGCTGCTTTTGCATGATGACATCATGGTCAAAATCCCCAAAAAGCCTAAGCTCAACCCTCTGGGCCAACGGGACAAGAAACTTGGACCTCTCATCATGGTAAAGAAGTCACGCATGTTCACCTGTGACGAAGTGGCCATTCGACCAGGATCCCAGGGAATACCATGACATACCATGACATCCCAAGGAAATTGGGGATATTTTATGAAAACCTTAGGTAAAAACAGTTGTATTAGCTTGATAAATGTGGTAAACCCAATTTTCGATTGGTCATTTCATAAACCTGAAACTTGGGGATGGTGCAGATGACATTGGGTGAATCCCGCATTTACCTGGAATATCCCCGTATATCACCGTTCATCTGCAGGATCATGAAAAGAAAACACTTAGTGGCATGGCATGGCGGCTGTATCAATGATATACCAGGGGCTTGTTGGAGAATTTTTCCCTATACTGAACATGTCCCAAAATTCGACATATTTCAACTTAGATGTTCCATATTCTTCCCACAAAAATACTGAATCCCACCATATGGATTTCTATGGAAATAGGCTACCAGTAGGCTACCCACCAACCCCCCCTGTTTATCATCATTTTCCTTACTACATGACGCTTTTGGGTTCGTCAGGTTCTGGCCGGTGAACATCCACACAGAGTTGGGTAAACGACACACGATTGGGCTCAAAGATGTTTGGGGTATAACAATGGTGAGTTCACCATAAGTTAGGATCCAACATAAATAATAAGTTAGGATATAACCTATGATATTGGTTTTGGATACCCCAACTAATAATTGGTTTTGGATCCAATGTTCATATTTGGGGTAACATAAGTTAGGATCCAACATTCAAATATGACAACCTAATAGCCATATGCTCCATGGAATACTGACCAAGATTTACTCCTGTGGTTAAATGTACAAAAACATGGATAACAAATAGACAAAAACTATGACTGATATGACTATGGTATATTAAATCAGCTTTTGTATGAAAATGTTATGGATTCCTCCTATCCTTGAGAGCATACAATCAGCTTAATCAACTTAGAACTGAAATTCCACTCTCAAGCTATATCTATTTGATTCTTTTTGGGGATCTTCGTCTACGCATGTGGATTCTGTCGTGGAACTTAACTTGATTTTTGGCGGGATTGGAATTAATTCCTCCTGGGTTTGAAAAAAACACATGACCGAATCAATAACCGAAACTGTCCTCTGGTAAACTAACATAGCTATTGAACATGGCCCTTTATAGTGAGTTTTCCCATTAAAAAAATGGTGATTTTCCATAGTTATGTAAACGTTTACCAGGCCGGGTATCAGTTGCAGTAACAGTGATTCATTCACTTAACAACTTCAGTAAGTTGATACACTGTCACTCAAAAAGACAGATTCTGAGCCCTGGCCGAAGTCCTGTAACTTTGACCGCCACTTTACGACATGTGGACCATGTGGATAGATATGATTCAAATGGCAGTGTGTCAAAACCTTGTACCCCTGGTGAACATCAAAATAGCTGGTAAATGGATGTTCATCCCACTAAAAATGGTATTAATAGGTATTGATCCATACCCAAATGTTGCAGACTGGTTGCAGATGTCACGCTAGGATACTACTGGAACAAAAAAAAGTGTTTCTTTCCATGAGGGTTTTCATTGTCGAGCTAGATGGGGAATCCATTTCAAACTTTCAAAACATTATGCAAATATCTACGACGAGTTGGGAAATCTTCAATGTTCAGTGTGATTGCAATGTTGGATTTGAAGTAACTGCGGATAACTGCGGTCATTCCCTCAAAAACCAATCGATGCGTTCCTGGCTTTCTGCAGGATACCTCTGTGCAAGTCCAATATTGGATGCTCATGGGGTAAGCGGTCTGCACAACAATTGTTCCTATCTTTGTTTTTGGGTCGATTACAATACATCAAAATCCCCGTTAGGTTAATTTCCCTTATGTGCTGGCTATATCCTAAGTTGTGATGATTCGCGACATATTTTGTTGATCCAATTTTGGTTTCCCACGCCAGTTGGGTCGCAAGGATGCTGTCTCCATGTTTGTAGGCTATATCATCATGTTTTTTGTTGTAAAGTCACCAACTGGTTGGTGGTTGAGCCCACCCCTCTGAAAAATATGAAAGTCAAATGGGATTGTTATTCCCAAGATATGGAAAAATAATCCATTCATGTTCCAAACCACCAACCAGCCAATCATTTGCTGATTCAATCCGATCGTTTGTTCCTTTGGTTCATTCCAAAATAATTTGGCTCAACCTGCTGTTTGTGCTCAATCCGATGTGTTTTTTTGAATCCCAAATCGCCCAAATCTGATATGTTCTTTCGTTAAATCCGTAGATTACGGTCTGATCTGCCAGCTACCCCAAAGCTTGATTGGCAAAAAAAGGTTGTTTCATGACAAAATAACGAGGGTATCCAGCAATTTCAATCAAATCCACATATTTTTGATATCATATTGTTGGTGATTAATGAATGTATATTAATGAATGTATATTAATGAATGTATATTAATGAATGTGTGATTGATACCCAAGTAGCATCGTTAGCCCAGAAAAAACCCTCCGGAACCATCAAACAACGCGCTACGCACAAAAGTCCCCCATCCCATAAAATATCCCCAATATATGGTTCTATCATATAACAACTAGTAAACACTATTAACCACTATTAACACCAACTAACCAACTGTTTATGGTTATGGTTATGGCGGTTAATGGTTATTATATAACAACTAGTAAACACTAACTTAAACTTAAACCATTAACCGCCATTGGGTCATAACCATCACCATGTAACCATTGTATCACAGGACCTTTGATCGCGCTGCTCATGCTAGCCACCGTCGCCGTCGATCTGAAAAAGATTGACCAAATCTAGGAATGGAAATGAACCGTATTGAACCGTATTAACTTAGAATCGGATTCTTATAGAATCATATTTTTTTTTTAAACAGTTTTTTTAAAAATATATATTTTTGTTTTTATGTATTATAATTCAGATTTTTTTTAAAAATAGAATCAGTGTATCAATCTGTTTTAAAAAAGGCGATTGGCTGGCTGAAAAAAACACCATCCCTGACTGGAAAAGTTGTGCAGGGTGAATCCCACATGAAACACCATGAAAATATCCATGAATCATCATGAAATAACTGATAAATGATGGTTGATTAAGTTGATTAATCACTTAATCACTATTTTAATGGTTGATTAATGGTTAAATAAATTGGATATTCATGGTTTTAATGATGGTGATTCATATCCATTAATTATTAGTTAATTTAATCGTTAACCAACCATCATTTATCAGTTATATCATGTTATATCATGTTATATCATGTTATGTCATGTTATATCCACTTCGATCCTCATATGTTGATACTTAAAACCCCTACTAGATGATGGTTAAATGCCCATAGAACATCCCCGAACTACTGCGGAAAATCCGATTTCAGACACCATTCTGGTTTTCATACATGAAATCCCAATAGAAAATCTCCGAACTACCCTCTGGTAAACTAACATAACTATTGAAAATTTCCATTTATAGCTGATTTACCAATTAATAGCATGGTGATTTTCAATAGCTATGTTAAACTACCAGAGGGTAATGCTAATAACCCAACTATTCATGTACCAATTTCAGATCTTTCCAAGTCACAATCTTCACTTTGCTAGCCAGTAGCTCAATGGCCTGAAACGAAACGCAAACTTCGGCAGAAACTCGCTATGGACATGGCCAAAGTGGCTGGTTTCCCTATCGGTTTTGAAGCATTGCACAGCAATTTAAGCATCCCAAGTCCAGTTCCAGTACAGTACTTTAGCTGGTTGGTGGTTGACCTACCCCGAAAAATATCAGCCAGATTGGATCATCATCCCAACTATTGGGGAAAATAACGCCATCTCCCAAAGCACCAACCAGTTAATAATGGTTTATAGTGGTTAATAGTGATTGATAATGGTTTCTAATGGTTACTGATGGTTCTATAATAGTCTTTCGCTAATTTTGTCGCTTCCTCATATGTTTTTTTTTAATTGGTGGTCCGGAACGATCGCTGCCCTATGGTAATATGTTACATAACGATGGAACATGACCCATAGAAATAGATGATGACGCATTAAAATTGGTGATTTGTCAGTTCGCAAACTGTTAGTTTACTGGAGGGTGAATTAGCTTATAACTCTTAAATTTCACGATGACTTTAATGGTAGATATAGTTAAGAGATATAACATGATATAACTATAGCATTCATAGGGTTTATAAACCAACAAACATAACTCGAGGGGCGCCACCATTTGTACTCGCGGCTTAAACACTTGCTACGTGGTAGTTTGGCAACAATAAACTCCCCAGTTTTAATGATCGTTGCTGCCAAAATTTGGAGAGTTCACTATTGGGTTTACCACATTGGGTTTACAGCACGAAAACTCCAAAACTGGCTTTGGAAGCGGAAATTTGTATCTCCTATTCAATGTTGTTGGACCAAACCATTTATGGAGTTCCATGGGAGGTGTTTAGGGGAAGGCGCGCGGGCTACGATTTCAGATTGCTAAATCACCATGTGTGGCAGCATTTTATTCTTACGTCACCACATTTGCTACATGAAATCAGCATTCTTGGATTCTTAGACCAGCATTCCCATCATGAATGTAGAAAATTCATGAAAACTCGATAAAGAAACAAACATAAACAAACCATAATATCAAATCATCCAAAAACCTATGACCATTTTGAAGTAAAATCCATCATGGCAGGGTTTTCCACAGGTCACCTGTAAAGCTCCGACCTCTTGGTGAGAGCCACATCGATTGGCCCGACGCGCGAAGTCCAAGGCGGTCTGGCCACGGGAAGTTTGTTGCTCTAAATCCACTCCTCAGCGCTGTGTCTTTGAAGAACAAAAATCAGTTCTCACAGTGGTTTGTTGAATCCTCCTTTTCTGTGGTTGAATCCTGTTTTCATTCCCTTTGTTTGATGCTTACCCTGTGGTAAACTAACATAACTATGGAAAATCACCATTTTTAATGGGAAAACTCATTATAAATGGCCATGTTCAATAGCTATGTACCAAATTACCAGAGGGTAAATCATCAGTTTTGTTGTTTAAGTCCCTATTTTAGTGAAACCACCGTGTTGTTGGTGAAGTTCCTATTTCTTCTACCAGTGATGGTGTCACCATTCTTACCAGAGACCTCATCATCTACAGAAACCCTTGGTTACCAAAAACCATGGCTTTTGGATAGCAAAATTTCCTCAAAGTAGGGATTTTGTCATCCAAGCATGTCGGCATGAAACACAGATGATTTTACCCCGCGAGAGCATCTGGAAAACATGAGGGTTTGAAGATGTTTTACCAATCTATAACAATCTTAAATGTCGGAGGTTCATATTGGTAAAGCGGTCTAATCAACGACCCAAATGGAAACCATCTATGGAAATGAATGATTGATAAACCACCCATGTTGAAAACCATCAATCATATGAATCTATAAATTGATGGTTTCAATCCCCATCAAGTCTGAAAAGTCATTGGGGATGCTTGGAGGGAGGCAATTGTGGGATTGATGCCACAAAGCGAGATGGCTAGAATATTTGACCACAAATATGTTTAACGTATAGTTTTGGAACTGATAAATCATCATACTTTCAATTTTTCAAACTATACAAATTGAAACATGCTGCCGTTCTGCATAGTTGAAACTACCCACTAATATGTTCCAAATGTAACGAAGTGTGAACGGATCAAACATATGTACAGAAGAGCATTGATTTCCCTCTTATTTACCCCTTCTGTGTAGTTTCATTCATTCCTTCGTGTATGGGATATGCAAACTGCAAACATTTACCCCAAACATCACCAATTCACGTAGGGCCGGTCACAGCAAAGGTAAGCCATACAAGGGCCCCCAAATACAGGCCCAGAGGCTATGAACCAGGAGCAAACAACTCTGTCATGGGAAAAGAATCATGATGTTTAGTGATACAACACATATATACCTCATACATCTATTATATAAAATGGGATCACTCTCAAATCATGCTCATTGAATGTTGCAGCTCATGCCAAACCGCCTCCTGGTTTTTTCCAGCACAGATTCGCCTAACCATCTTGGCATGGCTTGGCCAAGGTTCTGTCGCTACCATCTAATACTCATTTTTGGCTAGATGACCATCCCTTTTTTTTCATTTGTAGATAAACAAAATAGTGGTTCAATCAAGATAGTTCATTTACTGCTTAAGAAAAACACAAGTCTTGTTGGTTAAAATAAATCAACATATTATTGATGTATTGCTTAAATGACATTGTTCGACTGGTTAAGTTCAGAATTCGACTGGTTAAATAACAGAGCATGTAGTTGATTGGATAAACATGTGTTATTGATGAAAAATCACAACATTGTTGGATGAAAAAAACAACATTTTTACTCAACTTCAAATTTCTATTCCAAATCAACATTTTATTCGCAAATTGACGCAATTTGTATTGAAAACAATTCCAAATTTATTGGTCATACCACAAATCTTGATTAAACATACAGTATTTATAGTCAATTCCAAATTTTTATGTCGTCAATTCATATCACAATGTGTACCCTCTGGTAAACTAACATAGCTGCAGAAAATCACCATGCTATTAGTGGGTAAATCAAATATTTCTATGGCCATTTTCAATAGCTATGTAACAGTCATTACCAGAGGATATATCAGTATATCCCATCTAGAAATCACCATGTTTCTTGGTTTTGTTATCCCATTCAAGCACCATTTTGTAGTGGGTAATGTTATAAACCCATGTATTGATGGAAAAATCCACCAGTCTTGATGGAAAAAAAATCTCCAGAATCTTATGGACTTTTCATCACATCCGAAAAAACTGACCGACGGAAACAACTCTGGTAAACATACAAAAAACTGATGGGAAAATCACCATGCTATGAAAATGGGTAAATCAACTATTTCTATTATTTAACTATGACCATGTTCAATAGTTATGTTAGCCTATGGTAAATAAACAGTTGGACCCTGAAAATGACAAATTTTTAGTGGTTTCACTAATCTTCCAACCCCGATGACTGCCAGGGTCTATGTTAATTTACTGGAGGGTACATACATAGATCTGGGTAAATTCTAATATTTCACTAACCTGAATAGTTCGGCCATAATATTTCACTAACATGAATATGTCTTTCTAGTATTTAACTATGACCATGTTCAATAGCTATGTTAAATATTGTTACATTGCCGGGTCAATCTCCATTTTTCGGAGCCAGGCTCCCATCTGCAGAAGGCGTCGCAGCACATCGACATCTCCCAGTCTCGCCGCAGTGTGGATGGGCCACAGCTCATCGGACCAAATGTTGCCGCGTCTGTGGGCCCCCGTTCGATCGCGTGAACCGTTGGTCATAAGTGGCTGAAAAAACCATGGTTTATGGTAGATATTGGTAGATATAACTTGATATAACTATAGTTTAATGGTGATTTTTTACCATTGATCATCCACCATTTTCAATGGGCAAATCCACTATTTTCAATGGATAAATCCACTATTTTCAATGGATAATGATTTTTTAAAAATCAATTAGTGGAATACAACCATTGTCAATGATTCCAGGTTATAGTTGTATCATTGATAATCTGGTTGGTGGTTTTAACAATCTTGAAAAATATGAACGTCAATGGGAAGGATTCTCCCATATATTATGGACAATAAAACATGTCATGTATTCGGGAAAATGGGATACAATTACTGGTTGGTGGTTGAGCCCTACCCCTCTGAAAAAATATAAGTCAGTTGGGATTATGAAATTCCCAACTGAATGGAAAAATAATCCATTCATGTTCCAAACCACCAACCAAGATATTCATGAACCACCGTGAAGAATGATATGAACCAAGTCATATTCATACTAACATATATATCCAAGTCACGTCTATTATTTCACAGTGGGCTTCAGCCATCTTAAGGAACTCTGACTGTGACCAATCTTCTGTGTAAAATATGTGGAATTTCATGGGATAAAATGACTCTCATTTGGTAATCATGGGGCAAGTCATATATTTGGGGATACTGGTGTAAATATATGATTACTATAATGATTACCAAATGTTACTGGTAATGATATAGTAATCATATATATTTACCAGTAATAATATAGTAATGATCATATTTACCAAATATATGATTACTGGTAAATATATAAATATATATGATTACTATATGATTACTGTCCTAATATTTGGGAAGTCATGGGATTCACTTGGGGATGGTAGGAATTTTTTCTTGCCATAACCGGGTCACGTTCTTGGCCTAGAATTTTTTCATGGCCAAAACCTGGCAAACATCGTATAGACAGATTTTGAAAAATGCTGATATTCAACATGTTTGACATTTAACATATTTCAAGGGATTTAATGGGATTTTATGGTGGTTTAATGGGATCTAATGGTGGTTTAATGGGATCTAATGGGCTTTAATAGGATATTACCCTCTGGTTATTTGTGCCAGTTCGCCATGGAAAATCACCACCCATTTTGAAGTTCGGTAAACCGGTAAACCTCTATTTCGATTAGGGCCATTGCTTAACCATGGCGAACAACGTAACAGTCATAACCAGGCCGGGTAATGCTTTGGGCTTGGATCAAACATCGACGCTGGACCTGAAGACTACCAGATCACGACTTCCGGGAAAAACCCAGCGTGTTTTGCACATCCTTTTGTTTGTTGACTTGAGGGTATTCAATGAAATCACATTAAATCCCTTAAATAATCCATATTATGAATATAGATTCGCACGAAGTCACCATCAAATACCCATAAAAAACACCAGTCAATTCCATTAAGTCACCCCACTTTGGGCCACTCAAAAAACACATGTTTTATGTGACCCATCCACCTGGAATTTCACACCATTCCTGTCATCAAAAATCACCATGAAAACAACATTTTTTTCGAGCACTCCACCTTGGCGAGGTGGCATCCTTGTACTTATACCTGCGCAAGAAGTCTTCCTCGGCATGGCATGGCGGTACTTGCGTCATTGGTTCCATTGGTTGTTCCCCCAAAAAGGAGAACTGGATGAGAATCACCAATCGAAAAGAAACATGGTGATTTGAACCCAGATTTTTCCATGATTTATGAATGAGAAGATGAACTCTGATATGATAAATCATGGTATTTCTAATTATGATTTAATGATTAATGATGATTTACTGATTTATTAAATGGTAATAGTGGGAACATATTGGGATATATAAACAACCTCTCTCTCTCTATGTATATATATATACAACACCTGTAGCACCAAAAACCTGTAGAATTCCACGAGCGCAAGAAAGTATTGTAATGATATTTCCACTTGTCGAGGAAAACCTCGGGTTTTATGTGCAATGGTCAGTATACATGATGCCCTCTGGTAAACTAACATAACTGTGAAAAATCACCATTTTCAATGGGTAAATCCACGATTTCTATGGCCATTTTCAATAGCTATGTAACAAATTACCAGAGCGTAAACATGTTGCCAACATGTTGCCAGAAGTTTGAGGATGAATATCACCCATATTTGAAAATTGGGGGCAAACGGCAGGGTTTTGCAACTATTTCACCGGGGAATCCCATTGATGGTGGTATGGTCATACCATGTTTTCACCATTAAGCATGGGCAATTTCATCAAGTGGAGATATGCCCAAAATTCAGGGAATAACTTATGATAACTTGATCTTTTTCCGGCGCATGCATGTAAAATGCCACATGGTTTTCCGAAGTTGCTAAATGATATAATGCCACTTGCAGCTGGTTGGGAGTATAGCAACAAGTTGCTTTCCCCCGCGATCCTGTTTTGAGGATCTATCGAACCATCCATGTTTTGAGGGTGTATACAAACCAATGGATTACGATGATGGGTTTTTGATTTGTCTTACAGTTACGGCCGTAGATTATAAATGGTGAAATAACTGGTTATTTCTATGGGATTATACATAAACCACAAATGGGGTCATAAGTACAAAAATAAGTGGTATTGCCATAACTGTAGGTATTCACAAACGGCTTTTACCTTATGCTTTCATTTCCAGGACATGTCCTAGAAATTGTCAAATGCCACATGCTACGCAAGCATCCTTCGAGGGGTGCAGAACCATCATAACTGTAGTGCGTATAATGCTGCAAACAAAGAACACAGCTACAGTCCATTTGGTACCCTCTGGTAATTTCTTACATAGCGAACTGGAAAATGGCCCAGGCGAAATCGTGGATTTACCCATTGAAAATGGTGGATCTTTCCAGTTCGCTATGTAAACGTTTACCAGAGGGTAACAACTTTGAAAACAAAATTGGGATTGAGTCGCCAAAATGGTACCGTTGCGAAGTGGTTTACAACCAATCACCAAATCATGGCAACTTAAATGGTCGTGTTGAGCATTTGAACAGATCCCTTCCTCAAAATATGATCATATATTGTAACATATTCTAACATACCTAGACCCTCTGTTTTTACCCGGAAAAATGATGTTTTACCCTATAACCACTGGTACTTATTACTTTTTTGTTGATTTTTGTTGATGTATTTCGAGGCATATTAAATATATTCCATGCTCCAAAACGAAACAGTGGTTGCTTTTGGATCTGTACGCTGCACCCATCAGACCGATCAAATCTAAGTGCTTTTGCGGTTCATTCTGTTCCCCCTAAGGTTAACACAATTAGATGTGAAAAATGGTTCATTTATATCCATTTACAATTGTGAAAGGAGGTGCGCAGCCCTTAAGGTGCACGCGTCACATGAGTAGAGGCAGCCTTGACTAGTGGCTGTGCTCACTTGTGTGGGTGGGTAGAGAAAACCTAAACGTAGGTTATGAGCCCAACGCTCACGCCAGTCAA
>Ga0126342_10014386_pt1 | contig 13977 bp, 11 predicted proteins | sample Cyp1metagenome_FD_92528 | JGI IMG/M metagenome (GOLD analysis project Ga0126342, IMG submission 92528) | Coral microbial communities from Lord Howe Island, Old Settlement Bay, Australia - Cyphastrea 1 metagenome | ecosystem: Host-associated > Invertebrates > Cnidaria > Coral ...
ATCGTCTTTCGATCCATCAGTGGCTTCGCTCTGCCATCCCTGATTCACAACAACCAATCTCTCCTATAGGTTTCCTATTTTTGAAACTTCCGCAACCGCCTTGTGCGGTACTACTGGTAATGTTGGTATAATGAGGATATACGCGAACAAGAAATGCGGATAATGACCAACAACTATCCAAGAGGAACAATAAGCCAACAATGCAAGTTTATTTGTTTGCCATAGGGGAGGATATAATACTGTAACCCGAAGAGCTATGAAAACCACTGCAGGTATCTCAGATTAGTGATGGAAGGAAGAACTTAGGTGTTTTGTTTTCCAAGAAACATGGGACGTTCACCAGGATTTGCTTGGGATACACCCCACCAGAGAGGCCAGAGTTTGCATGTCATCATTTTCTGATGGAGCTGAGCAGAGAAACATTGCGCGGCCGGCTTTGTATCCGCAGCCTTCTGTCGAAAGGCGACTAAGTCAGGTCTTGCAGATGTTTAGTGCCTTGGCTTTGGACAATTTTGGACATGAAATGATTTACATATGAACGGAAGGGTCTTAAACGACTTGGCATGTTTTGCGTGCAACCATGCAACGCTGGGGTTGCAGGCCACGGACATAGATTTGGACCGGTTCAAATTTGCAAGACGTCACATGCAACGACAATCTTGTTTGGTTTTTGTTTCACAGAAAAATTGCATCACTTGCAGCAAAAGAGGTCTAGAATCCATGCTTTGTTGAAAACCGAGATTTCCTTTGGGGGTCCAGTACTGGTGGAACTTATACATCAAAATCAATTCTGGAGGGCAAACACATCTGGCTTCTGGTTGCGGGCCCCTCACTCCAAATTCTCATTGGTTTCTTATTTCTTCTGAGCTGTGGTTAGACATACCACCATTGTATCACCCAAGACGTTTTTGTTCCACATCAAATTTTTTTGCCACTATTGTAGTAGCTGATTCTCCAGTTTGCTGACTGTAGTTCATGACATCAATTACATCCTCATGGGTAAGATTTGTTTATAGCTATGGATCACCGTTTCAGTAAAGACACACAAAAGTTGATGGTACAATGTCCAATACCAAGCATACTTCATGTCTGTGCAGCACACTTTGCCAACTTGTACCCATACTATGACCAATATATCATTTAATTAATAGTATTATATCATAATATACCATTGGTCATCATTTCATATAATTTTGGTGCATATAATATACCATTATATCATAATATGCATGATGCCATGGTGCAATTATAGTATGTATTTGGACACACATACAGGTACCCGATTCCAACAATCCGCGACGCAGTCGGCTGCCATCTGGCAGTAGGTCGCCCACAATTTCGCAGCAGGATGTTGGTCAGGAAGCCAGTGGGCCCAAAATCCTTCAAATGCCTTTTGGTAAACCTTGGTTTTTCGAAGCATTATATATATATATATATACTGGTTGGTGGTTTCAAACATTTTTTAGTTTCCATAATATATGGGGTGTCATCCTTCCCACTGACTTTCATATTTTTCAAGATGGCTAAAACCACCAACCAGTATATATATATATATATATATTATATAATGCATATATCCAACTGTTTACATTGTTAGTATATGTTCATCCCCCATGAAAAACCATGGTCCTGGGTTTTCTAAACAGAACTCCTGAGGTACACCGTCTGCGGTCCATGTTCTACCTTTGGGTGGCTCGGTGTCTGGTGATCCATGGTGGCTCGGGAAAGCTGGGATGTCATGGGGGCATCCATGGGCATCCCCATTTCAGAATTCGACAATTTTGAGTATTGAAAGCTATGGTTTTGGATGGTTTTGGGGTGCCCTCATTTTAGGAAACCTCCAGAAATACCGTCCGATCATAGGTGATTTATAAGGGATTGTCCCAGCTATAAACATCCATGTAGTTCAAGGAGTTCCTAGCCAAACATGTTTGAAAGCGAAGGGTAAATATGAGCAATTTAATGGCACCATACTATAAACGTATCCAAAGAACTGGGGATGTTTCCAGTGCCAGGGATTTGATACCATGTGATGGAGTGTGGGCCCAGATTTTGAGACAACCCTGGATTCTCAGAAAACGCGAAAATTTCATGTCAGCTGTAGACGGTGCAAGGGTATTGAGGATCACAATGTTTGGTTGCAGATGGATGGATGTCGGATGTCTATGCTCCTTGATTTGGGTTATGATTGTTTCCCATCAGAGCCAGGATGACTTCAGGGATGCCATTGTCTGAAATCAGACGTACAACAGTATTGCTCGCAGTCTTTGGCCTCCAAGTTTGTTCATGATTTCTGGTCAGAACGATCCCAATTCTCCTGTGGGTCAAGAACTTCCTGTTTGTCCCAGAATTTGATATCTCATGTGGAGCCTGCAAAAATATCTGGGCAAGATCAAAAACTGGAAGGGCTCAAGATGTTAGAATACCAGCCTGGCAGTGCCCCCAAAAAATTATTCCCCAATCGACGAACAATCGACGAACATATCGATGTAATTGGAGCTGTTCTGTTAAGCCTCGTGAGCGTTTTGTGCAGTCTGTCTGGGACTCCAGGACGCTGTGAAAAGCGTTTCGGGCTTTGTGAGAGCCAGAACAAATCCGAAAAAATGCAGTTCCCGGACACATTTCCTGATCAGCACAGCACCAGCATCATCGCCACCGTCACAGTCATTCTCATTTTTACTGTCGGTACCAAACCTAACCCCAGTCATCGAACTTGACACTGTATACCATAGCTATCCATAGCTTATAGTCTCAGCGATCCACGGTAATAAATCTAGAAATCCATTGGGGAACCCGGTAGCTCCAGAATTGCGCCAAGGTATATGTTGCTGTTGTTTCACTGGGGAGGATCCACGCTTATTCTCCGGAGTCTGAATCTTGGATCGGCAACGATCCATGTCGTGAAGTGTTCATCGCAGGTGGATATCCACAGTTTTGTTCTGCGATTGGATAGGAGAGATTGTCTTGAGAAATGGGTTTAATGATGTTCGATGATTAGTAAGATATTGTGTTGACTTTCATATCGACAAGAATCTGTAAAAGGAGAGGTATGAACACTCACCTGATCGAGGAAAGATCTTCGGGTTCCACTTTGGTGGCCGTGGACAGCTCGGGCGGCTCCACACATCTTATGAGATCTCAGACAGGCGGGACTGGTCGTAAGGTGAATGATATGTCAGGGTCAACCCAGCTGAACAACCCCCAGTTCAGTATATAACTGGGTGGCGACACTTTTAGTGGTTATTTATCACTAATTATTTGGGGGAGGGGTAACCCTCTCATTTAAACAATCGGGCTTTATTAACCCGGGGTTGACATTGGTTAGTTCCTATAGGTCCTAGTAATTGATGGCTCATCGTTCAGCGGTAAGTAGGTGACATCATATGATCATATGATCATGTGATCATATGATATATATATATGTATATATATGTGCCCTGCAAAGAACAAAATGGTTGAAGGGTATCTACGGTTGAAACGTGTAAGCGATAGATGGCTCTGGCCATGGCTCTATGTTACGCATGTGGCAGCGGTAGAAAGTCAGCCAGTGGGCAGAGCCATTTGCAAATGGCGCTGGAACAAATTGTAAGACCAAGTTGTTTGGAAGACCAGACAGGTTGGAACATCTTGCAACATTATCAGATGGTAAACGGGTCATAATCTACTGTACTAACTCACTGAAATTACCATGGTTCAATATAGATTTAGGGCTATATCATGGCTATATCCAACTCTGATGTCCAAATCGGACATCCAAATATCCCGTGGAAAAAATCATGGTATGATCGTCATGATCTCCCCGAAGGCGAACGAGTGGAAACTGGAAATCCCTATGGCAAGATGGTGAAAATGCTGCACTCCAAAGGTGCGAGATCTCAGGATCCGACCATTTTGAAGGATGGTCACGGGAACTTCAGACACAGGTGGATAGTAAAACTGGTTGGTGGTTTGGAACATTTTTTATTTTCCATAATATATGGGATGTCATCCTTCCCATTGACTAATATTTTTCGGAGGGGTTGAAACCACCAACCAGAAAATCATGTGAAGTCCATTTCTTTCCATTGTATGATTCCATTGAATATCCATGTGCATCAATCCATCTGTATCCATTTGGCGATAAAGGGGCAAGCTCGCAGCCCAGGGGCCGACGAAGATTCAATTGTAGCCACCGCCGCAGATGTGGAGAAGAATCTTGGCCCAGTGGATCCAGTGGCAGTTGCCCTGACCGATCTGTCGGCAATTTGACCTGTTGGCAACCTGAAATAGGACATCCAGAAATTTCACCAACTTTTCTATGTTGGTTTCCTATGGTTTCCTGGACATTAGATGTGATGTGCCAATGTACCGGCCAGCCAACAGTCACCGAGACTCAGTCAGCTCTGTTCAAACAAGTCCAATCAAGGAAGGAAGGTCGCGGGATTCTTGTGTCGCTGCTCTAGCCCACCAGATCTACTAATCGACTCGTACAGATTGATCAGCGATCATATTTCCCGTGAAGAATGGATAGACTGGGGGGAATGACGCAGCATTTTCAGACACACCCAGATCTTTGGCAGTTTCAAACAAGGCCAGCCTTGATGTGATAGCAGATGCAGATTGGTTGGCTGGTTGGCATCAGCTGGTGGGTCATGTACTCTACTCATAGACCCTTCGTTGTTGGTGAATATCCCTGTGTTTGTTGGATGACAGGAATTGTTGCTCAGGAAACCATTGCTTTTCCATCCAAATTCAAGGGGAATTCCTGTAGGTCTTTACTCATTCTTCATGTTGGTGCATGTAAATTGATTAAATCGTGATCATGAACATTTATGAACAACTTCTGGGAATATGCATGAATATGCCTAAGATCATTGATTACATCATGAAAAAGTTGAATAACTTCTGGGAATATGCCTAAAGTCACTGATAGTACCCCCATTACTCGTTTTTATAACACTTGCTCCTTGGTCCATGATCCTTGAGGAACGGAGGACTACCAGCTCCTCTTCAAACCTTGAGGCTCGGAAGCGTGCATCATGTCTATGTACATATATATATAATTATATATATATATTTTATATTACATCATTATATACATGTAGTCTTTTTCAAAAATATATATATATATACTATAAATATGTATTGTGAATTATTGTATCACATAAATATTTTTTGTTTATGCATATCTACATACATGGTAACATATACATATACATATTCATTTACATGTACATATATGTTTATAATACATATTTTTTGATATCACGTTATTTAATCATATATACACTGTACGTGTTGTCATAATATGCATGTTCTCAATATATATATATATATATATTATTCATATATTGTGTATTTAATAGGACATGTATGTATCGTGTATATTAAATGCGTTGCGTTTGTTTAGTATTGTTCAAAAATCACTGTGATGACAGTAATAGTGATGACAATATGATATTAAGAATCACCATAATATTGTAAAGTATAGTATTTGAATGTATTCATTAATATTAGTAATGATAATGTTGGTAATGGTATGTAATGGTACTTCCTGAATAAATAAATAATCATATGCACTAGTCAAAATGCTAGACGTATTTTCATTCTATTCTATTTTCTTCACATCTAATCTATTCTATTCTATTTTGTTCAAATCTAATCTATTCTAGTTTGTTCAAATTTATATAATCTATTATATTATACTTCATTATATTTTACTATGTTGTCTTATGTTGCATGATATTATATGATATACGGTACACAGAGCGGAACAACAGGTGGGCCATTCCTGCCAGCGGGACGGCCGGGAACTCAGCCCATGGCTCTGATTTAGAAAATGATTTAAAAACAAATTGTCTATGATTTTACATGATAACGTATTTTTCAGAAAATGATTTTACTGTATTTTTTGAAAATTGACTTTAAGACAGTTGAAAAATGTTGAAAACTGACTTGGAAGTTTCATTTTGGACTTTACTCGGGATTCGCAATTGGTACATTGGATATGGTTCAATATTTGTGATTGCAATACCGGACTCACATGTTTGCGCCTTGTCATTGCCATGGATGGGCACCAGTTCCCACTGCTGAGGTAGTTATGGGACTACTTGCAGCAGTGATATACAGGCCGCCATCGAAAACTGGGCGAGTGAAAAAAACGGCATGTTCAGGCAAACATCCCCTCCACTGCTTCGGCAAAATTGCCATGGATTTACCAAAGAACAGGCGCTACGCATTTCTATATGCTGAAACACTTCTTACATGATATACATAGGAACTCTATTTTTTCTGCCATAGGGTTCAATGGATTAGTTTAAAGGAGCACGAACAGAAAGAAAAAATAATCGCACGAAATAGGGGGTTCCCGCCAGCCTTTTATGGTCATTTTTTGTTGCTAATACTATGTTATATTCATACCACCATGTTTCATGGTTATGCGTTTGACCTGATAGGTTCATGATGCGTCAATCCCGACTAAATTACCATGAAATCACCATCATATCCCACTAAATCCCAATAAATCCCATTAAGTCACCATGAAAATCCCATTAAATCTCCATCATCACTGAATCCCTACTAAAGAGTTGGTTAAATCCCATCAAATCACCATGACTAAGTCAGACGCCTTGCTCAAAACCTTATTGACCTCCATGGATTTAGCGGCCTCCCATTGCGCTGGCAGGTGCAAGAAGCGCTGGCCCGAAGTGGAGACGGCGGGAAGTGAAGAGAAGCTGGGCGAAATCATGGTATATGAATGGTAATTATATGAATAATGATAAATGGTAGATATTCTATAGATAATGATAGATCATTGGGTCTATGAAAGTCATGATGATGGTGGTGATGACCCCTCATACTAGATAAATGGTACATGTGAGAATCATATTGGCATATATTGGGATAAGCTTATCCTGAAAAATAATATGGAGATATGATTGGGACAAATTGGGACAACAACGGCATATGAATGGGATATTTAACGGGAATTCACCAACTATAAACGGATTATTTCACCAAGCATAATCCAGGATATGATGTGGATATCATGGGAAAAGGTAGGATAATATACTGATCTCATGGGATACATTGGGATACAGCCCACAACATAAATGATATTCATTTTGCTAAGAACTTGGGGAGTTCCAGTCTCAAAGCCCGGGATCTAAGGTTTTGGCAGGTTGTTTACCCGACCTGGTAAACATACCAAAAACGATGGAAAGATCCACCATTAAAACAATGGGGAAATCCACCATAAATGGTCATGTTCAATAGCTATGTTAAATTACCAGAGGGTAACTTTCACGAAGAGATCTGCTTGTTTTTACCGCAACTAAAATTGAGTTTCGAATGCTCTGACGCTTTTCGTCCCAGCTTTTCATTTTTTTTGCTGACATCCTGGGCTCTAGGTTTTACCTGTTGAGAACTTCCTTAATCTAAAACCAATGCTTATGTCTTATGTAAGACCCCTATGTTCAGCCTTGGTTACATTCACCTTGGTCAGCTGATGGATTCAGCGTTGTGGAACAGCTGGGCCATGATGGAACAAGGTGATGCATAATCCTGAACAACAATAGATAACAAATAACAATAGTAATTGATACTAAAATAGCTATAATGATGAAATTATTGACATTAATAGTTATTAACAGAATAACACTAATTATGTAAAATATTTGGTGTAATATTACTGCTTGTTACGATGTGTGTTATGAATTTGTAGCAATGGTAATAAAATGCAATAATAATAGTCATGATGCTGGTAATGATAATATTGGTAATAATGATAACAACGATAACCAACAATGATGAAGGCGATGGTGCTTATGGTATTATGGGTAATGTTGTTTGCATCACCCACACATGTTCTTCTCTAGGATATTCTATTATTTGATGGCCATTTGGTCAGTAAATCCCTATTTTGAGATACACCCAACTCTTATTGTGTTGATTGTATATTCCCATTATCATCTGGAAATACTTGTAGGGATTATCCCCATTATCATGATATATATATATATATCACATCCCTATATCCCCATGAAAATGGGTATTGTCCCTATTTATATATATATATATCCAAACAGATCCCCATTATGATGGCTTATCAATAGCCATTTTTTGTGGCTGACATTCCAAACATATCCGTCCCGGTGCCTCTGAGGCAGTTGAAAGAATGGTCCTCGGGACATTTCGACTGTCTCTCGGAGCCTGCCATTTGTTGTGCCTCCTGTTGCTGTCCCTGCATCCGATGGGCCGAGCCTTGGGTGATTCCTCCAGTCATCTCCAGTCGGGATGTGGGAGCGGGAAGTCGAAATCCCGCCGGAAAACGCCTCAGAAAAGATCTGGTTGGTGGTGACTGGAACCTGGGAATTTTGAATGACTTTCCATTCAGTTGGGAATACTGTAATCATCCCAATTGACTCATATTTTTCAGAGGGGTTGAAACCACCAACCAGACATGCCAGTCAGAGTGTGGGCACTATTTTTTGGCATGTCCAATCATTGCATTCCTTACTGTACTAGCAAATGCATTCAGTGAATGAGGTTCTTGGTCGTGGTTGTTGTCACCAGAACTGTGGAACCCTGCTGACAGACAATTCATACATTAGTGAATCAAGGGTTCCACATTAATAAGAAACATTAAGAAACTCATTCTCCCTAAGTGACATCCATTGGCCTTTAGGACACCATGGATATGGCCAACATCGTTGCATTCTGGCCGGCTGCTTTAGTGTTCCTGTTTCTCATGGTGAAGCTCGGCACAAATAATGGGCATCGATCGATCGTATAGGGCGTTTCTTGCCGAGTTGACAAAAGTAACAACAAATGTGGCGCGAAGAATGGCTGTTCAGAATGAAAAAAAAACATACCATATTATAATATGTATATAGATTCTAGATACATACTCGTAATTAGTAAAAAATGCAATATTTGGTCGAGATGAAAATCCGACACCAAAAATCCACTCAGCAGCTGATTCCACAGTGCAGAGGTCCAATTTTTGGGTGCCAGCTTTCATGCTCATCAACATTGCGCTGTTGACCTATGGACGGCAGATGCTACGTAAAGGCACCGTCAAGTGCCTCGTGTGATTGACCAACTTATCTAACAATGCAGCGAAGCAAAGGCTGCGTGTGAAGAGAATGTTGAAATCCTGCGTAAGGGACTTCTGAACACACCTGCTCACTTGGTCCTGAAGTCCCATGATTGAGCGCTCAAAAATAGCTCGACGCTAACAAAATGAGGAAGTGTTGTGTTAGCTTCATCTCTGCACATGCTCCAAAAATGTTCATCAACTATCTTGGAGGCTTTGGAATGAAGGAGCAAACAACTGCAAGAAGCTTCTCGGTTGCAAGGATGGTTGGTGCTGAACTGGACGTGCGTTGTCAGGTCTCAAGTTTCAGTGCAGACCTGCAGAAATGAAAAACAGTGAAGAGCCCATCAAAATCCATCAAAATGATCTGAACCTTTTTACGGACCATCAAAATGACTAAACATCCATCTGACTTTGATGATCTGGGTTTATAACTCAAAATCCATCTGGTCCTCATTGGCGATGGCTCAAAGAGATGGCTACCCTGACCCATCCTCGTATCTAGGCTGAAAATCCATGGTTGCCACGTGAAAAATCATCCCACTTATCCGAATTTATGGGGATACATATGATAAATCTACAAAAATCTATAGAAATCCACTTATCCATTGATTATCCATTGATAGATGGGATATATATATATATATTATATCTACTTATAGGGGACAGGGCGATGATCCACGACATCCAGGTCTATGCGGCGATTGCCTCTACGTGTCCTTTTGCACTCCCTGCGCCATCACGCAGGCGATGTGTGCGACAAAATTTCGTGGCTGAAATTGGCAAATTTCGATGGATTTCCTTGTGGGATATCTATGGAAAATCTATGGGAAATGGATTTTCTTATTGAAATATGGAATCTTATTGCGATGAACAATGGGAAATCTATGGGAAAACAGATGGAAAATGGATGGGAATTCAGTGGATGGAATGGAGTGTCGTATTTTTAGACGAGCCTTTGTTGTTTTTGCTCAATTTGTTGGAGAGTTTGATGGAAGGATAATCACTGGTTCACCTCTGATCAAGACCGCCCTTGCTGAAAATACACATGATTCTAGTACGAAGATTCTTTGGGGCATCGTGTGAAACCTAGACTTGAGAAAAATCAAAATCCGAATCATTCTGCGATATCATTTTAGGTAGCTGATTCTTCTTGTTTGGAAACATCAAAACTCTGTAGCTCAGGCCATTCCACTGCCGAAAAGTCAAGATTTTCCAATGAGTTACTGTTGAGACTAGAGAGTTTATGAGGGGGTTATAACCCCACTTACCAACCACTTATTAAGTGGGATAGTGGGATGATCCTCCAGTCGCAATACCATACTCCAGTCTCCAGCCTCATCCAATGCCACAGGAGGCGCGGCATGTGGAAAAGGCCGCGAAGGCGCTGGGGTTTGTCTATGGTCACATAGCCCATTTTCAGGTCCACAGCCATAGACTAGATATGACTAGATGATAATGAGGCACAGCCATAAAATTTTATATATTACATAGACTAGATGATAGGATGATAATTATGAGGGAGATCCAAAAGGTCTGCTTTGGTAGCAAACTTCAGGGGAGTTTTCCTGCGATTTCCACTGGTGCCCCGTGCAGGTGGGACATTCTCTGGTAGAGAGCAAGCGCCCGATGGCGTCGCAGGTCACCCGGCCATTCGGGGTCCATCATTGTTAGACACACCATTCGTAGGTCCGTAAAACCACAGCCCAATTGAATTCCATTAACTCCCATTAAGCGCTGTCAACCCAATTTGACTTCTGCGCAAATATCCCAGTCTGAAGATATGAGACCCCAAATTTGGTGGCCAATGATCGTTTTCACCATTTAAACATATCAAAACGACCGTGTCTTTAGGCCTCCTCCATTTTCGGACAGACCCAGTAGGTCCATCATTGAACCCCACTGAATCCCATTAGCCCCCCATTGAGTCCCATTAATAAAATAAGTTCCATTAAGTTCCATTAAATCGCTCATAAATCATGATCTCTATACATCCCCACCATATAAACCCCATTAACCTCCATTTATACATACCATATACTTGGGCTTTACTGTACACCATTAAAAGCACACATAGATGGGGTTAGATGGATTAAACATTTGCTTATACAGCATTAACATAATTTAATGGGGTTTATACTGGGGGTATACCATTCAAACGGGGTGTATCCATTGAACCAGTATAAGGCCCATTACAATAGGTTAATATAGATTATAGTTCCGATTTACCATCCGATCTACCAGTATAATGTATAAATCCATCTAATGTGGCTAAAATTCCCCAGAAAAATCACCATGTTTATAGGTGGTATGGTTACCATTCCCAGGAAGTCATGGGGTGGTTTAAGATATCCCCTAGCATTCACCCCTAGGATTTACCGATCCATCATCCATGATGAATTAGATAGAAAGATACACTTATGTAATTATAATGATCTTGTGTACATATATATATATATACATATAATATATATCTTAAATGATATGAAACTGGTATATCATGGTATGGATATATATATATTATATAGATACATCCGTACCATTATATACCAGTTTCATATTATTTAAGATGTCCAAATCCTGCCATCTCCAAAGGCAGCACCAGCTGAGCCGGCTCCAGCCCCAGCTCCGGCCGCTCCCGTCGCGGCGTCGCCGGCGCCGGCGGCCACCCCTAGCAGCGCCGCGGCCGCGCCAGTGCCGGCGCCACGACAGGCGCGGATGGGGACCACATGGGGACCACTGCCATAGGTGGAACCTTCCCTTTTCGTCATCCGGCTTGGGGATGACAGGTCATTTCATTCACTTCTGTTCAGGTGAAACGCTTTTGGAGATCTTTGGAGTTATTTTGTAGAGGTTGGTAAAGAACACGTGATATATCTACAAAGCAGGTGTGTCCAGATAACATCTCAGCTAACCCCAAGTGAGGTTTTTGGCTCCCCAGGTACCTTGATGAATCTAGAACACAGGCGGCATTCAATGTCATGTATGCCATTGATCCAATATATATAATATATATATATATAATTGATGAATGTTATTTTCCAGTTGATGATTGTTCATCTTAATTGGTCTTAATATTAGTTCATTGGATATTTTGTTGATCCACTCATCCATTGCAGTCCATTGACGCATCGCTCCCTTGGAGACAGGAGGTCATTCAGAGCTCCCGGCCTTCTGCATCTTGCCTGACAGCTGATGCTGGAGATGATCCATCTTTAAAGTTGGAGATAGGTTTAGACGTATTGAATTCTTGAATGCCTACATTGGCCAACAAATCACAGACGCAGAAATTAAAGTAATTATAGTTATGTACATACTGCTAGAAAAGCAAGGCATCATGATTTCAGCGAATCATATTCTGACAAGTACTGAAGTGCACTCTGGAAATCAAACATGGTAATGGAAAAAAAACCTAGTAATAGATGATTTTCCCATTGAAACGCCATTTGCCAGGGGTTTTCAAGGCCGGTAGTTCGGGGATGCTGGTGACAGCTGGTCTTCCCATCTGGGTCTGTCAAACTTAGGCGATTTTCCCAATCTGGTGCAGCTCCAATGTCTCTATGTGTTTTTTAAATATGCATAGCTAAGGTTTTTGGGTTATACCAAGGTTTTTCCCATTTTTCAGAGATGCCTGTGTATGTAACTGGCTTCATGCGGCCACTACCCAGGGTACTATACCCACCTTTCATGTGGTTATCTAAGGCCAAGAAGGAAGCCGCAAAGCCACCACCAGCACCAGCAGCAAAGACAGCTGAATCAGATGAGGAGTGCCCAAGCCTGATATGATATGATATGATTCGATAATGAGTCGATAGTATCTGAGCTATAGTTACATTATGTTACATTTTAAAATACTGCACCTATCCTTTTTCGTGGTCTATTTTTAAATTGCAGTGATTTCTCGTGTTCATCATTCATCAACCAGGCTTTTTGTTTCAGGGTTACCCAGTTTTGACACCCATATGTCATGTCGCTCGCCTTGGCTAAGGTTCTGATGGCACGATCGCCTTCGATGTGGCCAGTGCTGTGCTGATGGATCAGAATATCAGGTTATTTTCGATGCGAGAATATCGTGTTGATTTTTACATTTCTTCATATGGGTATGGGTCAATACCTATTAATATCATTTTTAGTGGGATGAACATCCATAAATCCCAGCTATTTTGGGGTTCACTAGGTACCAGGGTTACCCATCCCCATATGATTATTGATGTTTCAGTCAAAGAGAACTGGGTTTGACTATGGTTCGATCCACTTCAGTCGCACTTGCGACTCTGCCTTACGAGCTTTGCATCAGAGCAGTCACAAAGCAAGTTTCGGAGCAAGCTGCGCTTCTGAAATGCCTGCAGTTACAGAGGTGTCAATCCACAAATGGAAAGCATATGATCCAAATTATGTCAAACATGGGCTAAACATCGGGTAAACTATGGTAAGACATGGTAACATATTGGTCAAGTTATTGTAAACTGATATTGACCGATTGGAATCGGCGAGATTTCATGTTTGCGGATGCTGATTCGGGTGATTGATGCCAACATTATACCAACACAATGCCAACAGAATATGTGCCAACACAATGCCAACATCATGCCAACCTACAATTGTACTGTATATTGTACTGTATCTGGTTATGACATTCACAGTTCGCCATGGAAGCCATCACCATGCTATAAAGAACGGTAAACCATCTATTTCGATTAGGGCCATCGAAAAACCATGGCTATGTTAGTCATAACGAGAGGGTAAATCCCATATCATCCCATTATTCACCATTGTTAACCCATTAAATCACCATTAAACAACCATTTTATTGTACTGTATATCATATATGTATTTTATTCACCATTGCTACCCATTAAATCACCATTAAACAACCATTTTATTGTACTGTATATCATATA
>Ga0126342_10014387_pt1 | contig 13976 bp, 15 predicted proteins | sample Cyp1metagenome_FD_92528 | JGI IMG/M metagenome (GOLD analysis project Ga0126342, IMG submission 92528) | Coral microbial communities from Lord Howe Island, Old Settlement Bay, Australia - Cyphastrea 1 metagenome | ecosystem: Host-associated > Invertebrates > Cnidaria > Coral ...
GCGGAGCAAAGGCTGTGCCTATAGGTGACAGGCAAGCCTCCTGTGCTTCGTGGCAACAGGCTCTTGACTTGTCAATCTGATGCCATGTCTTTCGAATGTTGAATCTTTTCTCATTTCATCTGATCTCATCGCGTCGCAGCTTCTCTTGGAAATTGCTCACTGCATCTCACTGTCACCGCAGTCTGTGTCATCCAATCTCCTCATCTCAACTCTTATCATGTCTTCTGAGTTTTTTCAGCTCATCTCAGCTCTTCGCAGCTCATGTCGTCTTATCTCAGCGCATTTGATGTTATTTCATTTTCTTCGAAATCAACTTGCTCTCTTGTGGTATTTCGTGGTTGTTCATCTCATGTCAAAACATTTGATCTCTCATCAGTTTTTCTTACACTTGCCATTCAGTCTCTTTCCCAAACCCAACAAGACACCGCAGCAGCTTTTTCCATGCATACGACACGAAAAGTTCAGAGTAGTCGTTAGCGCGGTCTCTGATCCGTGGGTGCGTTGGGATACACACAGCAAGCCTTCACGCAGCGAAGCTCCTAATTACACAGAAAGGCTTCTACGCAGCAAAGCTTTTACACACAGCAAGCTTTCACACAGAGAATCCTTTACACACAGAAGCTTTTACACACAGCAAACTTTTACACACGGCCAGCTTTTATACAGAGCAAGCTTACGCAGAGAAGCTTTCACACAGAGAAGCTTTTACACACAGAAGCCTTTACACACAGGCAGCTTTTACACAGAGAGGCTTTTACACAAAGTTAGGGAAGCTTTTATTCACAGAAAGCTTTTACACAGAGCAGACTTATACACAGAGAAGCCCATACACAGAGAAGCATTTGCACACAGAAGCTTTTACACACCGACACTTTTACACACCGACACTTTTACACACAGAAACTTTTACACACAGCAAACTTTCACACACAGAAGTTTTTACACAGAAGAGCTTTTCCGCGCAGAAGCTTTTATACACACAGTAAGCTTTCACACAGAGAAGCTTTAACACAGAGAAGCGTGTACACAGAGGAGCTTTTACACACAGCAAACTTTTACACAGAGAAGATTTCACACAAAGAACCATTTACACAGAGAAGCTTTTACACAGAGAAGCTTTTACACGCAGCCAGCTCTCACATAGAGAAGCCCTAACACAGAGAAGCAGAAGCTTTTACGCAGAAGCTTTTACACGCAGCCAGCTTTCACATAGAGAAGCCCTAACACAGAGAGGCATTTACTCAGAGAAGCTTTTACACACGGAAACTTTTACAGAGAGCAAACTTTTACACACGGCCAGCTATTTTACAAAGCAAGCTTACACAGAGAAGCTTTCACACAGAGAAGCTTTTACACACAGAAGTCTTTACACACAGCCAGCTTTTACACAGAGAAGCTTTTACACAAAGTTAGGGAAGCTTTTATTCACAGAAAGCTTTTACACAGAGCAGACTTTTACACAGAGAAGCCCATACACAGAGAAGCATTTACACACAGAAGCTTTTACACACCGCCACCTTTTACACACGGAAACTTTTACACACAGCAAACTTTCACACACAGAAGTTTTTACACAGAAGAGCTTTTGCGCGCAGAAGCTTTTATACACACAGTAAGCTTTCACACAGAGAAGCCTTAACACAGAGAAGCGTGTACACAGAGGAGCTTTTACACACAGCAAACTTTTACACGGAGAAGCTTTTACACAATGAAGAACCATTTACACAGAGAAGCTTTTACACAGAAGCTTTTACACGCAGCCAGCTTTCACATAGAGAAGCCCTAACACAGAGAAGCAGAAGCTTTTACGCAGAAGCTTTTACACGCAGCCAGCTTTCACATAGAGAAGCCCTAACACAGAGAAGCATTTACTCAGAGAAGCTTTTACACACGGAAACTTTTACACAGAGCTAGCTTTTACACAGAGAAGATTTTACACCGAGAAGCCCTTGCACAGAGAAGCATTTACACAAAGAAACCTTTACACAGAGAAGCCCTTGCACAGAGAAGCATTTATATACACAGAGAAGCTTTCACACACAGAAGCATTTGCACAGAGAAGCATTTACTCAGAGAAGCTTTTACACACGGAAACTTTTACACAGAGCAAACTTTTACACACAGCAAGCTTTTGCATTGAGAAAATCCGCTAACAAATCACTATCGCATCCTTGATGCAGCCACTACAATGCGATTTACGATGTCCAGCTGCAAAAAGACAATAGATTGCGTACGCAGCCGCTGCGCGCAACCTCGACGCAGCCATTACAATAAGATTTGCAGAGACCGAGTTGCAAAGCACAATAGAACTACGCGCAACGGCGTCAGAAATTGCAGCTCCAAAACCAGATCTCGACGCTAAAGCAAAAAAAGGACGATTTTATCCTCCCCCTTCAATCCTGGAATATTTGGGGGGGTAAGGCAAGAAAATTTTGAGAAATATTTCACCCAACCGCGCGAAATATCCACCCCCCTACGTATTTTTTAGGCTTCCAAAAGAGGTGGGTGTGGGTCCTCCGGATGTCAGATTTTAGCCCTGGTCTTTGAAGATTCTCAGAAACGGAAAGGATCCTACTGCTGCAATGGAATTTCTGGGGGGGTGGCTTCTAGAGTTTCTACTGTAGAGCTTTTGTACCTCCCCCCCTCAAAAATTTCTCAGGCAAAGCTAGGGGAAAGAAAAAAAACATGGAAATGTGGGCTTCAGCTGGTTTGCACGCACCTGACCACATCCACCGGTGCTCGTTGATGCACAATTAACAGCGCTATAATCAACAGCGCTATAAGATTTTCCATTGCCTTATTCTACCGTATACCAGATTTTTTTAGCTGAAATATTTCTGGGTGGGGAGGTGGTGGTAACACCCCCCAAAAGTGAAATATTTCAGTGAAAGGAAGGGTGATATACGATTTTGGAGCACCTTTTAAAAGGAACTTTAAAAAGGAAAATCACCAGCGCCAAAATTAAAAAAATCTGCTGACAAATCATTATCGCAGCCTTGATGCAGCCACTCAAATACGGTTTACGATGTCTAGCTGCAAAAGACAATAGTACTACGCACATAGCCGCGGCTCCAAGAAACCTCGACGCAGCCACTACAATGCAATCTGCAGACCGAGTTGCAAAGCACAATAGAAATTGCAGCTCCAAAACGCATTTCGTGCAAGACTTGCCTGAAAAAGTGAAAGTGGAAGATGTGAAAACGAAGCTTTCGCGCGAGACATCCCTCAAAATCTGAAAGTGGAAGATGTGAAAATGAAGCGTTCGTGCAAGACTTGCCTGAAAAAGTGAAAGTGGAAGATGTGAAAACGAAGCTTTCGCGCGAGACATCCCTCAAAATCTGAAAGTGGAAGATGTGAAAATGAAGCGTTCGTGCGAGACTTCGCTCAAAATCTGAAAGTGGAAGATGTGGAAACGAAGCTTTCGTGCAAGACATCCATCAAAAAAGTGAAAGTGGAAGATGTGAAAACGAAGCTTTCGTGCAAGACATCCTTCAAATTTTTTGAAAGGCCAAGTGGTGAAAATGAAACCTGAACTCGCAGTTCCACTGCGGGGCCGATCCGAGAATGATCCCGGTTCAAACGAACGTGTTCCGAAGCCGTTCGCCGGACAAGCTTCCCCATCCATCTTCCGAGGCACATTTTGTCCTGCAAAACACAGCATTTGGTGCATCCACTATCTCTCAAAAACGCATTTCGTGCGAGAATTCCCTCAAAAAGTGAAAGTGGAAGATGTGATGACGAAGCTTTCGTGCGAGACATCCCTCCATAAAAAGTGAAAGTGGAAGATGTGAAAACAAGCTTTCGTGCAAGACATATTTCAAAAAGTGAAAGTGGAAGATGTGAAAACGAAGCTTTCGTGCGAGAATTCCTTCAAAAAGTGAAAATGGAAGATGTCAAAACGAAGCTTTCGTGCAAGACATCCCTTAATAAAAAGTGAAAGTGGAAGATGTGAAAACAAGCTTTCGCGCACGACATCTTTCGAAAAGTGAAAGTGGAAGATGTGAAAACGAAGCTTTCGTGCGAGAATTCCTTCAAAAAGTTAAAGTGGAAGATGTCAAAACGAAGCTTTCGTGCGAGACATGATGAGACATGTAATTGTGGTGATATTGTGAAAGTGCTGATTTAGTGAAAATGGTGATATAGTTGTAATATTGTGATGGTGCTGATGTTGTGATAGTGGTGACATTGTGATCGTGGTGATATTGTGATTATGGTGATATAGTGGTGATTTTGTGATAGTGGTGATATAGTGACTAATGTGATAGTGGCGATATTCTGAAAGTGGTTATATTCTGATAGTGATGGTGATATAGTGGTGAAATTGTGAAAGTGGTGATGCAATGGTGATATGCTTGTGATATCGTGTGATATAGTGGTGAAATTGTGAAAGTGGTGATGCAATGGTGATATGCTTGTGATATCTTGTGATATAGTGGTGATATTGTGAAAGTGGTGATATTGTAAAAATGGTGATATTGTGAAAGTGGTGATCGCGGTGATATTGTGATAGCGGTGATATTGTGATAGTGGTGATATTGTGATAGTGGTGATGTTGTGATAGTGGTGATTTTGTGATAATGGTGATATTGTGATAGTGGTGATTTTGTGATAGTGGTGATGTTGTGATAGTGATGATTTTGTGATAGTGGTGATGTTTTGATAGTGGTGGTATTGTGAATGTGGTGATGTTGTGATAGTGGTGATAGTGTGATAGTGATGATATTGATTTCTCAAAATCTGTTACGCGGAAAGGTGGATTTTCGAACTTCCTTTGACTAAACATATGCATCAATGCGTTGATTTGCTTAAACATATTTTAAATTTATAAACCAAACAAACTATGTTATTTGTGCTCGTGCGTCCAGCAGAGGTCTCACAACGTTTCCAAAGAAACTACGCAGCTATTGTCCAGCAGAATCCTTGCAAAGGCACCCCCCACTCACATGTACAGCAGTAGTTCTGAACAATTCCTCTCGTTGCAATGTGAACTCGTATTATTATATATAATGTGACATGTTTGGAAGTGCAAGTGGTGAGGCTAGTAAATGACTAGACTAGACATGACTAGACATTTTCACCATTTCCGTGCGCAAGCAACAGTAGGCAAGTCATTCGAATGGTTCCCAAGGGTAGGTGCTGCATGACCGCTTCTCGACAGCCCTTCTACATCCTTCCCAGAATCCGCAGTATCCTTTGCAGCCAATACTGTAAATCAATGCGAGACAACTCTGAGGTTATGGTCAAATTGCCCTCAAGATGCTTCCTCCGTGACTACGCAGGCATTGCATTTTGGGGCAGCAATTCGCATGACAATACAGGGAAATTGTATTTAATTAATGGATTTTCATTGTGTCGTGGGCTGAAGATGATGAAATATTTGGCATGCATTTGGATTCTTAAGGCACTTTCATTGTTGGGTCGGACTTTGTGAAGCATGAGTCATGAGGTCAGAACGACCCCATCAATCTCCCTGGAAGACTTCGATGTGTCGGGCGCTGCAGTCCTTGCTTTAACCACGTATATTTAACATTGTTTAACTGTAAAGTCCAGTTATGGAGCCATATGGAGCCCAAGACCGGGGGAAATCCATGGAAATCCAACAGAGATGTCCAAGCCTTGGACTAACTGAGACTGTCAAAGTATGTCAAAGTACTGAACTTGATTATCTTGATTCCCATGGCCTTTGGATGCCTTTAGCATGTGTGGTACAGGTGCTCAATTGATCTCGTCATGTCATTCTCTTTGAGGCTAACAGTTGTGGATCACCGGATGCGATGGTACAATGAAGACCGTGCTCGCCTCGGGGCCGCCTTAAGTTTTGTGTTTTGGGATGTTTTTGGTATTTTTTGGTGAGTGGCTTTAGGTACGAAATGACACGAACTGCAAAAACGAACAGTCTGGCCATGTCCCGCTCTCCATTCTTGACCTCTTGCCAAGGCCCAGCTCTGGAGAAAGTCTTGAAGGATCTTCGCCCAAAGTATTCGAAGATGTTATTTGTGCGCTCGCCAGCGGATTGAGTTGTGAGGTGCATATGATATCATGTGATTGCATATTAGTCACATAAGCAGAGCAGAGCTTTGCAAAGCTTACAGAGCTATGCGCAGCTGTCCCATGCTGCTCGGTGCTCCATTGAACACATCGAACATGGACCATTGAAATTTCCGCATGCGCGATGCGTTTGTGTTGGATGGATTTCTTTCGATTTTTTTTCTGCTACAAATGCTGTCAGGTCGGAGCTTCCATGGGTGGCTTCGGAGTTGCTTGGCTAAGCGGCTAAGGTATGCCAGGTACATCCAGGTACGCGATTCACAGATCATTGGAGGTTTGGAAGAATGGCACGGTAGCACGAATGTTCTGCATGTGCTCACGTGCCCACATTCAAGAAACGCAGATCAATCAAAATCGGACAGAAATGCAATCCCTTAATTTCCTGCTGAGGTTATTCCCTGCTGATTTTGCGTCACAGTTGGATGGGCTGCCCATGATTTTCATTTTTTTCTATATCTCTGAGGCGCTTTTGCACGGTGGACCTTTAGCAGATGGGGTTGTTGCCTTCAACCCGCAGGTGCGAGCTTGGGATTTGGCACGCCGTATAGATGGAAAAATGAATGAAGCATTCATGAAACAGTACATAAACGATCATAAATGTATATAATCACATATAATATTCATATAATAGTATAATTGATATCAATTGATAGTACATCATGTATACGTATGTATATTATAATTAGTATGTGTATATATATATATATCTGTGTGTGTAAGGTATACATAATAATTAGCACACACATTTTCCGTATTTGTGCGTCGGTCCAGCTGCCCCCTGCTCAGGCCACGCTAACGGAGGCACTGCTGAGACCACCAGCAGAGACACAGAAGGATTTGGAGGACATGGTGCCGCGTGTAATCCCTGCATGACGCACGCAGCATCAATCCAAATACTGTAATCCAAATATCAAGGGCTGTCCCAAATACACCAGAATCATCCGCAGAGATTTATATAGACAAGAGTGCTGTTCCAACTTTTGCCGCGAATGCATTTCTCCAGTGTCTTGCTGGTGCGCGAAGCCGCGCGAAGCAGCTATAAATTAGCTATATTATTTTTTTGCAAAGGCTCTTCGCGTAGGCTATGAGATGCATATTATATGTGTTTCATATGTTTGAAAATTTCAACTGTAAACAATATAATCCAATATATAAAAGACCATGTGACCATGAGTTTACCATAGCAACTTGGAACCAGCATCTACTTTCATAGGGCTTACATGTGCAGTGCAACTCAAATCTGTGATTCATATACAGTTCAAAGTTCTTCAGTGATCAGGGTCAGATTTTCATTATCTTGGGGAGTGTGAAGCCTACACGTTTTTTTTAAGGCAAATTTAGAGGCTTCTCCGCGAAGGCTCCGCAAAGGCCCCGCGAAGGCAGAAAATCACCATGAAACACCAACTAGCGGCATTTCTAGAGCATGTTTAACCCATACAATTTTGCTGGTTTGGTGCCTTTCTGCTGCTTTGGCAGATGCAAAAAAGAAATTTTAATTCTCAATTTGTTCGTCGTCTACTTCTGCTTCGTCAGCTTCTGACAGGAACTGAATCAAAGGTTCCAACAACAGCTGCAAAAATATCGCCTGTAGAAAAATTGGGCGAAGGCAAGCACGAAGGCTTTTTTGAAAGAACACATTAAGGGCGAAGGCACCCTTCGCAGTAAAACGCATTCCACGTAGGCGGCGCCGCGTTAGCTTTGGCGAAAGCCCCCTGTGTACGTATAGTCGCCAAGAACCCAAAAAAAAAACACTCACGTGAAGAAATAAGAAACGAGCTTAAGCATGTTGTGGCCATTTGAATCAATGCGGAACTTGCCGAGGGTTGATCCAGCAAATGGCACCACATGATTGCAGCGTGTACGGTGGATACAAGGGACAACATCCTGCGGCAGGATCTATCACAGGCAGTGATGGATTCTGTGCAAACTGCCAAGGGCCGCGGGGCACAGATCACTGTGTGCGGAGCCAAGAAGGAATAAGAAGATATAAGAAGCACATAGCAAACCAACGAAATCCAATAACCATGGCATGCCTGTAGCTTCGTGATGCTTCGTGTCATTTTGGAGTTCAGAATTGGACAGTCCTTCGCCATGCGCCATGCCATGTGCCATGCCATGTGCCATGCCATGTGCCATGCCATATTACTTCCGGCTGCGCTCCATGGGTGACGCTGACTCATCCTCGTTTCAACCGGCCAAGGCACTGCGCAGCAGACGAGCACTTGTCCCACGTTTGGCACCCGGTGATCTCTCAGCAGTTCCATCAGCATATGGACTTGATTGGACTTGGATTTGTTTTTTTGTCCTGCCATTGTGAACTGAAATGTTGCGTGTTGCATGCCGGTTGCTTTTCATTACATATAATAATTACATGTGTGGGCCAACCTTCATCATAAAATGAGACCAAGCAAGATTTACTGCTGCATGCTCGTTTCCCTTGTTGCTCAGCGGCTAGACAAGGTGTCCCGAAATTCCCAAACACCGGTGACATTGACATCTACTCACTACAATCGCATGCAATCGCTACTTTTACAATCTTTTAAACATCTTGTTGCAATTGCTATAGATTCGAGCAGGCGTAGCAGGCCCTGGGCTGGGCTTGATTCTGAAAGCCGCAGCCATCGCCAGCCGTAAGTGGTTCAGAGCGAAGACACCTGTAGGGCCTCCTCGGCACCTAAAACATGGTGTCTCCAAGCTCGGTCCAAAACACCATGAAGCGTTCCATGATGAAGCGCCAGTGGGATCAAGTCCCACTTTCAGTGAAGGACGTCCAGAAAGCTTGGAGAGTGGCGGGCAGGGCGATGAATGATTTTAAAATTTAATATGAATGTTTAAATACGATTTGATCATGACTTGCTAATGACTACATAATTTAATATTGGACATGATCAGACATGAACATTACATTGATTAATATTGATTACATGAAATTTCATGAAAGGTTGCTTGCAAGTGTAGACGTTTGGAATCATCTCATGGGCGAGGTGTCTCTAATGGGGAGCCAAAAAACTCGAACATCACAAGCAGCATCGCTGCCTTCGAGCAATTTCAAGGCCTCCTACCGAATACAAGACTAATAGAAGACTAATACAAGAGATAGAAATAGATAGAATCCAACTATACAGTAACTACAGAACCAATATAGCCACGAGCAGCGAGTTTATGATAGGTCCGCGATGGGATGATGTCCGAATGTTTTATACTTCTATGCAGCCTATGCAGCCTATGCAGCCTATGCAGCCTATGCAGCTGGCAGAACCTTTTCCTGACGTTGTCTCCCCACATTTCGTCAGGAGAATGGTTATAAGGCTTTGGATGCCTTTCTCCGACACACAGGTAGCACCAGATCAAATACACGCGTTCTTTTCAGAAAATATGCAACAGGACGGACTTGTGAGTGTGTGCCTTTTGCCTGGCACTGGACTGCTCGATTTGGTGTGGTGTAAATATAGCGGAAACGAGCCATGGGTCACAGCATGCTACCAACAAGATGTAGAAACTGTACCACACGGAAGACGTGTCTTCTTGCTTCATTCTCACAATATAGGCAGACCATGAGAGGAAAATTGTTACCAGCTCTAGTCATCTCTAGCCCTGGGATGGGGGAGAGAGAGCCATTTGATTGGAGCCAGCAGAAAGACACCAAAGTGCAGCAGGAGAATTCTGCGGATGAGATCAAACGACATCACATCATCACACAGGTTACAGTACACGATGCATTTGACATATGCTCAATGACAATGAAGGGACACGTGCAGGTTCGACATGGTTCAACTCAAAGCGAGACATTTGAACACAAACACCAAACCAACTCAGCGTTTGGCAGGACGAGATAGAGATGGTCAGCCGGCTCTGACTCTACCAGAGGCAAGACGAATGATTGGTGCGCAACTGGACTGGCAAATGCGTGCAACGGGTTGAATTCGCAACAGCGGATGCCAGGATTTAAGCATATTTAAGCACATTTCAGCCTACCGTCATTGTTCCTCCCTTATAGTTCCTTGGCCTCGACTCGCAAGCACACTCAGAGAGGCAAATCTTTGAGCTCAGAGCTGAGGTTGGTGCAAAAGCTCAACTTGCCAAACTCATTCTTTTTCGATTTGGACGTGCAGTTCTCCCAGTCCAATGCTCAAGTAGACTCAAGTAGACTACAGACTGAGATGGCAGCCTCCGTTTGGCAGTTTTGCAGTTCTGTTGTTTGGATGTTTTGATTTGGTTTGGAACTCAGAAGCTGCTCTGACAGTCGCTAGTGACTATAGTGCAATGTGGAATGAGCTTGCCTGCTGATATCTTCTGATATGCGCTCGCAATCTCTTCGTGAGGTTTGATTTTGATGGCGATGGGACCTTGAACGCGGAAGAGACCTCTTGCATGGTCAAGAGATTCTTGATTGATCTATGTATGATCTTGATGGTATTGTTGGAGTTGCTCCATGAGTTGTACTGTACTCATGAAAATTGACCACAAGCAGCGCAAGCACCTTGTTTTGCCCAGGGCTGATGATCAAAGTCATAAAGGCTAATCCACTGACGATGCTTATTATAGCTTCAAAGATGTAAGCCAGGAGTATCAGAAGTTACTTGATATTTTAATATATTTTAGATTATTTTAGGCATTTTCAGGCTATGCTATGCCAGTCTTGCTATTTCAACACACTTCTCGATGGGTGCTGCTTCCCCAGGCATTTTAAAGGAAAGACGAGCCTCAGCTGGCGGAAAGCCGGAGGCAAAGCAGAGACCGATTAGATCCGGTGAGATCCGGCTTTGAATATTTTGAATATTTTGAATGCTTGCAGATCTTGCAGTGAGACCGGTGAAGACCCAGTGAAGAGCGGTACAGCCACGGTACAGCCGATATGCGGCTGCTTAATCGTTGAATATCCAAGTCGTGTAAGTTGCCCAGATTCCGATGCTTGAGGTTCTTTCAGGTCTCATGTTCTTCAGCAGTTCATGGTGTTCCATGTTTTCAAGTTTTCATTATTTTTCATTGAAGCATATCAAGTCCGTGTGGAATAGGTGCGCATGGATATGTCCCAAAAGTATCCAAAAGTTGCCAACCATTCTCGACCATTCCGACAGATGTTCCATGATGTTCCATTGTATGACTTCTGTATGACTTCTGTATGACTTCTGTATGACTTCTGTATGACTTGCTTGAGTCTCTCAAGATGGCGAACGACCTGCAGGACTGTGATGTTTTGGTTCCATACAAGACCCTGCAAGATGGTGGCTATGTGGTCGTGAGGGAGTTGGGACGTGGTGGTCAAGGAGTCATGTACTTGGGGAAGAAGACACTTGGACGAAACCTGGTACAGTGATACATTTTGGAGACTGCGACATATATGTATATATAATATTATATAATTATAACTATATATATACATAATTGTCATGAAGCACCTGCATGTTTGGCCCGGGAGAAGTGATCGTACACAGGCCGTTGTTTATCAAAAGAGAGCTGGAGAAGATAGATAGTGTCCAAGCCCAATTCTCTCCTAGGCCAATACAGCCCATTTGTAATACAACATTTGGCTCAGTGAAGGTAACATTTTGTGTAAGTGCTCGTCCGTGCATACTGTTACTGAATTTCAGACTTCCACATTGGCTGGGCCTTTCCCGTCTTTGTGACATGACTCCAACATACTCTAACTAAGGGAGCCGCATCGCCAATGGTTTCATTGCAGCGCCTTGTCTAAAGGTCCGTATTTTTTCTTCCAAAGGTGGTTGAAAAATAACAGAGGACATATTGGATGCACAATGTGAAGCTAGTTCGACCTGAGCCTTTGCAATGCCCAAGGGTAGCATGAATTGTCCTAGTGCATATGCGAGTCAGAAAGTCATTATGCTTTATTATGACGAGATATGACGAGTTTTTCTCATCATTTGGCTGGTGGACTCCAGATGTGTGAAGAAAAGAGCGAGGCACAAGAAGATGTTACCGTAGATTCAGCCTTGTTGGTCATGCCCTGTCCTGTGTATCCTGTGTTTAACGCGTGTTTGCGAGACAAATTGAACTACATACCCGATCAATCAACAGAAAGTTGGCCGAAACGAACTCGGAAAAAGGTTGCTGCTGTCCGGTTGGAACTATGTTTTCAAAACTTATTCATGGCAGCATTCATCCATTTGAAGTTGTTGTGCGCACACACACACATGATTGCCACTGTAATCAAATGTTGGAGCAATGAATTTTGCTGTGTCAAATCCCGACCGGCATTGTCGACTTCGCCGTCAAGGACAAAGTGATGAAGATACAGAATATTGCATCAAGTTTTATTACAAGAAAGACAGCAACGCAGGTGCCAGACTCAGTGGGCTCCAGCTTGTGAGGTGTAGCATGGTGTAGCATGGTGTACCAATCGCATCCAAGTGCCACTGTGCACTCTAGCAGATCTAGCAGCCTTGGCCACTGGTGAAGGAAGCATCCATGAAATCGTGGATGAATTCTCACGAATGAAAGAGTTTGACAACGAGCTCCTTGAAGCAGAGCGGACAGCTTCAGGAGTGACAAACTGATGCTGTGTATTTTTGAGCATTGGGAAAAGATTTGAACATAATCAGACCGTAACACTTAGAAGTTGATCGAAACTGTTGGATGGCGAGCAATCAAGTGACTACCAAGAGGACTGCATTTTTGCGTCCCATCAATTTAATCAACGATCTCACTTAAGGCATGTTGCCAGAACCTACGAGACCTTCCAAGATCAAGACTTTTATTATTTAGACGCGGAGCTGCAATGAGTGCGCTGTTGCATTTTGTGGTTTTTCTGGCATAAGACAGGTGCTGCAATGTGTCAGGCGCACAGACTGCTTGCTTTTTTGCTGCACCATATGCTATAGATCTATAGTCTATACTGTAGCACAATATGCGTGGAAGGCTTAGATAGCGAAAGGGAGAGACACAATGAGGCATGTGCATCACATATTGCTACAGAATCCAGGTGTAACTTTACAGAACGACAGCCCCTGCGATTCCGGTTTTGCCATGATTATTTTTTTTAAAGAGGTTTTTACTGCATTCACAGATGCATTCTTTACACATCAATTTGACTCAGGCCTCAAATTCTTACTTCCATATTCTTTCGAGGCTCGCCTCCAAAATTCTTCCCATACTCTTTGGAAGGGGGCGACACTCCAACAATCAACAAAAAACCTTAGAAAAACCATGAAAAAAAAACAAAAAAAGCAAACATTGGACAAAAAAAGCAAAAACAATATGTCCAGACTCTTTGGAGGAGGGGGGAGGTCTAGACAAGAGTCTCTAGATAAGAGTTTTTTTTCCAAAGTTTTTGTTGTTTTTCTTTGTTCCCGTGTTTTCCTGCCTGCTGCACCGTTCGGTCTACCGGATTCGCAGGGATCATTTTTTTCTAAGCAAGGAGTGTCACCAAAGGTATCAAACAATGTATCTTTTTCAAGGAAACAATGTATTTTTTTGCATGCCGCACTGTCCTCAAGGAATACAATGGTTTCGTAAAGTGCAACTGCTTATTGAAGAATACCTTTTCAAAACAATGCTTGACTTTCTGCAAGGAGTATTATTCTTGTTCAAATGACCATTCCATGGAGTCATACTGCGCTTTCTTACAGAAAGATCACCCTTGCTTTACAAACACACACACACATATACATATAAATCATATAATAATATATATCAAAAGGTTCGGTTTAGTACAAGAACTTAAACAATGCCATACTCTTTCACAAGGACTGCTGTGTGCCCTGAAGGCTACTTTCTCAAAGGAATGCCACACACTTTTGAAAGCAATACTGTGCATACACTGTATACATGTAAAAACATCACCAACAATTTTGACCCCTTCGTATTTTTTCCCGATGGGGAAGGCTATATGTATGTTAGACCCCTCCTACGTCAAAAACCGTGCCCCGGAAGATTTACATTTAGGGGGGGTTGAAAGTCCGTAAGAGATA
>Ga0126342_10014388_pt1 | contig 13976 bp, 11 predicted proteins | sample Cyp1metagenome_FD_92528 | JGI IMG/M metagenome (GOLD analysis project Ga0126342, IMG submission 92528) | Coral microbial communities from Lord Howe Island, Old Settlement Bay, Australia - Cyphastrea 1 metagenome | ecosystem: Host-associated > Invertebrates > Cnidaria > Coral ...
ATTGAAGTGCATAAGGCAAGATGGGCAAGAGCAACTAGAGTATTCAGGTCAGCTGTCAATAAAGAAGGGTTGGGGAGCCTGATTTTATAGAAGGCCAACTAACCCCCCCAACCATCTACGAGAATGACTTGGCGGCATCGATTCTATAGAGATTGTCAACTTGAAAATACCTTGGGGTCTCTGATTCTATAGATGCATTTTCGGAAAGGGGGGTCATGTCCTCCTGATTTATCACTAATACAAAGGGGGATCACTATTACGTTTTAAGTTTTTATAGTTCATTTTTATACACTTTAATTTATATATATAACATTTTCGTTTGAAATATATTCATATATTTATCTTATTGTTTCCTTATTTTAGTCCTTGTGGAACTGGTGTTTTACCAGTTCCACCCTTGAAAAGGACAGCCTGTATCAGGCTGTACAGGTGAGCAAAAGCAGCTTTAGGCTTTTTCAAGCCTACTGCTGCATTCAAACTGCACCAGGCACTTTTGAGGCTGCACTTGAACAACATTCATTTGAAAGGTAAATGCTTCTTGAGTTGAGCAGTGTAAGATTAATATATATATATGTCATGAAGTAAATTTGCAGCCTCTGGTGTGCCTGGTGCCTGTGCTGCATGCAGGAGCTTTTCCAAGCTCATTTGTGCTTGCATGTCAGGGGCTGCTTTTCATGGAAAACAACATGCTTATGATAATACATTTGTTGGTTAAAAAACAAACATTGTTTGAACAAAAACATGCATGCAGCCCCATCCATGCTGACCAGCAGGCTTTTCTAAGCCATTTTGCTTTGGGCTCCTCAGGCTTTTCCAAGCCTTTGCCTTTGCAGGCTTTTTCAAGCCTTTTGTGTGCAGCTTTCCCAAGCCTGTTGGGCTTCAAGGGGCTTTTCCAACCCATTTGCAAGTGGTGCTTTTCCAAGCACCTTTGCCATGCCTCACTTGGTGGTTTGCTTCTGCAGGTACGCACCCACTGCTTCAGCAAAGGTTTCCCCACCACCAGTCCAATCATGGCCTTCTTGCTTAGTGTTGATTGGATATGTGTCCAATCCCCACCCCTGGCATTCTTTGATGATTGCGTTGCAATCATCAAAAATTGCACAAGCCCCCCACTCATAGGCCCAATAGCACTTGCCATTGACCCCCACCTTCTTGTAGCAGATCTCTTTTGCAAGCATCTGCCCCAGGTGGTCTGGGATGTGGAGCTCCATGTCTTCTTTCACAACCTTAGCTCTGTTGCTGGACCCAACATAGCTAAGGAGGGTGACATGGCAGGAACTGGCCAGCTTTTCCAAGCTTGCCAAGTTCTCTGCTGGGACTTGGTTACCTACCCAGAGGGTGTTGTACCAGTCCACAACCACCTCTGGCTTTTCCAAACCAGTGGGAAGCATCCTTTTCCAAGGGCTTGGCCTTTTCCAAAGCCTTTCCCTTTCTCCTTTTGGCATCCACCCAGGGCTCCTCCTTCTTTGGCTTTTCCAAACCAGTGCTGGGGGAGCTGCCAGCAGACTCAGCAGACTTTTTCAAGCCTTTCCTGGGAGTGAGGGATGCCTTTCTGGGGGTGCCATCTTTTCCAAGATGCTTTGAGCCCCCAGGCTTGCCAGAGACCTTAAGCTTTTCCAAGCTCTTTGTCAAGGCAGCCTCCCGCTTGCCCTGGCAAGCCCTCTGGGCCTTTTCAAGGCCTTCCAGGTACTTCAGACTGACCATTGGAGGTGCGTCCTCCTTTCTTTCCTTACATGGGAAAAATTCTCCCATGACCAAAGGCCTGCCCTTTTTGTTGGGTGGCCCTGGAGGTCCCTGCATGGCTTTCCCAAGCCTTGGCCATCCAACAGGCTAGGCCGCTAGGCCTTTTCCAAGACCAATCCCTTTCCAGGGCAGCAGAACTTTTCCAAGCCCACCAACAGCTCAGCTACTGCAAGGGGCTAAAAGCTGTGGTGCTGTGTTGTTGTGTGTTGTTTGTGTGGTGAGTTGTGTGTCAGTGTGTTGCTGTTACCAGTTTGTATGTTGTTGTGTTGTCAGTGTGTTGTTGTGTTGTCAGTGTGTTGTTGTGTGTTGTATGCTGTTCTATGTGTTAGTGACTATTATATAATGTATGTTCATCTGTGTGTGTGAACATGTGACGACATGTTGTCATGCAGGTTGAGCCACCCAAGCTGAAACAGCTGCAGACATGCATGCAAGTTGTAGGTCAGCACAACATACCCATTCAGTAGAGGTACTAGTAGCTACAGCTGCTTGCACTGGCCTGCTTTTTTCACAAGCCCAAACTGTAGCTTCTCACCTATGTACATGGCCTTTTCCAAGGCCATTTGCTGCACAGCTCAGGTCTTTTCCAAAACCATTTGCAGCTATGCAATCTTTTCCAAGACCTGGATGGAGGGGTCTTTTCCAAGCCCTTGGCCTTGCAAGTGCCTTTTTCAAGACATTGGAATGAAGGTCTCTATCAACCACCATACTTCTCCAGGAGCTTGGCTCTCATAGAGAGGGCTTCTTCCTTGGTCAGGCTATCCTTTTCCAAGGCTTCCCTGATCTTGCCAATCAAGGCCTTATAGTGTGGACTCATTTTTTAATGATTTCCACAATCAGGTGCATCCTGCCACCTTCCACCATCCCACAGATATAAGACCTGGGGTTGGTGTTTTTGGCATCCACTTGCCTGAGCTTAACCCATGGCTTTCTTTGATTGGAAGTGCCTTTTCCAAGGCTGTCTTTTCCAAGACTGGCAGGCTTCTTGAAGGCGCCTTTTCCAAGACATGCTTGCAAGACTTTTCCAAGCCATAGCCCATGGCTGCACGCAGCCTGCTCCCTGGCCTTTGTTGGGATACCAGCTTGGAGGAAGAGGGTGATGGCTTTTCCAAACCCAGAGGGTGGTGGCTTTTCCAAACCACTGGCAGCAGAGGGTGATGGCTTTTCCAAACCACTGCCACCCTTTTTGGCCTCATTGTGTGCTGGGGACTTGAACATATCAGGGATATCTTCAGAACCCATGGTCACATCACTATCCCTTGGCACAAGCTGCCTTTTGGCTGCATATACTTTTCCAAGCACACCCTCCTCCTCCTCCGCCTCATCCTCCTCCTCCTCCTCCTCCTTGACTTTGATCTTTTTCAAGCCTTCCATGAGACATTGGTACTGCACCCTGGTCAGTTTGCCAGCTATTGCTGTCAAACTGCTGCTATCCCTTTGGAGCTTCCTGCAGTGGGTTAGCATGCAGTTCAGTCGCTCCACCTTCAAGTTGCACCACACCAGTCCACTGTGGTCACTGCTGTTCAGGTCAGGCATGTCCACTAAGAGTGATAGCAGTGCTTGCCTCAATGGCTGTGAGTGGATCATGCCACTGGGTTCCAGATTGACCAAATCTGACCGCAGTGGCTGCAAGTCTAGCAATGCCTTAGGATGTGGAGCAGCACTTGAGGCTGCCCAAATTCTTCAGCAATTGCCCATGCTTTTTCAAGCAGTCATATAAGAGCCCCACATCTATCCAGGGTTTGGGTGGGTTTCTAGCACCACCTCTACCCCCAGGCACGATCTTTTGCAAGACCTGGGGCAGGTCTTTTCCAAAACCTGTGCTTGGACTTTTCCAAGCCCTGAAGGCCTTTTCCAAAACCTATAGGGCTTGGACTTTTCCAAGCCTAGGCCCTTTCCAAAATTGCAGCCTTTGAAGGCTAAAGGTTGAAAAACACAAATGAGCCAAAAAGCTGCAAGATCATGATATTGATAGGATATTGATCTTGATATTGATATTGATAGGTTTCAGTATGCTATCAATATGCTATCAAGAAATGGATCAATATTTAGATCAAGATGGTATCAAGAAAAAATCGATAAGAAATATTGATTTGCAACTGCAGGCAAAAATCAATATCTCAGAGCCTCAAAATATTGATCCTAATCAATATGCGATGCTCAGGGCAAGAGCCGCGGCACCAAGTTCAACAAGAGTTGCGTCCACAAGTTGAACCGGAATCGGTGCTATAGGTTTGGACGGGCCAGCGCCTGAGCACAACATGCATGTGGGACTTGCTGCCAGCAACTGCGTCCAGCAATCAGATGCTTCGACAGCACGTTTTGCAGGGTTTGAACGGCTCTGGGTTCTGTCAACACTAACTCCATCAGTTTTTACAGGGTTCAAGCAACTGTTTCCAGCACCTGCCACTGAGGCGGATGTGGAGCCAAGGTTTAAGGTGATGGAGGTTATTTGCGGGATTATGTTCGACAAAGGAAAAGGTGTGACAGGAGACCTGGAACAGCTGCCCATCGAAAGAGGTATCGCATTGAAACATTTGCTGCAGGCATCAACATGTCGACCTGGGAGATGAGCAACCTGACAACTTGCCAAAACAGGCGCCAACTCGCACCTGCTGCCGCAGCTGCAGTTGGCTGTCCAGATCTCCCAGGAGAAGCCATTTCATCCTTCTGATCCGGGTCCTGGTCAACTATCTTGCCCAGTTCGACAACTCTATGCATGGCTTGCGCGCGTCCTGAACTCACCCTCGCGTCACGCAGCTTGATAAAAGTTGGCGCCGCAGCTCTTGATTCTATTTGGCCAATCGCACGCCTCAGGACGTACAAGTTCCCAGCTGGCACAAGGCTAATGAAGTTCAACCTGATGGTGCTGTACCGAGGGCAAGAGTATGACAGGGATCTAGAGCGACGTGCCAACTTTGAGATTGCACGGCGATGCGGTCGGCAATTCACAATTTCCAAGAGATCACACAGTCACAGATCGTTTAAGACCTGCCCAAGCCGAATCCTGCAGAGTTAGCCCATCAAGAGAAGATGAAGGCACGCAAGAGAAATGACGACCGCCAAAAGTTCGAACCGCAGAGAAAAAAGGAAGTGCTCCTATCCCTTGAACACGCATAGCGCGAAAAACTGGGCGAATCTGCGCGAGACCGCCAGTGAACCGGGTGCAACTCAATTGCTCAGGCGAAAGAGGTTGACCCTGCAGGAAGCTTGGGCAAACGTCATGAAGCCCTGGGCATTCGCAGCCGAAGCAGCACTTTAAGGCGCCCTGCGCGCAAAACGCATCAAACAGTTCAAAACGATTCAAAACGTGTTTGTTCCGGCGTGTGTCAAGTTTGTCGGATTGACAAGCAGTTACTCTTGGACATTAAGTATTTTGATTTGCTGGTCCTGAGCACTCCCACTTGACTATTGCAACCAAGACTGCGAAAGCAAATGACGCAACAAAATTTAGATGAATTTAGTCTACTATATAATATTTGTTGAGCGTCCTGAGGTGTGTTTGTGTGTGTGTGACACGCCGAGCTCCGTTCATGCTGCATTCAAACAGTTTCGAAGTCTAGGCCACATGCGCCGCGCGCAAACTTGTAATTTGCGTCTTCAAACAACCCATTTCTTGCAACTGCAAACGGTTTTGATACCAAGGACCCAGAGCTTTGATCCAGCAACTGACGGTCAGAACGTATAGTTGTTTTTTCTCGCTTCGGTGCAACTTATTTGAACGAAGTGTCTGGTGATTCAAATGATTCATGGTGCACGACAAATTCAAAAAGTATTTTAGACATTTTTTGGCCAAATTGTAGACATTGTATGGCATTGTATGCGCTCGGTCCCCAGCAAATTAGCAATGTTATATTATATATATAGGATGGAATGAAATTTTTCAAAAAGTTACACTTGCACTGCGTTACATGAACATACTCATCGCTTGGACACACGGACTTAACTTCATGATGTATACAACATGCATGCGTTTTCTTTTTATTACGACATGACCATATTTTTTAATATACATCCATTTTGTATCATCTCTTTATATTTTATTGAATTTACACGTACTATCATTGGACAAAGTATGCCCTGCTACTGATTTTCTCAAACAATTTGTAAGTTTGTGTTTGTGAAATTTTGTAAATATTTGTTGTTGGCCTCTGTAACCCCTGAAATAATTAGGCATACCAAAGTTTTTTCCCGAGAGCGTTTGAGCGAAGGGTTCTTCCAATAGTGAGGGTCTGTCAAACATTTTCACATCTTCTCATCTTCACATCCTCACATCTTCACATCTGTTCATCTTCACATCCTCACATCTTCTCATCTTTTGATCTTCACATCTTCACATCTTCTCATCTTCACATCCTCACATCTTCACATCTGTTCATCTTCACATCCTCACATCTTCTCATCTTTTGATCTTCACATCCTCACATCTTCTCATCTTCACATCCTCACACCCTCACATCTTCACATCCTGACATCTTCACATCCTCACATCATCACATCTGCTCACCTTCTCATCTTCTCATCTTCACATCCTCACACCCTCACATCTTCACATCCTGACATCTTCACATCCTCACATCATCACATCTGCTCACCTTCTCATCTTCACATCCTCACATCTTCACATCTTCTCATCTTCACATCTTCACATCTTCACATCTGCTCTTCGTCTCATCTTCACATCTTCTCAGCTTCACATCTTCTCATCTTCACATCTTCACATCTTGACATCTTCTCATCTTCACATCCTCACATCTGCGCATCTTCACATCTTCACATCCTCACATCTTCACATCTTCACGTCTTCACATTCTCTCTTGCCCTCTTGCTCTCTTGCCCTCTTGCCCTCTCCTTCTTTTCTATTTCTCTTTTGAAGGCGCGGGGCAGTGCCAACGAGACGGCACGAAACGCAACCCTTTCGCACGAAACGAGGTTCGATCGCCAAAAACTGAGGTAAAAATTGCGATTTCGCGGGTCCGGTCGCAACCCTTTTGCACGAAACGAATTTCGATCTCGAAAAACTGAGGTAAAAGTGCGACTTGCAAAGCGTCCGGCGCAACCCTTTCGCACGAAATGAGGTTCGATCACCAAAAACTGAGGTAAAATTGCGATTTGCAAAGCGTCCGGCGAACCCTTTCACACGAAATGAGGTTCGATCGCCAAAAAATGCAGTAAAACTGCGATTTCACGGGTCCGGTCGCAACTCTTTCGCACGAAATGAGGTTCGCTCGCCAAAAACTGAGGTAAAATTGCGATTTCACGCATATCCGGTCGCAACTCTTTCGCACGAAATGAGGCTTGATCGCCAAAAACTGGGGTAAAACTGCGATTTCACGGATCTGGTCGATTTCGCTTCTGTGTGTAAAAGCTTCTGTGTGCGAAAGTGTTTGTGTGTAAAAGTGTCTGTGCGTAAAAACGCATGTGTGTAACTGTAAAAGTCTCTGTGTGTAAAAGCGTCTGTGTGTAAAAGCTTCTGTTTGTAAAAGTCTCTGTGTGTGAAAGTGTTTGTGTGTAAAAGCGTCTGTGTGTAAAAGTGTCTGTGTGTAAAAGCGTCTGTGTGTAAAAGCCTATGTGTGTAAAAGTGTCTGTGTGTAAAAGCTTCCGTGGGTAAAAGTGTCTGTGTGTAAAAGCTTCTGTGTGTAAAAGTTTCTGTGTGTAAAAGCGTTTGTGTGTAAAAGCGTCTGTGTGTAAAAACCTATGTGTGCAAAGTGTCTGTGTGTAAAAGCTTCCGTGGGTAAAAGTGTCTGTGTGTAAAAGGTTCTGTGTGTGAAAAACCATACGAAGGATACGATGCAAACTATTGTCTTGTACTTGTAATATATTGTGTTGATACTACTCTTCTCGTCTGTCTATTATACATCTTTAATATATTGTAAGATAGTGTCTCAATACTAACAACAAAAGACCCTGCTCCTCTACGCTCTCAGGCCATCCGTCGTCTAGTTCATTCAATTAATTTAGTTTGCTATCCCTACTTCTAGTCCTTACATTATCCCAATTTGTTCTAGATAGTTTTGATGAAATTTGGACGAAATTATCGAGTTTGGTTTGAAACAGTGGTTGCGCCGAATGAGACTGGAGGGTCCACTTGTCATGCTGCTGTGGTCCACCAAAGGTGGGTGCCACGCTCTGCAATGGCCGTCACCAGTTGCGACGAAATAGAAAACACTGCGCAGTTCAAACTTTAAATACTTCAAATTTCACACAGTTCAAATTTTCATTGACATGTCCCAGAAACATCCAGAAACATTATTGATCATTATTGTACAGTATGTATGTGTACTCTATATATATGATATGTGAGAGCAGAATTGCAATTGAACCGAAATGTAGAAATGCATTTGCGAAAAATGTTGTTGTTTCTGCATTTGTGTGGTTTTGGTGAGTTTTTGTATTTATGTAATTTATGTAGTTTTTAATTAATATATACATGTCGGGCAAAGGATACTCTGCCACTAGAAGTGATCAAGCAGTTGCCGCTGACCAAAGTTTAGCCTCCTATTTGCCACAGAAGAACGTAATCCTTCATCAGTGCTGCAAGTGCTCAAGTGGCAGACCCAAATGTGTTTCACAGGTTCAGGCCCGAATCACTGTGGTAATTTTGCAAGGAGGATTGGTATGATTTGGTATTACTTGATATCATTACATTGATATACTTGATTTGTGGACTTATGATTCATTGTGTTGGACTGTAAGATGTCTCCAAAGGTGAGTCCTTGAAATTTTGGCAGCTGGTTTCAGGTTCTACAGTATAACATAGAAAAACGTGAAGGCAGGCCTTGCAGGAATCTAGAGTTTTCCATGCTAAGTGTAAATAATTGGATGTCAATTTTCAAAACGTTTTATCGAGGAAACTACCCAGACTCCAGCCATATTTTTGCAATATTTTGCTCAATCATGGTTGTGCATCAGTAGGTTTGCCATGTACTGTGGGTATCCTCGCCGTAAAATTATGTAGAATGAAGATGCATGAGTGGAACCTACTTGTAGTTCTGTTCAGAGGCCATGAAATATGGGGAGGGATTGCCGGAGCAACAAGTATAACTTGATAACATTTTATGACCTACTTACTCCTTCAGGGGTAGTTGGCCCACCGCGGACCTAGTTTCCCCAGGCTGAGTTGTGGAATTTCTTGTATTTGTGCGCTGGTGATCGCTTTTAGTTTTGGGATGTTGTGAGTTTGTTTCACACTTCCCAATCTCAAAACAAGCCTCAGCCACGTGAGGCTTGCATGTGGACTTCCATGGCATTTGCACAGCCTGGATCCCAAGATGGCATTTGCCGTTGACTCCCAAACAACTGCGGTAAGGAAAAGTGAACTTATGAACAGATTTGTTTGATCTTTCTTGAATTTTTGAACGACCATCTTCAGAGACCATGTGTCGCTTCCATATGTTGCGGCTACTGGGTACCGTCCTGACATCGGAGTCAAATTTCTGGATTGGGAGTTCTTGGGAAGCAGCCGGGATGTACAAGTTTGCAAGCTAAAGGAGCTTGACAATGGCTCAAAAAGCCCACAATCCAGGCTCATTTATAGGACATTGAATGACATTGATATACATATATACTTTCATACTATCCTATGGTAGGCACTGACAAATGCTTAACGCAACGTTTCATGTCACCTTGTTCAAAGTGACCAGTAAAATTACAAGGTCTCCTCAAACGATTTATGGCTCTTGATCAACTGGAAAAGACGGTTGCTATCTGAACATATCGGAACATTATTTTTTGCCAAGCGTTCTTGGAGAGCATATAGCAGAGTGCGGCTAGTGGTGAAGACGGTAAAGAGAGAACCACACCATAGGACCATAGGCACTGCGCACTGCCATGGTCTTGATAACGCTTGGAGCGCTTGGTTTGGCTGCAGGAGGTGCTGCCTATGTGAAGACATCTCCTAAAGCTGCAGAAAACCTCCAAGTTACTCTGGGGTGGAAGAGGCCACGACGACGGGTTTGTGGCGAAGAAGGTGCTATGCCTTTTGTGGACAAAGATGCCCCCATAGTTCGGTGTTTTGGAGCTGGGAGACAGCGCTGCGGCGAAATTCGTCTGTTTGCTTTGTTTACTGATCAGCTCCTGTTGAACACCACAGCTGGGGTGCCAGAGGAGACATTGAATGTAGCTGGTGCAGATGTGTCTCGTCAAGGAGCAGTTGTAACTTTGCAGTGGGACTCAGTTGATTCTGCCGTTGATTCTGCACTGACTCTTTCCTTCGAAGATGTTGAAGAAGCAGAATTTTGGTCCGAAGCTTTGAGCTTTGCAGCTGGCGATGAGGGCCCTCAGGAAAAAGTGCACGAACTGGAGCAAAGGGTTGCTGCAGCACTGAGGGCTGCCTATGAGCGTTCAGCCAGGATCAAGGAGCTTGAAGACACCGTTGAGGCAGGACGAGAGAGGGAGACTCGTATCCAACAACTAGAAGAGGTCCTTCATGACACCCTGGAAGAGGCTGAAGCCAGGGCTGAAAAGATTGAAGCCTTGGAGTGGAAGTTGGAGTCTGGAAGAACTTCAGACCCTGCTGCAACGGCTCTGTTGCAGGATGCCATGGATTTCGCGGATCAGCTGTTAGAACAACACTCGGATTTGTGGACAGAGGATGATAGTGCTGCACAGCTGCGTAAAGCTGTGCAGGCTGTGCAACAAGCAAAGCCAGAGATTGATTCTGATGTTGCTGAACTCATCAGGCAGTTGGTGACAGCCCTGCTTTGGCCTGTCGTCTTGCGAGAATGCTTGACCGATGCTGAAGCCACAATCAAAGAGCAGGAAGAGATCCAGGAGCAGGCAACAAGAGAAATCATTGACCTTCAAAAGCAATGTGACACACTTGCAGCAGAGTCAGAGGAGCACAAGGCCGCATTAGAGGCGGCCAGAGAACAGAAGACTCTGACAGAGGCTGCGCATGAGGATGAAATGCAAAAGCTGAAAGAACGTGAAGAAGAAGCAGAACGCAAGCGGCAGGAAGCTGAGGAGAAAGCAAAAGAGCTTAGAGGGATTCTTGACTACGCTGACAAGGCTGCTGAAGAAGCGATCCAAAGGAAGCGTGAAGAGCTGGAAAAGGCTCATGGTGAAGAGTTTAAGAAACTGAAGCAACTGACAGATGTGGCAGACGCACAGGATGAGCTGGCCGAGAGGCTGCGAAGCCTGGGCGAAGGAAGTGCAGATGCAGCACATTGGAAGGCTGCGGCTGACCGTGCGCTGGAGCAATTCGCAGACTCTGTTCCGTCTGACCGGACAGAATTCAAAGACTTTAGTGGAAAGGACAAAGAGTTGGAGCAACGTCTCGAGGATGCAGAGAGAGCTCTCAAGAAAATGGAGGGAGGATCTGAACAGGCCGCACCTCAGAACAAGTAGGTGGATTCAATTGGAACCACTATGATTCACTTCAAGCACACTCAAATCGCACAATATTCTTCAAGCATCATCAAACATCTCATCAAATTCACTGATTGATTCATCATGATTAATTGTTTTGATTGAAGCATATTGAATCAAGCAGTGAAATTTGATGCATTTCGTGGAAATCCTTCCAAAGCTCCTTGACCTGCCAGGTCTGGGAAGAAAAAAAGTGGCAAAAAGGGCCAAAGAAGTTAAGTTGAGCATCCTTGTGAGTTGTGAGATGGGAAATGATAGGACCACGAATGTTTTTTCAAAGACTAGCTCTCGGCAAAGCTCACACCTTTGGGCATCAGAGAGGATCGGTTTTAATTCATTTCAAATGATAATGACATTGTATGACATTATTGATATTGCCTCACTATATGACAAGTGATTACGGCATTGTGTTTCGACCACTGACTTGTGCAGGGGCGTCGAGTTTTGACCGGATGCTTCAGCACTTAGTTGGACAGTTGGATTAGTTTCGCATTCTGCAGCAAAAAAGGGCCCCTTGTCTATGCCTCTTGGCCGCGACATACCACTCGACAAAAATCCCACTGTTTCTCTTAAGATCTGTTTTTCTCTGTTGTTCACTATCATTGGGAGCGAAGGTTTTCAAACAATAAACACGTCTCGACCGTCTCGAGTTGATAATGGCCACGCATTCTTGCCAGGTCAATTGTTGAGAGAGACAAGGTGCAATGTGGCGATTCCTGGCATGCAGGACTCAGCTTTTGAGTTTTGCAGATTGCTAGAGACTGCTAGAGATAAACGCTGATGATGGATGTGACCACAGTGAAGGTATTTTTTTGTCACACTGTAGCTGCGAAATGCTGTTGATATTTGGGTCCCGCCATTTCTTGATGCTATCATATGCTATCCATCTTTGGCAGGACCATTGGACCGTGGGTTCTTGGAGCTTCCCGGGTAATGTTTTTCTTGACGATTCTTGCAGCACATTTCTTGAGCTGGCCCCATGACTCTGGCCAGTTGCCCTGCGCTCAAATCAAAGTATATCAAAGTGCTCCATCGACGAAATATTTCAGTACGCAATCGTTGCACAGTCTATGCATAATTCATAATGTATTTGCATGATATTTGGATCTCTAACATGTTGTAATGATGATCAAATGTGATATGCGCACGTATCTGCACTCGTATTAAATTTCTTCTGCTCTTCTGTTTTCGTGTTTCAACAATTAACAACTTCGAACATGAAGTGGCTGGAAGAGCTTCCCCCTCCACCCTGCTGCTTGCATTGTGGAATAGTCTCGTTAGTCGTTAGTGTTTATCCGCTAAGAGAACGGATATCCGCCTAATCGATCTTAATTTATCACAATGTACTGGGTTACTGGTATAATATGGTGTATATACATAATATACAATTATATACATGTTTATATCTTAATCTATCCCAATCAATCCTATCTTGTTAATTATGATTATTATGTATCCACATCCTAATGTTAATGACATACTTCACCTTGGCGGAACACAGTGGATTCACATGCAGCGGTGCTACACGCAGCGTTGCACTTAGAAGGCTATGGAAGGATTTTTTGTTGAGCCTAGTCACTAGTCTATGCAATTGTTTCAAGTGCAGCCAAGCTGTTCAGGAAACTGTTCAACTAAGTCTTTGTGTTTAAGGCACCCGTCCTTTCGATGGACGTGCCACAAACTTGCAGCAAAAACTCCACTGAGTCTTGATGGATTCTGACGGGTCTACAATGTTTCGATGTTAGTGAAATTGAAGCGGAGTGCTACGGTGCTACCCTAGCTGTTTTCTTTGATTTGGATGAATCCTTGCACCTTTACAAAGTTCATCAAAGTTTCATAAAGTTCCTATGGTGAGAAGCATCACCTGCTTTGCTGCCAACCCTAACTGTGCAAATGTGGGAGGGGCTGCGCCGTCCGGGCGTCTTGCGAGAGCTTGGTACCCACCACATAGACGTCTTGGCATTCAGCATAGGCGACAGATGGCGACAGTATTGAACTGAATGCCAAGATGCTGAGCATTGCGAAGCTACTAAGCTAACTTAAGCTACTTGAATTATTTCTTGAGTTTGGAAAGTTGCCTCAGGACCAACAGTATCTTTACCCACAGGCACAAGATAGATCACACCAATATGATTGAGTTATATTAACAGCTATATAGTTTAAATGGTGTAGTCAGTTGCCTGCAAGTTTCAACATTGCGTAGAGTGTTTGCCCGCACCTGTTCCAGCCAATTGAGGTCAAGCTTGTTTGACTGTATTATTAGTGTTTTCAGCGAAGCCACAAAGCAAAGCACTCAGACATTAAAAACGGGTGCTTAGTCGTTGTCCCAGAGTCACCAAAGTAGCCAGGACAAACATGGAAAATCCATGATGCAAGACAGCACATGCACACGAGTATGATATGTGTGTAGATATTACAGACAATATAATTACATAGTTAATCATAGTTATACACATACCTTGTATGTATATATAAGGTAGTATATGTGTATATATTATAAACATACATTGTATGTGAATGTGTACAAATATAGTACTATTGCCACGATCTTTCGCTTCGTTCAATGCCGCCCACGTCGCCGGCAGCATTCTTCGGAACCTCCTCACCCATGAGCTACACAGCAAAAGCTCAGATGCGCTTGCAGGAAGACGCCTTGCGACTGGAGGCGACGGGTCCTAGGAATTCGGGACAAGAATGGACAGAAAGACTATCATTTTAGAAAGTGATTAGTTATATCATTGTTATCAAAGGAAGTTTAGTGGGAGAAACTTCCGTGTTACGGACTTTTAGAATGTCAAAGAAAGAGTTAGTCAAAGAAAGAGTTAGTCAAAGAAAGAGTTAGTCAAAGAAAGAGTTAGTCAAAG
>Ga0126342_10014389_pt1 | contig 13976 bp, 11 predicted proteins | sample Cyp1metagenome_FD_92528 | JGI IMG/M metagenome (GOLD analysis project Ga0126342, IMG submission 92528) | Coral microbial communities from Lord Howe Island, Old Settlement Bay, Australia - Cyphastrea 1 metagenome | ecosystem: Host-associated > Invertebrates > Cnidaria > Coral ...
AGATGGAATGCCAGAAGATATGCCAGAACATCTGCCAGAAGATATGCCAGGTAGAATGCCAGAAGCTATGCCAGATAGAATGCCAGATAGAATGCCAGAAGATATGTCAGATAGAATGCCAGAAGATATGCCAGATAGAATTCCAGAAGGTTTGCCAGATAGAATGCCAGAAGATTTGCCAGTAACAAAATGTATAAATGTCATGGTGGGGATCACACGAAGTAAACTATTGTTTCCAAGAAAAGTGCAAAACATGACAGACTTTATCCCTGAGATGATGATCCTGTATAGTTTTTATTTTCAAGAGTTCAAGAGGCTTGAAACCATGAACTTTGAGGCTTGGTGATGTGAATCAAGGAACCCGGTTGATTGATGTCCAGCCGGTGGTGAACATTTTAACATGGACAAGCTCCCCTTTAAACAAGTCCGGAGCAATGGCAATGGGTAGCAAAGGGTCACCCCAGCAACGACTCAGGGTTCTCTCTTCGGATATTGGGCAACATATGCCTGGCAGCCACTGGGTCCAGAGTGGGGGGGAGATGTTGATAGATGTTGGATGATTGAAAAATGAGAAAAAATGATGAAAGGCAGCCCGAATTGATCAATGGAACTCAGAGAATCTTACATCTTGAAAGAATACCAAAGATTGTCAGAAACTACAGATTTAAAACCCACTGGGTTTGAGGTTGAACGTGGATCCAGCAAAACATCCCGCATGATCACTGGGTAGACCAACTGCTGCTGGGTAGTTGAAGAGCAAGTAATTATATGTTTGCATACAAACCATTACCTATTTAGCTATTTATTTTTGCAGGGTATCCAAGATTAGCCATGCTGACAGGTTTTTTTCAATGCATTGATTTGCTAGTTTCTGGATGAGATTTACAATCAACTACTCCTTTTCGTTGTTTTTTGGTCTCACATGCCTTGTGGTTTCCCTGGTGATTGCATGTGACAGAGCCAGGGACCCTGGGTTTGTCCCATCATTTTCCCCAAAGCGGCAAGGTATGCCAGGTATACCACAAACTCTTTTTGAGAAAACGATTATTCATTGGTCAAGTTCCCATTTCTTGTTGGTTAAATCACCAGTTTGAGACAATCCAAACCAGTGATCAGCAAGCGACCCTGGTTCCAGTCACGCCAATCCCTATCAGTTAGGCGAAGCATCCAGATTTTTTGGTGACATCTCTTTTTGATTGCGTTCTGAAATCCAGAATAATAGGGGTTGAATGATCTTAAATCTCACCATTGTATATCTTTATTTCTCCTTCAAATTGTTTTATTCGTTCCATTCAGCCAGTGGTTACCTGGTGGTTTGGGTGAGTGGTGTGGATTGCTTAGGAACCTCTATAAATCGCAGAATTCCGCCAATAACCCTACCAGCATTCCCCACTGGCGTTTCGGGTGATTCCAACCACATGGGCCCACATTGTCGGTTATATTATATTATATCAAATTTGGTTGGTGGTTTGGAACATTTGGATTATTTTCCATTTCATATAATCCTTCCCATTGACTTCCATATTGTTCAAGATGGTTAAAACCACCAACCAGATCAACTATTCCATGATTTTAGATCCCTATTATTGTTGGTGCGATCCGATCCCAAAATTTTCCATTTGCTTGATCGCAAAAAAACACCACTTTCTTGGCGCGAAATCCACTGGAACCCATTACCTATCCTATATAAACCAATATAATATATATATATATTGTATATATCACATAAGGTTTGTATTTTCCTATTTCCCATGGTTAAATCTCATTAGATCCCATTAACTCGTTATTGTTTCATGATTAATTCCAATCAAAACAAGGCACCCCTCCCATGATTTTTATCCCAGTTTGTGCTGCTTAGATCCCATGAAAGCCCAGTAAATCCCATTGAAGAAACCAATTTCTGGTGATTCTGGCGGTTACGCGAAACAATGGCTGCATAGATGATATAGATGCAGCGTCCACAATATGATTCCTAATTTTAGAGCCATAAAAAAAACACCGAACAATAGATGATTGCTGGCGCACAGCGTCCCATGCTGATTTGCATAATTTTGCACTGACTTCTGTGACTTCCTGAATGCGCAGCATCCCATTGTGATTTGTTTTCAACAGACGTTGCACTGACTTTCCCCACTGGGTGTAGTTCTCCATCCTTAGCTTCCCATTCTTTTCCATCCTGTTACAGGTCAGTGTCCATGAGTTTCTCAGGTCCCGCCGCCGCGGTGGAACTGGCGGAACGTGCCAAGGGGAGCACGTCAGTGAGACAATTCCTGGAAGATCGGTATCAGGAGGATAGGAGGCCTGGCTGAGTTTGGTGATTTTCCATGTGGGGATGGATCAAAATCCATCAAAACGAGGGCAGGGCAAAACGAGGACGGACCCAGCATCCCAAACCTTTTAAACCACGAAGGGGATGATGTGGACTCGCTAATTATGCATAATTATATATATATACTTTAAGGGATCCACATCTCCCACCCCCGTCAAACAATTACTACATTACTATATTTGGGGGAATAAACATCCAGCTATACCAGCTATTTTAGGGTACCATCTGGGTGCCAGTGTTTTGACTCACAACCATTTTAATGCCCTGACAAGACATAGGGAGACACAGCGAGATTGATAATTTTGAAGTACCCAGGTACAATCATGAACCCATCATGAGGTAGAACTGAGCTATTTGGAGGTGTGTATTATTTAATTTGCATGATCACTTAGCAATCAGGTTGGTCTGAAAATGGATAATGTGGGATCGGCACTGCCATAAAATATCCCCAAGTTTATGACATATGATTCATGATGAAATTGGGTATACCCGTGAGAAAGTAGCCTCCACATCGTTTATGGATCCCACAATTTTGAAGTTTTTTGTCTTTCTTGAGGGCTTGGATTGGCCTAAATGGGCAACTGGATATGCCACTTTGCTGGCATTGCTCCTGTTTGTGTTCATGGTTTTGTTGCACCCAGCATTGTTTGCTTCTCAATATTAGCAGGACTCTAAGCATTCAATGGGGTATTGTAGGAGTGAGAAGTTCAATGGAGAAACTTATTCTAAGATGGAGAGTCCAACCCATTCTTTGATATTTAATTGCTATGGATTCTCAATCGCGACCTAAGAACGACCAAACTTGTGATGGTTGATGTGGTTTTCCCATGGTCTCAAATCCGACGTGATATTTGTTACATGTGTCATCGTTTTTTTAAGAGTGATCCAGGTAAGAAGAAAAATCTTGGGATCCCTACCGTAGATGGACGAATTATTCAAACCCTTATACATACAGCAACCCCCGCACCCCAAATATCAATGTTATTTCTTGTTTGGTTCGCTCCTTCGAATGGACGAAATAAATCAAACCCCCAGAGCAGGAACAGCGTTTCGAAACCATAACATTGAAATTCGGGGGAGGTAGGGGGTGGCCTATAACTCATGGATAGGGGTTTGAATAATTTGTCCATCTACTGTCTCAAGCGTTCATTTTTCCTCCTCTTTTTGCATTTTTTTCGCATCTGATCCCAAGAACTCAGACATTGCTTGAACAAGTGTCATCACATGTCACCACTTGTCTGAAAAAGCATGCCCAGTGACAACGCCATAAAGGTGGATGAGAAGGCCCACCTACTTGTTGTTGCTGTGGTGGTGGTGATGATGGTGGTGGTGGTGGTGGTGTCTTTTTAAATGTCACCACATGTCTCAAAAAGTAACCCCAGTGACAACGCCATAAAGGTGGATGATAAGGCCCACCTTGCATCTTCTTCCTGTCTGCGACACAGTGCATGTACAAGTTTTTTGTCAAACAATGTCACCGCATGTCTGAAAAAAATGCAAACCCAGTGACAATGCCATAAAGGTGGATGATAAGGCCCACCCTTAATATCTTCGCTACTTCCATATACTTGCCACTGACCATACAAAACCTGTGGATTCCTGCCGATGGCACAACTTTTCTCTCTTCATCTTCAGCTGAGCGTGGCGCAAAGCTCCTCCACGTACTGGAGTTGCTTTGAGGCACTTCTGGATGGGGCCGCCTCGCGGATGGGGCCGCCTCGCGATGCGTGATGGCACAACTTTTCTCTCTTGGCCTTCAGCTGCTGTGAGCGCATTGACTTCTGTGACCGCCATGTTCGCCCAGGCATGTGCCAGCAGCAAAGTGGATGACTTCAACAAATTGGACTTGACTGCCCTCATCATGAGCCAAGGTTTGACCACCCAAGCTGCAGTCATGGAGTATGTCCGAGATCATGGCACAGAGCAAATGCAGCTTTTCGTCCACCAGCGGCAGCGATACCTCAAGGATTTTGTGGCTGAGGCAATGCAATGGGGCGAAGCCAGGCAACCAGCTGCAGCAGAACGCCAAAGTGAATGGTCAACACTTTGTGCCACTGCAGACAAAGATTGCCCCCACGGTCATGCTTGCTCCTATAACCAGGCAGCCGCAGCATTCTTTGCAGCCAATTCCATGTCTTTGTCTCGTGCTGAACTTGCTGTAGCTCTCAGGAACATCCTGGTGACAGGCCCAGCAAAGACGACCGGAGTGCCAATGATTGTTGGTCCTACCAACTCTGGGAAGTCGACCCTGGTCCTTCCCTTTGATGAGTTGTATGGCTTTGCGCATGTGTTCCACAAACCTGCGCTCGGGTCGAGCTTTGCCCTGCGCAACCTACTCAAGGAGAAGACGTTCCTCTTTTGGGACGACTTCCGTCCAGTTGAGTATGACCAGAGAACTGTGCCTGTGATCACTTTTCTGAGTTTGTTCCAGGGCCAGCCCTTTGAGGTGCAAATGTCCCAAGCTTTCAACGATGGGAACGCAGACCGGGGCTGTGTTCTGACAGGCAAGGCCAAAGACCTCTGGAAACCGCTCCCTGGCGTGGACGAAGAGGACATCAAACATATGAAAAGCAGGCTGTTGATTTTCACCTGCACAGAAACCATCTCGGCTCTGCGGGCAACATCTCCTTGCGCCATATGCTTCAGCAAGTGGATTCGTGATGGTGCCATGGAGCATGACGCAGCAGCAGCCTTGAATGCCCCCAGCCTTCCATTTTCATTACACCAAGGCACCAAGGTGCTGGAGGGAATGGATGAGTTGGCTGCGAAGGCAAAGCTGCCGCAGGTCAAGGCTGCAGCATTGGCCGAAGAATTGTTGTCTCTTGGAGCTGTGGATGTCGTTGAACTCAGCCGTGGAGATTGGCAGTCCTTGAGCGCTTTTGGCAAGTTGCTGCCCTTTGAGCAAAAGCGACTCCTGTCATCCTTGTAAAGCAGTCATACAGTCAAATTCAAAATGTTCAATGCACGTCACTGCACGTCTGTCACCTAATTCAAATCTTCATACAATATGTGCTAATGTCGATCCAAAAGTGACGCTTACCATTCGCTATACACTCCTGCTGACCACCGCGCCCCGTACAGTAGATGGACGAATTATTCAAACCCTTATACATACAGCAACCCCCCGCACCCAAAATATCAATGTTATTTTCTTGTTTGGTTCGTTCCTTCGAATGGACGAAATAAATCAAACCCCCAGAGCAGGAACAGCGTTTCGAAACCATAACATTGAAATTCGGGGGAGGTAGGGGGTGGCCTATAACTCATGGATAGGGGTTTGAATACTTTGTCCATCTACTGTATGTTTCATGAATCCAAGGGAAACCTGTTTTGTTTTGGTGCCAAATTGCCCATTCCGGTCCCCAGAGTTCCCATCGATCCTTCTGCTGCGTTTCACCAAGGAAAATTGCCTTCGAAAACATGGCGAAACTGGAGAGGGTCATATCGCGGTCCCTCGGTGTACCAGATCAGCTCCCCCCATTTAAGGGCATTTGATTTGGGTATATGCTATATATTATATATGCTATGTATACATGCTGATTTTGTTTGATAAACTGATTGTGATTTGTTTGTTTTTTGCAGACAAGTAAAAATTGATAGGTTGCATTAATTATCGTTACATATTCTTATCAATCACAATAACATCATCTTATTACCCAAAAATGTTGGATTAACTGATCAACTGTACAATTGTCATAAGTGCATTCCTCACTTCATTAATAAGTGTAACATGATAATAAACTGGTTGATAATAATATTTGTCTTCTTCCTTGAGCCACGTGGAAAGCGGAAAAGACCCCATTGAAGAATTGAAGGTTAAGCCACTGGGCCGAGGTCAGGACGGCCTGGTTGGTTTGACATCTTAATTTTAATAGACATGGAATGATGATCAGAATTTCAGTTTGGGCTTTTCATTTCTATTAACTTAACTTTGGTAAACCATTTCAAAGTGGAATTATAATGTCAGTTTGTCACCATTGACTTCAGAATTTCAGTTTGGGGTTTTCACTGAAATTTTCACCTGGTGAATCATTGTGATGAAAAAGTGGTTTACCCAGCTCCGGTCTGGTGTCATGATGTCATGGAAGAGCCAAAAAGAGAGACACGTACTTAGCAGAAAAGTACAACAGAAAAGGTTAAATGTTCCATTGTTTTCCCATGTTTTACTAGGATACATGATGATACACGTATTACCTTTCTATCTCTGTGGGTGAGTGCTATAACTTGCCCAGAGTCGAAAAGATCCCACTTTTTTTTTTTTTTTCCACTGATCCTCATGTGCGTTTGTCATGTGTGTGTGTGTAGTATTTGTTTTTCGTCATACACAGATATGGATGGATGTATAGATGGATAGGATAGGATAGGATAGGATAGAATAGGATAGGATAGGATAGATAAGAAAGAAAAATAGATAAATAGATAGATAAGATAGATAAGATAGATACGATAGATAAAAAGATAAGATAGATAAGATATATAAGATAGATACGATAGATACGATAGATTAAAAAGAAAAGATAGATAAGATAGGATATATAGGTTAGATAGGATGGATAGGATGGATAGATAGATAGATAGATAGATAGTCATCCCAATAAGAGATGGACATTTCAACAACAATCACTAAAATGGGATCTTTTTGAACATCCCACATTCTATCTACTTGAGGATGATTTTGCGTGCATATATACTTAGATATATACAATATAAATATTACACCAGATGATATATATATATATATATGTAGCGTTTTCCCCAAAAAAACATCGGTATAACACAGAGTCGTTGCAGGGGCACCAACTTATTGCTGGGAGGCAGCACCTTAGGAACACGCCGTTTTCATACAAAAAGTGTGGATACATAGTGAATGATATAGAACGAGATATACTTTTGTGTACTATGGATTTATGTGAGTTTCCGTAAAATAAATGATATACCATGGGATTTGGGTGTTTCTCCCTATAATTAATTTGCAGACACCCCCCCCGTTTCATTTTGCATGTTTGTCTAGACCAACTAGACCTCCAAATAGACACGTGACCTAGATTCAGGATACTTTTCGTTACTATATTCAGTCAAAATTCATAGATACTATAGATACATATAGATACTGTAGTCAACTATAGTGGCAATATAGTAATATAGACAATCCTTATAGATACGATATATTAATGGCCAAACCATATATGCCACTATGACATACCAATTTGGCAGCCCTCCAGTGGCGACTTCATGACCAAGGAACGCGACCCTGCCTTCAGTTTCGCGAACCTGGATGGGGGGGACTCTCAGGGCGCTGTAAGTGATCTAATCATGAAACAAAGGGATGAAACACAGGGATTTACCAATGACTACAGAAATCTACAGGAGTAATTTCTGAATTTAACAGGTCCAGATGGTTTTTCAGGGTGTTTGGTCACAGTCTTTGGATGGACTTGGATCCACTGGGCTGCTTTAAAGGGCCCCTTGTTGGCCCAATTTAGATGGGCTTATATAGATTTTCAGACCAGATCGCTTGTTGGAGGTTCGCCGATTGATTTATCAACCTGGGTCTATGAGTCCTGGGATGACGTGCCATTTCTTAGCAACAAGAAAAGGGATTGGCCAACCGAATGCCATTTGCTCGGGGGACGGATTCTGGGAGTTCTGAGCGATTTTGTATTCGAATAATCCGATCCCGGTGTCAGGTTAAAAGAAATAGAGAAAAAACAAATGGTGAAATGGGGCTTGTGAAATGACTCAAACTCTGAGACGCTACCAGGACCCTCAAAACGGGTACCAAATTATCGCCCCTTTGATCGGAGTGTCGAGGGTAAAATCCATTCAGCCAATGCTTGGTGCATTGGGATGGTGTTGTGAACCCCAAAAATTAGCCAACATTTCCATACCCTCCGGTAATTTGACATGGCCATGGAAGCCATGGCCCATTTAGTCCGATGGTTTACGATTTCAAAAAGTGTGATTTTTCGATTCGCAAACTGTAACTAATTGCCAGATGGTATACCAAAGATATGATTGTTATATCCCTATGAAATTATATCCTTATGTCCCCAATACATATACAACCTGGATGTCCCTATATTGAATTATATCCCTATAACGTCCCCCCAAAAATATCCTTATTGGATATTACTGTATATCCCTATGATTATATTATGTCCCTATGATATATGAAATATCCAATGAATCTGTGTAGATCCGCGTTGTGCATCTCAACTGTTTCTTGAGAGGAGCACAAAGGGGCGGCTGGGGAATGGTATGTTGACCATTGGAATATAGGATTTTCAGATGTTGATACATTTTGATGGATGTTGATGGATTTGCATGGATGTTTATGGGTTTGAATGGATGATGATGGATTTTCATGGATGTTGATGATTTTTGATGGATTTGAATGGATGTTGATGGATTTTGGTGGATTTGAATGGATGATGATGGATTTTCGTGGATTTGAATGGATGTTGATGGATGTTGATGCATTTTGATGGATGTTGATGGATGTTGATACATTTTGATGGATGTTGATGGATTTGAATGGATGTTGATGGATTTGAATGGATGATGATGGATTTTCGTTGGATGTTGATGAATTTTGATGGATTTGAATGGATGCTGATGGATTTTGATGGGTTTGAATGGATGTTCATGGATGTTCATGGATGTTGATGAATGTTCATGGATGTTGATGGATGTTGATGCATTTTGATGGATGTTGATGGATGTTGATGGATTCGAATGGATGCTGATAGATTTTCATGGATTTTCAGATGTTGATACATTTTGATGGATGTTGATGGATTTGATGGATTTGAATGGATGTTGATGGATTTTGGTGGATTTGAATGGATGTTGATGGATGTTGATGCATTTTGATGGATGTTGATGGGTTCGAATGGATGTTGATGGATTTTCATGGATTTTCAGATGTTGATACATTTTGATGGATGTTGATGGATCTGAATGGATGTTTTTGGATGTTGATGGATTTTTATGGTTGTTGATGGATTTTGCAGTTTTTAGAGTATGTTTTAACCAGTGATACCCAACTACAACGGGTTTATCATTCCCTGTCAAAGCCTGCTTCTGTTGTCTTACCCAAATCTGTTGGGTATGTCTCCCAATTTGGGCACCGCCTGGCACCCATTGTGTACCTCATTGTGTCATAAGATTTCCCCACGATTGAAATGTAAAAAATGGTGGTATCCTCCATTGTTGAGACAACGCCATATCATCTGGTTTTACATCCAACTACTTTATCCACATATCCCGCAGGAATCCGCAAGATGCATTATGGTTGGTGGCAACTAGCCTTGTTTTCATTGCTTCACTTGCTTCAATCCTCATTTTTGAGAGAGAACAACATCCATCAAAATCCATCATTCATTGGTGAACTATAATTAGTTTGGATTAAATTATGTGAAATCAGTAAATTTCCATTTTTGGGCAACGAATCCCCTATGTCAATAGTTCAGGCCTGTTTCTTTTTGCTAGGTTAAACTCGATGCAAGTCACGCCAGTGGGAGCCATTTGAGTCAGAATACAGAAGAAAGCAGCAGCTTGGTTGGGAGATTGGATGACCCTTCGAACACGACTGTGACGGTGATTGAAAATGATTGAAGTATCTATAGCAACTGTGACGGTGATTGAGCCTCACGACGATTATGGATAGGATAAGGGTAACCCTCTGGTAAACGTTTACAAATAACTATGGAAAATCACCATGCTATTAATGGGAAAATCCACTATGAATGGCCATTTTCAATAGCTATGTAACAGTCATTACCAGAGGGTATCCCTAAACTGCCGAAGTTTGATTTATCCACAGCCCAATTGTATCCGATTATTACACTAAGCCGCAAGGAGAAAGAGAGGCAGTTTACCATCTTTTTTTTGAGTCGGATTTTACTCTTGCGTTTTCTTGGCACTAGGCAGTTGTTGTACACCAGTACAGTCTACATTGATAATCCCACTTTGACAATTTGAAGGCCTTGCCACCAGGGTCTATAAAAACCAGTTGATCCAAGTGGAAATCAGGTTTGGTGGTTCGTATCTTGATGAATCCTACTCTACAAGGTGGTGCCCCCAAGATAGCGTTCAGTTGGTGCCAATAACTCCAATTTCACTATGGTTTATGGTACGCAAATAACTATAGTTTTCATGTGGTTATTTCAACCAACAAACATCACTGGGGGGCCCCACCTTCTAGAAAAAAAAGATCATAACCGCCCCAGCATCCACCAAAGCTGGAGATCCGTCCATTACCAGGGCTTGTGGAGGTGTGTTTTTTTTTCCATGGAATGGACATTGCTAGCCTTGATATGGGGATGCCTCAAAACCACGATATTTCTACATGTTCGGGGGTTTTAAAATCAGTTCTTTCACGATTTCGAATGGAGGTTCCTGATAGTTCCTATTTAGTATCACAGTTTAAGCACTTTGTGACCAGCCTGCCATTATATTGAAAACGGAAATGACCATCCAGAACTACTATTTAGATATATTTAGATCTATTTGGGTGTGTCTGAAAATGAAGTATAGCCATGTATAGCCACAGTTGTGGCCATTTTGAATCAAAGGGGCAAGATGATGAGAAGCTATGGCATTTTGGGGTGTCCAGTTTTCGACCTATTTTCTGATCATCGAAGGCAAATTCGCAGAGTCGGAGGCAGCCGAGAACATTTTCCAGCCACTTGGCCAGGTGTGTTTCCCCTCCAACGAACTGAGCTCAATTTTATGGCCATGTCGCAAGGGAACAGGATGGTGACCGATCTGCCGGGGTTTTCTCATTGCGTTTCGCACGCCCAAATCATGTTTTTTTTCGTTTTTGGAAGATATTTTGAAAACATATGGAAGTGAAATCTCCATGTTGGCCCTTCTTTTGGGAAGATAGGGAGATGTTTCCGGTTACGGGGGTCTGAGTAAGCAGCTTGAGCAGAACACGTAACATTTTTTGTTCCACTTTAGGGACTTGTCACTGCTGGGATGGGAAACTCAATGGACGGACTCAAACCACTTGAAATCCCTGACTTTCCGAGGACATGTGATCGTTTCTCCATGAAAATATATGGTTTGAACATGTTTGAACCATCTAAAAAATTGGAATCGATTCACATTTTCCATCTTTTTCCAGTAGGTGAATAGCTCCTTCTTGCGCTTCTCAGGGTGGATCCCCAGATTTGCCCTGCTTGGTCTCTGTCTGATTCCATGGCGGATTCCCATCTGTCAATTTTCAGACAGACCTGGCTCCACAGATGTGTTCCTTAGGCTCCAATTGTGCGGATTATCGCTTCCAAGTGATATCAGTGATATCAGTGATATATGCATATATGAGGCTTTCCTAAAATGGGGGTTCCCCCAAATCATCAATTTTCATAGGGTTTTTCCCCTATAAACCGACCATTTGGGGGTACTCCCATTTATGGAAACCACCATATATATATATATACACGCACAGATTTATTGTCGACATTGTTGACGCAATATGGGGATGGATAGACAGTACGGTACCCGCAAGTACCGGCAATTGGATGTTCTAATGGCAAAGATCCCTGTGGTCATCATCTCATCCTGTTTCGCAAAAGGCCTCGGCCGTGCTTCAATTTGGTGATGGCATTTAATTCGCGAGCGAGTCAGAGGAAGAGCCTTTGGCGACGATTTTGTTTGATAGACCTGAGTGGTTGATTGATGGCTTACCCTCCAGTAAACTGACATAGTTCTGGAAAATGGGAGATTTATAGATCATTTACATGCTAAACATGATTTCCATCGCTATGTTAGTTTACCAGAGGGTATAAACGTATGAGTCTATATAATTATATATACCCTTTGGTATAACTTATAATTACATAATATGTTATTTATGTGTAACTATAATTACATACTTATATACAATAACTATAGTTACACATAAATTATATAGGATCGTTTTCATGGGACACTATGATGACACTTGCGAGCAGCCGTGATTAATCCAGCTTTTAGCCGGAGACCATCTCCTTGAGCTCAGTGGCTCCACGGATGATTCGATGAACAGTTCGCCATTTTTAATAGAAGAAATGGCCAATATGATTTGAGAATTTCATAGAATTTTGAGATATATGATATACCCTGAAGCATTGACATGATTTGAGTTGGTTATTTTGTGTATTTTTATGGCACAGCGACCACTGGCGACCACCTGGCGAACTCCTCAGGATCTCTGCAGATGGCGCCTTGCGGACTCGAGGTTCCAAAATCATGGAACTCAGTGCACCTTGGTGGTGATTGAGCTTGGGAAAACAGGAATGTAGGATCCTGTGGGATTGAATCTTGATGAATTAGAATGACCTCATTGTTTTCCGTCGAATGATGGATATTGTTTTTAGGGAATCGTCCCAGGAATGGCCGAACATTTCAGCTATTTTTTCAGATGAGCGATTCATAATTCGGCCAGATCCAATGGAATTCTGTGTCTCATTTTTTTTTGATTTTTCACCTCCAAATAGCAATTTTCATTGTGGTACAAAAGCCATGAACATATGGGTAGATTACAACTGGTATCCATACGAGCCACCGCATGATGATTTTTTGGCCTGGTTTTTATCCCAGAGAAATCATGAACAGTTTGGCGGATGAGCATCAAGTTGTGGCTCCATGAGTGTCCCATTTTATGATTTACATGGAGGTTTCAATGGAAACATCATGGATGGTGGTTACTGGTTGGGAATATGTTTTTTTTTTTAATGACTTTCCATTCAGTTGGGAATTTCATTCAGTCGGGAATTTCATATAGACTACTGTTAGCTAACTACTAGTGACTTAGTGGTTACCACCTATACTAACCTATACCACCAACCAGTATCCCATTTTTGAACCATAACAGCGGGTTCTGTTCGATCACCATGTCGCACCGGACTTGAAGCCTTCACGGCGGCTCAGTTGACGACGCAGAAATCCATGCTGGGCTGCGATGGAGGAAAGTTGCTGTGCCACAATTGCGCAGGGATAGGGCGGCGATTTGCTGATGGTTTCACATATTTTGATGGTTATTTTGATGGTTATTCTGATGGTTTCACATGGGTATTCTGATGGTTTCACATACCTTTTACATATTTTGATTGTGGAAATGGGATGACGATCCCCAATGACCAGTGAATTTTTCTGGAGGAACCACCAACTACTGGTAGTAATGGCACTGTTCAACAAAGATGACTTTCAGAGGCACTGGAGATGCGAAAAAGGAAACAGGCGTCTCAAGGGGTATGGAACATCACCTGCAATTCTCGCAGAACTTGGAATGGTTGTCGGTTGGGGCGAAGTAGAGACACCCTACTTCACAATTCACCCTACATATTTTTTCACATGTTTCTTGTCCGCGCCAATAGACAGATTGGATGGTTCAGAGTCAATAACGGTTCCAAAAGCATCTCAGACATACCATCCTTATCATATCAGACATACTATCCTTATCATATCAGACATACCATCCTCATTATATCTGACATGCCATCCTTATCATATCAGACATACCATCCTTATTATATCTGACACACCATCCTCATCATATCGGACATACCATCCTTATCATATCAGACATACCATCCTTATTATATCAGACATACCATCCTTATTATATCAGACATACCATCCTTATTATATCAGACATACC
>Ga0126342_10014390_pt1 | contig 13976 bp, 9 predicted proteins | sample Cyp1metagenome_FD_92528 | JGI IMG/M metagenome (GOLD analysis project Ga0126342, IMG submission 92528) | Coral microbial communities from Lord Howe Island, Old Settlement Bay, Australia - Cyphastrea 1 metagenome | ecosystem: Host-associated > Invertebrates > Cnidaria > Coral ...
ATAATTATTTATATAAATATATTATATTTTAAAATATAAAAAATACATAAATAATTATAATATTATTTTAATTATATATATTAATTTTCTATATTAATATTTATATTTTTTATAATTTATTAATTAAATTTAAATAAATATATAATTATATTTTTTATATATCAAATATATATATATATTATTTATTCAAATTAATATTATTAAATGGGCTAAAACATTCATATTAATAAATATATATATATTTCATATTACGTTAAACAGATCTTAGGCAAAAGATATTTTTCCAAGATTACATAATTAGAATTGTTATTGTTTGTTATTGGTAATATAGATTCAAATATATTGTATCCAGAATGCGGGTTTTTTCCATTTAATTAATAATTCCGAATTCAAACCGTCAAAATTCTAAAAAAGCTGAACTAACAAAGCAAAACCAGCGTCCGCAAAGACCAAATATGCTGTAAAGGTTGCCAATACCAAAATAAATATACATTAGTGTTTTTTTAGTATGAAAAAATTAAAGACCAAAAGGCAACGCAACCATTTTGATACGTTTTTGCGGCTGGTAAAAACGTTGGCGGGATGTATATGCATACATATGCAATATGTATATCTACATCTACATCTAGACGTAGATGTAGATGTATAATATATAATCTTGTATAATGTACAATGTATAATGTATGATGCATGATCTATAATTTATGATATATAATGTATGATGTATCATGTATAATGGTATATAATGTAAAATGCATAATGCATAATGTATAATATATAATGTGTAACATATACCACATAACCTAAAAGGTATCATGTATAACATATAATACATAACATATAATGTATAATGTATATTTGTTGAACAATTCACGAGAAATCCGAAATTGATTGACTCAATCTTCAGAGGCATCTCGACCTGGAAAGCTGAAACATCAAACCTTGCATAAGAAGCATCACGACTTAGACGAGGTTGTAATTGGTATCAAATGCTCTTCTCTCCTGGCCCTGCAATTGTGTGTGCAGCTTCCCTGCCTGATCGGCGCTGCAATGTGCCCGTGTCGCTGACCTCTGTCATGGCGCTTTCGCTAGGCCTGAGCTCTTGGTGAAGAGAACCACTCAGACTGAGGCATATGATAGGACCGGACAGAGAGCACCCCCAATATCACTAGTCATCTCGATGGAGTGGAGATCAAGGTCCAAACACCGCGGCTTGACGATACAGAATACCCGGACGAAATTGGCGCTCATCCTTGGTGCAGACTGTGGAAAGAGGCAAATTGAAATGGGGCGCCATTTAAAGGTTTCATAGTGGGTCAATGTGGGTCAGGCAAAAGTTCATGACAGGCCTCAAAGAAAAAAACTGCTTTACTTCTAAAGATTGCCCTGCCAAATCAAGATCATCTACACGCCATCTCCACAGTTTGGAGCCTCGCGTTGATGACATCCGGGTGTAGCCGAGGGGCCACTTTGGACTTGGGCTTGGAGATATCTAGCAAGAGTTCTGGACTTCGGTAGATACCTTGATGCCGGGTCAAGTGAGGTGTGAATGTGAATGCGCGAAAAATGCTAACATTTAAAAGGGCATTCGCCTCAAACAATTCCTTTGCAGTCTATTCGATTTTGTGCAATTGGAGCAGGAGCAGGTAAGTTTCTTAGATTCTTTTGGACCATGAGACTGACCATCTTATGATATGCCATGCCACAAGATTCCCCAGGGTATAAGAAACCTTCCCGTAAGACCACTCCATTCGCACGAAGCTCTGCGAACCCAACAATACCATGGTCCCATCAAAGAAAATCGCTGCTTGCAGGCCAGGTGGGTATCCTAGTTGTAATGGCCATTGCACAAACTGAATCAAATGAAAGGATACGAATCAGCTCGTAGTAGAACCTGGGCAGAACAGGAAATGACATCCTCTAAGTCTGCCCTGCTAGCTGCTTAGCCTGTTGAATCAACGAGTGCCGGAGTTGTATAAAGGTCTGAGGCATCCAAGATTTCACAAGGTTCTGCTCGGAGAGTTGTGATAGTTTGCCTTGTTTAGCCTTCTCACTTGCAGCAAAACATCGATTGTGCAATGATTATTGGCTGTTTATCCATACGATACAGTATGGAGAAAAAACATGCATTCAGGAAAATTGCCAGAGAGGTCCAAAGGTAAAGAGGTAGCCAGCGACAGTGAAGAATCTCGGCCATCTCATACATCTAAACTGGCAGGTCCTTTCAGTGTGCTCTACAGTACCATGCAAAACAACACCTCCTCTTTAACATGCTGGCAGGTTAGATGCCTTCCTGGAGACCTACTGTACCGCTTAAAATATTGGCTTGATGAAGATTCACCATTCGAGCGGCCCATACTCGCTCTCCAAATCTCCAGTAATGCGAGCGATGTAGATCCCACTGCACAAATCCTGCCATGCACTGGCAAATCAGTGGCAAATGTGACAGTGAGTAGAGAATTCCCTGCAGAGATTGCCGTGTACAACTCTGAGAGTGCAGCAGGTTTCATTGCTGTCCAATAACTGATCGAAGGAAGTTTAGAAGTCAAACTTCCGACATTATGGACAGATGAAAAGCAGAGATGGGAAGAGGCGGCGAAGAGAAGAGAAGAAGAAAGAAGATCAAAAAAGAGAACGTCTCAGAAGAAAGAAGGCCCAGCTGCGCGAAAAGGTAAGAAATTCGCCAAAAAGTGTGTTTTTTCAATGATTTGCGGCTCCGGAGGGTCGAAAAGTAGGCTCGCTAAAGCGGCGGGTGCGGAGCCCGCTGGGCAGATGAGAGATGAAAAATTTGCACGCCGTTGTGGCGCGAAGTGCATTTCGAAGTCAAAATGTACAAAACACCAGGTCCGGACCACTTTTTGGAAGTTGAGATGTCGAAAAAGTGCGCGCCGTTGTGGCGCGAAGCACATTTTGAAGTCAAAATGTACAAAACACCAGGTCCGGACCACTTTTGGAAGTTGAGATGTCGAAACAGTGCACGCCGTTGTGGCGCGAAGCACATTTCGATGTCAAAAGTGCAAAAAACATTCGGAGATATTCGGAGCACTTTTGGACAAGCAGATGTTGTTTTGCGTGGCAAGCGCAAGGGATTGTGCACGTTGTCAAAAATGAGCGAAACGTGAAGGTTTTGTAGCATTTCCAAAAACGATGGCAGGCGTGGGGCATTTGAAGAGGATCTGCAAAGATGCATTTTCCGTGGCAGGCGCAGTACAAGAGACATGTTCATCAGAGCTGTTACGAGGTCCGGGTGCTGATTTCCTGAGAGGGGTTGCATTTTGGAGCATCAGATCTTCAGGTGCAGCACTTCGTATGACCTGGCATCACTTTTTCGTGCTAGGCGCAGTAGTTTAGACAGATGGAATGGAAGAATCACAAAACGCATTGGTACGAGGCTGTCAGCTCTGCACTCAACTTTCCATTTTTGAAGGAAGTCTCGCAGAATTGCTTCGTTTTTGATGTTGTCAACTTTGAAAAATGAGGAAGTCTCGCTGAATTGCTTCGTTTTTGACGTTGTCAAGTTCAAACATTGAGGAAGTCTCGCAGAATTGCTTCGTTTTGGATGTTGTCAAGTTCAAAACCTGAGGACATCTCGCAGAAAAGCTTCGTTTTCAAGCTTGCAGATAGACAGATAGATTGACAGACAGACAGATAGATAGGTTGATAGATTGATAGATAAGTAATTTGATGAAAGAAAGAGAGAAAGAGAGAGAGAGAGAGATAGACAGACAGACAGACAGACAGACAGACAGACAGATAGACAATTACAACTACAACGACTACAACACCACTACACTACACGACGCTACTGCTGCAACTACAAATGCCAATATACTACGCTACATTACACTACACTAATTACACTACACTAATTACACTACACTACACTAATTACATCTAATTACACTACACTACACCAACTGCACTAACAACTACAACAACAACTACCACAACTACAATTACGATTGCAACTACACTAATTACACTACACTAATTACTGCCGCACACTACAACTACAAACACAACTACAACTACAACCACACTACATTACACAACACTACACTACACTGATTACATTGCATTACTCTACAAACTACAAACTACAGCTGCAGCTGCAACTACAACTACATTACACTACGCTACACTACACTACATTACACTACACTACACGAATTATGCTGCAACTACAACTACAACTACACTGCACTGCACTACAACTACAACTACACTACACTAGACTACACAACGCTATACCACACTACACTACACAACACTACACGACATTACGCTGCATTACACTACACTAATTACAGCACACCACGACTACAACTGCAACTGCGCCTGCAAATGCACTAATTACATTACATTACAGCTACAGCTCCACTACACTACAACTACAGCTACAACTGCAACTACAACTGCACTACACCACACTACATCCAGCAGTTGTGGTAAGGTGACCACAGCAACCATTGCAACCATTCCAAAAAACACAGCTCCGACTCCAACCACCTGTCGGTCCATCAGCGGATTCGCTTTGCCATCCGTGATTCACAACCAACCTCTTCTATAGGTTTCCTATTTTTGAAACTTCTGCCACCGCCTTTTGCGGCACTGATATTGATATCTGCTGATCTTTATTGGGGAACCCATGGGTCACCACTGAGGCCGGCAACGGCCTGCAGTAGTTCGGTGTCATTCATCTCTTCATAGATGACACGCTGGGAGGAATCCTGGAAGACAAGGCCTCGGGAGAGGTTGAAGGCGGACGCACCGGCGGGTGATGTGATTACTGTACAAATTGTATGATGTATGCTGTATGTACTTCTGGAGAGTCCAACATACCCACTATTGTTTTCATCTTTCAGCTTAGCTGTGTTCTTGCTTTTGAGTGCTTTTGGTCTGCCGTTTTCTGAATCTTCGGACAGCGTTTCATACAGCATCTCCTTGAAAAAGAAAAGCAGCAAAGGCCACCCTCTTTGATGAGAGATTGGCCTTGTGTGCAGCATGAGTTTTTAAAACATGTCATGCCGAGATGCGCAGGAAGCGTCCAATGGTGTAAACAACACCTGGTCACCGCAACGGATCGAAGTTGAACCATGGTGATAGATCTTCAGAAAAAATGGCATTAGCATTCGTCTTCCAGTAAAAAACTTCAGTAATTTATGTCTGTAGATGGGACGTCCCTACTTTCTTCACCAAGCTCCAAATACATCGCTTACAGTGGGCAGAGAGAGATATCATAATGTCTTGTCCAATTGATCTGCAATCTTTTTGACAAAAAGTATGTTGGATGATGCTACTGGTCACATCAAAATGGAAAGCATCCCACCATGCCCAGGCCTAAGTAGATTCCCATGAGGCTATAGCTCGTGGATGAGCTATCACCCGTGGGAGTAGGAGCAACCTCCGCTCCGTTGAGACCCGGGGGATTGCTGCTGCATGCATATTAAATAAACAAAAAGCACTATCCAAAAGATAGAACAGTTGGACACGTGGAATTATGGGACAACTATCTATACCATCCTGAAAATATCTTTTTGGGGCTACTCTCTCTCTCTCTCTATCTATCTAATAAGCAATCAGTCTATCTATAGTAGGTATAGGCATTAGGTATTAGGTATAAGGTATTTGGTATAGGTATGACGTATACTGTACGTATACTGATATGTATATGTAATGTATATGTATATGTACATGTATATAGATGTATATAGATGTATATGGATGTATATATATATATATAGATTTATATAGATGTATATAGATGAATAATGTATGTATGATTAAAATTGTACATGTGACTTACCCACATATTGGATATCAAGAAAAGTGCCATATTCCCCTTGCCTTCTCACTAGCCACGTCAAAGGTGATGCTGCAGCTACTATTGCCAGCCTCAACGTGAGATCCGTCTCTGGCTAAGAATTTTGATGCAAAATGGGGGATCCCCAGTCGTCACCATAGGCTAACCCAAAACAAGAGTAAAATGGTCATCCATGACTGGATGATTTGGGGTAGCCCACTTTAGGAAACCTCATGCTAACCAAATATCAAACTTCCCAGCTGAAGCATCATCCAACCCCAAGGGCGACCATCTCTAAAAACTCCATCTGGACTCTTTTTTGGGAAAATCTCTGGTCTCTTGACCCAACATCCAATTTTTCCACAGATTCGTGAGGTAGAATCCCCCTGGAGGCTCCTCTAGCGATGAACAAGGGTTGCAACTTCCCGCCTCGGTGGCAGATGGGATTTTTTACCATCAAGAAATGGGGGATTTCCATAAGATTTGGATGTTTCTGGAACTGGGGGATACGAGTGCCAACAAAAAATGCAATTGTAATGGAACCTCTGATCATCAATGATATTTTTATTGATATTTTTTGGGCACTTACTTTCAGACCAACCCAAAAATCTGGTCAAGAGACCACTATGTCTGCGTTTGGAAGTGAAGTGAATACTAACCGCTGCATCCACAAAAATTTGCATCCACAAATGTTTGAGTTGGCATGCTGTAGGTTCTTTCTTCTCAGAAGGACCAGAGTGTGACCCTGGTTGACTAGCTGACCTACTCTGAGCTGCTCTGCCCTTGGGGCTATTTGCGTCGAATTGAAGATAGTCGTGCTACCTTAAAATGATCAAAGTATGTTAAAATAATAGGACTATAAATATGTGTATATATATAATTATATATAAATATATACACATCCTTGATAAGTACTGCACATATTGTAAATAGAAGCTGAAAGACTGTTTGACCAATTAGCTCGCAAGGAATTAAATTCCCATCACAATCACACACGAAAGCTGGACATCGAATTGCTGGGAATTCGCAGCCATTGACCACTGCGGCAAGGGTGAAGAGGCAGAGAGTGTAAGACCTAAGTTGCAAATAACCACATTTGGAATGTCTTGAATCCGATCATTTGGGGTTGTCTGAAAATGGGGTATGCCCCCACATGACATTTTTTGTTGGAAAAATGATGATACACTCTGATACACCCTAAAACTTCGAGGATACCCCATGTTCAAACAAACTCATTTTAAGCCATTTGCATACAGTTTGTCACAATTCCCCTAGGTGAAAACTGTGGCACAATTCCCCCACCTGAACCTGATTCACAATCTGTCATGCGCTTTTTCTTGGGGCTGCAAGCATAAATTATGGTTATCCTCTGTGTGATATATGCTGAAGTTGACAGGAACCGTTGTAGTAAGATTTCATGTTTTGAATTCTTGCAATGCTTTGCACGTGATTTATCACATCTTCGACTTTATGTGGGCTCACTATGATACACTGATGAATCATTTGTTTAGGTTTTCGAGGTAAGGCTTTCGGGGCAGAATCCTTAGGGGTACACACCACACGCCATTCAGGCACAAGCTATGGTCCATCCTCGCCGAATTGGTATACTTGGTTTGTTGATAATCTGTCCGGTGATTCTGATTCTATGAATATGTGTGAAGTATATGGAATGACAATGAATGACATGGGTGTTCCGGATACACCAACACTTTCCCGGATCCCTGTTCGAAATATTTCAAATAACAAATTTGGGATGACTTTTTGGGCTCCTATGATTTTGATGGATCCACCCAGCTCCTGTCGCAGTGCCCGTCTCTTACGCGGTGGAGCAGCGTAAGGAAATGTTTGCACCCATCGCCGTCAACTGTCAAATGTACGCGGTTCGACACTCTGAGAATTTCAAGATGGGTCTTGAACAAATTACCCCGCGACTGTGCCGGGATTGATGATTTTTGGTGAGATTAGTGAATCCGCTCATTGGATTTCAGCTTTGATACTAGGACAAATTATATAGGAAACACAAATCAATATCCTGCAAGCAAAAGCATGAGAATCTCGCAATTGAGAAGGTGTCTTCAGCATCAACCTGCCTGTCCGGAGGAGTCAATGAGAATAGCCGTCTGGATGCTACAAGGCACATCAATGCTGGCTTCACCTTGGGCTGGCGGAAACATAGCCATAGCCATACCCTTTGCCAAACGAAAACCAGCCCTGGAATGATTTCAATGGAACCTCTTCCAAAAACCGAATGGTTCCATGCATGTCTGTAGCCGATACGGATCAAGACCTTTGGGTGAACAAACTCTTTGGATCCAGACCTATCAGCATGTTTTATCCACTGCATTCTTGACGAATGTATGAGAAGCGTTGAAGCATCGAAAGGGCTGCTTCACTTTTCAATACCTGGTGTTGACGAACTCGAAGAAAGAAAGGTATCATTTCAGATATACATGTGCTCATGATTGCTCATGTGCGTATGTACAGTATATCCTTGGCTTACTTGATCGCACGCCGGGACGGCTTCATTTTATTTCATTTTCAACCTCCATGCACGTCATTCTTACCGCCCCCAGCCTTCAAAGGAGGTGTTCTGCAGTACCTTTGCCAATGTGTTTACCTGCCATTCCATCTCAAGGATGAGCAAACACGAAATATACACATTGGCAAGTATGTACGTATGTATATATATATCAATATGTATATATATATATATATGTATATATATGTGTATATATATATATATATGTATTTATATATGTATAAATATATGTGTATATATATATATATATGTATATATGTATATACATATATATATATATATACATATTATGTATATAATATATAAATATAAATATATTATGTATATATATGTATATACTATAGATACATAATTATACATATATTACACACACACACCTTATATATACAATACATACAGTATCATATCATATATACATATTGTTGCCTTGCAACGCATTGCACAACCGTTAAATACATACACACAATATCACAGTAGTATTACATACTTATTTATCTCGCACTGCAACACCTGACCTGGTCCTCGCTGAGTGCCACTGGAGGTGTACGACCGATGCCACGACCCGTCGCAGTCAGATTTCCTGCAGTTGTCTTGCAGAAACAATGACACGACCGGCCTTTCCAAGAAGATTTGGTGTTTTTAGTGTTGCCAAACCAGTGTGTCTATTATATATATAATTGTATATAATATAATTATATATAATATAACTATAGATAATAAAATTATACGTATATAATAATTAAAAATAAAACTATATATATAATATCATATTATTATAAATAATCGCATATATATATATAAATCACTACATATCTATATCTATGTCATTCCATCTGTTTTGCCCAGTCATGAACAGTCCTGTTTCATTTGAAAAAGAACATGGCGAACAGTTCTACCGTGCCTTGGAATTGATACGTCACCACCAGGTTGGCTTTGGTACCATTACTACCTGGAGCTGTCGGCAAACCAATGGCAGATGAAGCCGCCCCATCATGCATCTAAAAAAGGAAAACCTATCATCTCCATTTTCCAATCATTTCCAATCCTAAAGATTGTATATCAGAAATAACATATGATGTCTTTGTTGCTCATGACTCATATCATCACCAAATATCACCAAAAAATCTGATGGCAATGGATGCTGTTTACGGCCGGGAACCTCTTCAGACGCTGGTGAAGCCGTGCTACCAAGCTGTGTGGCCACTTTTTGTCGTAGGGAGTTGGAAACCAGCCACAGGTTATCCGCGGACATTGGGAATTTCACTTTCCTCACAGCACATCACAGCACTGTCACGCTGCTCTGAAGGTTTTCTGATAGTCTCGCAGCAAGAATCTCAAGATTGAGAACAATAGCTTGTGAACATGTTTGATGTTGAAGGGTTCGAATGGCGAGCAACAGCCAGTTTGAGCGGCTGTGATGGCCAATGATTCTGAAGGTGTATGTCATGTTGTCTTATTGTACGTAGGTGGGGGAAGGTAGGTAGGTAGGCGGGTGGGTAGGTAGGTAGGTATGTATGTATATTCTATATAATATACACATCTATAACATGTCACATCTATACTACTAGTATCTGCACTATATATATAATATATTATGATATACTATGAAAAATTGAAGGTATCATATATATATATATATATATGTAAGTTTATATTATATTAGTATATAATATACCTGCCGCCTCCAGCGGGCAGAAATTTAGGCCTGAAACCAAATAGTAGCCTTTTTGGGACTCGGGCTACTTTTTAGCCTGAGCATCAATTCAGGCGAGATTGTCCATTCAGGCTGGAATTGCCAGTTTTGGCTCAATGTGTGAGTTCTTGTTTTGAGAGCTATTTTTGTGTTTTGGTGTTCACCAATTCAGGCGGGAATACCCGGGAATCAGGCGGGAATACCCGGGAATCAGGCGAGAATTGGCGAGGAAACGATTTTGAGCAGTTTAGGGAACAAAAATCTTGAGCAAAAATGTAGAACACCCTTTCAGGCAGGAATTTAGATTCAGGCGAGAATTCCAGGGTCAGGCAGAAAAAGAAGCCTAAACACATTCAGGCTCAAATTCTAGCCTGAGGTTGCTCTAGGTATATATATATATACACGTGTATTATATATATATTATTATTATATATATATATATTACACTCACTGACAACAGCCATCGGGCCAAATTCACCTCATGGCCAAGCATCTGCAAATTCAGGTCGTCAGAGTTCCCCACATTGGGATGGCTCACAGCAAAACGCTTTGCATCATCACCTCAGCCAAAACGGCTGGAAACGGCTGGAGCCTTCTGATTTTGGGAAACTCCAAGGTGAAACAAACTTGGGACTGGAATTCTGATGTCAGGATGTTTCAGGACTGAATAAGAGAGAGAGAGAAAATACATCAGAACTTTTTAGAGACTATTTGGAGCTTTCAGTGACGTCGCCAATGTTGGTACTAGTAAACAAGTAACTCTGTTTGGTAACCTAGTTCTGTGCAGTATCAGCCAGTATCAGCTGGGTTCATCCCCACCTTTGCTGAGGACAGCGCTACTCAATGTGTCGATATCTGCCTGCGCCGTGTCGTACAATGGCAGCTGGCTGATCCCTCCACCTGTCATCTCCACCTGGCGATCGCCAATGGAGCTACAAGGCCAACTACAATTGACCTATGACGCACTTGTGATGAACCTATGATGGATCTAGTATGGACCTATTGGACCTACAATCGACCTATACTGTATCGACCTATGATGGACCTATGTTCACCTTCATCTTGTGCTTGCAGTGCATGGAAGGATAGAAAGGTGCGAAAGTTGACAGCGCAAAGTCCAAACAAGAGGCTTGCTGCCTCCAGATTCGCTTTAAGCGAGCCCATGTAGACCAAGTTGCTCTTCAGAAACCTGAGAAAACCAGCAAAACATGCAAAGATTTCATTTGGGATGAAACTTACCACAATTTGGCCACTCCACATCCGGAAAGAAACCCAAAAAAAACTGGAAATCAACATGTAACTTGATATTTCAATTCTGCTGCACGCCAATTATGAATCTATGGCATGCCAGGTACTTGATGGTACAAGTACTGGCTTGTGATGCCCATTTCTTATCCTTCCCTCTTCAAAGCTGTTTGGAGTGGACTGCTATCCTTGCTCAAAATCTGCTCCAGGCTACAAGTTGGCTGTAGAGAAGTAGGTGATCGGGCCAACAATCAGCACAAACCTTAGCTGCAGTCACCACTGGCACCACTCCACACAGCCATGGCGGCCCTGTTGCGAGCTTTGTTGCCAAGGGGCAAAGCAAGAAGGAACAAACCACCTTGAAGAAGTTTCTCTCTCACTGGTCGCTCGAAAGCGGGCTTCACCTTGAAAGCTCATTGATTCCACAGCATGTGCAGCACTTATATCTTCCGGTGCACTCACAAGCGCTTCAGGACACACTTTCCATTAAGCGCATTCCAGCCATACTACGGAAAGCCGCAAAACATATGAAAGCAGAGAAGCAAGAATTCTATATCCTGTACATATAGGCAAACTGGCCGAATTCTTTTCAGCGCCAGGCAGCTGAAATCAAACAAGCAAAGGGACTCGAGGAAAAACTGATTGAGGGGAACTGTGGTCACATTTTGTCATAATAAAGCTAACAACTAAGAACGAGTCAATCAGTTTGTTGCGGCCACAGCACGTATTTCCTGGCGTTCATGTCGCACTTCGTCTTGTAGAGACTTTGCTGAGCGTCCTGAATCGACACGGAAGGAACAACAGTGGGACAGGGATGTGGGTGCCAGCTCCTCCAGCTTGAACCACATGAAGAGATTCATGGAGGTACTTGTAACTGTCCAGTCAGTGAGTACCTCTGACCCCAAAAATCGCCCAGCTAAAACGCCGAAACGTTTGACGGGCACCGTGCAAAGGGAGGGGAAGGTATAGGGTATTAGGGGGCAGCAAATGGGATGTCACAAAATGCGGGATACACCAAAAGACAATTTAATCATGGTTAATCATTTAATGATATTTTATGGAGAACATTGGAGAACATGATCAGTGGAAACGGAAACAGTGGATTAGAGATTAGAGGATCTGTCACCGAGAGAGACAGTCAGGCAGTTTGGTGGAGCACTCGCAGTTCGTCAACAAACGGCACCATGGTGTAAACCTGTCAAAGTTTGCACAATGACAATGAGGGTTGGAACAGGCTGAATGGGCCTGGCAGTGAGGTATACGTAGGCAAAAGAACAAGCATGATCAAGCCATTACAATTTCATGCACTATGCTACAACACTGTTCACAAATCAAGCCTCCTCTCTGTACCACGATGTAATACTTGTGCAAGTGGCTTCAACGGGGACAAGGCGGCTATCCATTTCTTTTCCGACCAGGCCTTGAACAACAGCCAGGGGACAAAGTCAACCTGGATCAGTTTGTTTCTGTGAATCCAACTCAAAATCAATGATGCCATCAATGCAATCGACACAAAGGAATGGAGCAACCGGGCCGAAAAAAAACAGATGCGTTACATCATTACATTAGAAGCTCGTCCCATAAAACGATATGAAACGCGCATTCAATAGCTGTCCAATCCCTGTCTGTTGCCCGATACCCGCTAAGGTTCCGAGTCTTTGCAGTTGTCCCTCAACTCTCGCGTTCATTCAAGGCACGCTGTGGGTAAGACCGAGGCCACCCCGAAGTAAATGGACCTCAAAGGAGGGTGATTTCACACATTCCAAAACATTCCATGGCCAAGGTCCACTCTCCCTCACCGCTCAAATCGTGTAGGGAAACCTAACTGAAATATGATGCTCGTGATTTGCTTCAACTCGGTGCCTGACATCGTATCTCAACTGCATCGAACTAAATACCAAATACAACCTCAGTCAGGAACATGGGATCTGTGTGATATCCTTTTGTAATGTAGTGCAACGCAATACAATTACTAGACATTACTAGACTATATAGCTATCGCAACAAAAGGACAGTAGACGTTCAATGTTAAATTCCCACACTATGAATGGCGGTTTTCGAAGGGAACTTCTACCAAATACTCCGAAACACCAAAGCCAAAGTGCCACCAGAAGACAGCAAATCCCTTTCATGCTATGGCGAAACGAAGGCTCTTCATTGTCTCTGTGTCCGAGGAAGTTCTGAGGCGACTGCACGTAGAGAAAGTAGAAACACACCAGCGTGAAGCTGTTAAACATGGACACCTGGTGCATGGAACGGACTTCTCGAACACCAAGTTAGCTCGGGAGTGACACGATTTGGGTATGTCGAATGTATGAAATATATCTTGAACCACTCAATTCTTAGGACACTACTTGAGATGCAATCTATCTATCAATCCAACCCAATCCATAATCCTATCCAATCCTATCCAATCCTATCCAATCCTATCCAATCCTATCCTATTCTATCCAATCCAATCCTATCCTATCCATCTATATAATCTATCTAATCTATCTATCTATATCTATCTATATCTATCTATATCTATCTATATTTATCTATATCTATCTATATCTATCTATATCTATCTGTATCTATCTATATCTATCTATATCTATCTATATCTATCTGTATCTATCTATATCTATCTATATCTATCTATATCTATCTATATCTATCTATATCTATCTATATCTATCTATATCTATCTATAT
>Ga0126342_10014391_pt1 | contig 13976 bp, 14 predicted proteins | sample Cyp1metagenome_FD_92528 | JGI IMG/M metagenome (GOLD analysis project Ga0126342, IMG submission 92528) | Coral microbial communities from Lord Howe Island, Old Settlement Bay, Australia - Cyphastrea 1 metagenome | ecosystem: Host-associated > Invertebrates > Cnidaria > Coral ...
CGATGATGATGATGATGACGATGACGATGACAATGATTACGATGATGACGATGACGATGACAATGATTACGATGATGACGGCGGCGACGACGCCGACGATGATGATGATGATGATGATGATGCTGATGATGATGATGATGCTGATGATGATGATGGCACACTTTGTGCAAGCCTGCGCAGTCGAAACGCATGGCAAGATTTCACGGGTGCAACTTTTTTTCCGGAAATTTACAGGAGAAATGCCAGGGCCCAGAGTGAGGAACCTGACCCCTCAGTGTCGACACACTGTTTGGGGAACTTTGTACATGTAGGTGGTGCTTGGTCAGAACGAGAAAAACCATTTCTGCTGTATGCACTTTGGGACAGGAAAACGGCATTTCTTCCTCTGCTGCGAGCTACAAATGTGTTTGCTTGTTCACCGCCAGGTTCCAAACAGCTTTGTGCAGGTATATCAGATTCTGTGAGTTAGTTCGTGCGTGAGACGATTGCTCGAAAACACTGTGAACCGAAGCAACATATCGAAGAGATGAGAAGAAAACAGGAGAAGAGAAGACGTGACAAGACGCGACAAGACAAGAAGTAGAACGCAGACACACTTTGCGCTAGCCTGCACAGTCGAAACGTATGTCGAGATTTCACAAGAGCCACTTTATACGTAAATTTACAGGAAAAATGCCGCGCCCCAAAGCCGCGGCACACACTGTGCGCGAGCCTGCACAGTCGAAATGCACTTCAACATGTCACCTGGGCCACTTTTTACAGACATGCGCAAGAAAAATGCCGCAGCCCAAAACCACGGCGCAGCCTTTTCGCGAGCCGAAACGCATGGCAAGATTTCACAAGAGCAACTTTATACGGAAATTTATAGGAAAAATGCCGCAGCCCAAAACCACGGCGCACACTTTGTGCGAGCCTGCGCAGTCGAAACGCATGTCAACATGTCACAAGAGCCACTCTATACGGAAATTTATAGGAAAAATGCCGCAGCCCAAAACCACGGCGCACACTTTGCGCGAGCTTGGGCAGTCAAAATGCACTTCAACATGTCACGAGAGCCACTTCATACGAAAATTTACGGGAACAATGCCGCAGCCCAAAACCACGGCGCAAACTTTGTGCGAGCCTGCGCGGTCGAAACGCATGTCAAGATTTCACAAGAGCCACTTTATGCGGAAATTCACAGGAAAGTGCAGCAGCCCAAAACCACGGCGCACACTTTGTGCGAGCCTGCGCGGTCGAAACGCATGCCAAGATTTCTTTATGCAGAAATTTACAGGAAAATGCTGCAGCCCAGATTGAGCCCAGAACGCAGACACACCCAGAGTGAGCACCCTGATCAAGCACCGACCTTTACACTTACCGTAAGAACCCCTCAGTGCAGTTTTTCTGTTTGGAGAAAAATGCATGTGTTCCAAATCCACAACATGCTCAAAATACTTTGACGGGCCAGACTCTGGCCTTAGACTTTATCCATTCAGAATGGGGTCTGGGGGAGGCTCCCTGGAAAACGGCCATGGTCTACTATTTTTTGGGTCGCCCCCGCCCCCCGACTAACCAACAGGTATCATGTTTTGCTCCCGATCAAGATCAGCAACGCATTCATGCATGTACGCCCAACACGCGAACGCAGGCACGCACGCACCCGCACCACGCGAGCGTATACGAATAAAGTTTTCAGCAATGCCACAGTTGCTTGATGTTGCTTGTTTGCCAGGAACGGGTGAACCAGCACAGGTGCCATGGCCTGTGTCAGCTGCCACACGTCGTTCGTTCTTCCCCCACCGGCACGTTGCCCAAGGCATTCGTTCAAAATCGAGATGACCAAACCTTTCCTCCCAGTGTTTCCTGCTTCATCCGTCTTTCATTTTCAAAAGCCAACTGGCATATGCAAAACCAATTCGTACTTCTGACATCGACTTCGCATGGCCAAGCTTTGAGGAGCACATCATTTAGGGTTCAGATGCATGTTGTAGTCTTGTGGCAGAACCTCCGGGATGTGTATTCTCTGTGATTGCCCTCATGGTTTTGAAATTTCGGGCGTGTGATTGGATTGTTATAAATTGTGCAGAAAATACCGTAAAACTTACATTTCCATTTTTTGCTACGTGTCCTCTTGCCGTGGCAGCTAGGCTTGATGACTTGCGAAGCTTAGAGCAAGAAATGTTTGAACAGGTGCCAGAGCTTACTGGAAGCAAGCATCAACTCCTTCTTAGAAAGCAGCCATGGATTCAATTGCCTTGTGAAAAAAAACACTTGCAAAGAAGTTTGTGGATGTGTTCCAACATGTCGCGCGCTGCAGAGTTTATGAGTGGCGTGTTCAAGTTGATTTTGACATAGCTTTGGTCAAGTTTGCGCGCCGGCCCTCCCAGCGGATATTTTCGGATTTTGGCGCCGTGCTTTTGTTTTGGGAGTAGGCCTCTTCCAAGACTTGTGGTTTCTAGCGCGGCCAGCATGTCCCAGGCGAGAAAAGTGGCAGCTGATTTGACAGCAGAGCTTTGGTACGGTATTAGCATGGGCTTGCAACTTGTTTCCAGCTTCTGAGCAAGCCCAATTTTTCCGAAAGTAAATGTTTCATTGCAACTTCGGAAGCCTTGCTATTGGACATGTTTTCTTGCCGTTTTCAAGTTTTTAGATTGTGGGACCTTTATTTTTTGTTCAACACGGTCAGTAGGCTTGGAGATTACTTTTTTGTTCAACATGGTTTGTTTACTTCCATTGAAGATCGTGATGCGGGATCTATGTGTGTGTGTGTGTTTGTGTGTGTGTTTGTGCATGTCTGTTCGTGAAGGTGGGCATCGGTGTGAGTGTTCAAAAGCATCCGTGATGGGCGGAATCTGTCGAGCAAAGCTATTGGGGTCGTCGCTAAGACATGAGATATATATATATATATATATATATATATTACTATATTAAATTAAACTATATTTTATTTTATTTTAATTTATCCATTATATTATAATTTATTATATTATATTATTTGTTGTTTTATTAGGTTTATTTGATGCACACGTCCCGTTGTCCATTTTGCTTGCTCCAATCTACAAAAGTCTTACGGAAGGAAACTTTTCTGGCAGCAATAGCTCCAGTGATTCAAACTTGAACTTGAACATCCAGATTTTAAACACATGTGTGATTGCCGGGGCCGCAGCGGCCAAAGCATCACCCTGCAGCGGCACCAACATGCCCACTCCAAAGCGCGCGCACCGCTCTGACAGCAGCACCTTCAAGCAGCACCCTGCAGCGGCATCCTCTACCAGTGCACACACCACTCTGACAGCAGCACCCTGCACCGGCACCCTGCAGCGGCACCCAGCGACACCAGCATGCCCGCTCTAAAGCGCGCGCACCGATCCGCATGGACCCAAATTGAAGCTATGTGATGCACACGAATTCCAAGTCACGTCCAGAGTGGTGCAATTTGGGACCCTTCGACAGCTTCACAGCAAGTCGGGCCCCCAGGGAGGCACACCACGAGGAACGTTGCTTCAAACGAAGCGTCATCGATAACCAAAATTTGGTGGAAAATACCAGTATAAACGCGTGTTTTGACGATTTCGGTTGGGCCGGCAATGTCCCCCGTATCGAACCCATATGGAGCTCAACTTGAGTTGCTTTCAAATGGGCCCGACTTAGGATTAAGTTGCGGCATGTTGGGGCCAAGCTGTGCCGAAGTTGGAGCCAGGGGGGGGGCCCGTTGGGCCGCAGTTGGGGCCGTCTTGGCAACAGTTAGCCGATGTTGCTGCCATGTCGGATCGAAACGGTGCATTTGGCCGACGAGGGGCCGATCTCCAAACCGTGCAAAACGCTTGGGAGATGGTCGGGGTGGTTGGGGCTGGCATGGCTGTGACCGTCAGGGCGTTTGGCGTAGTTGGGATATGCAGTCGAACCAGTTTTCCCCATACTACCATGCTTGTCAAGCTTTAACTCATTTGACATCTCAGTGGCCCTTTGTTGATCAGAGTTGGTTCCTTTTAGTTCTTCACGAGAAAAGTGTGGCATTTACCAAGAGAGCAGGTGGGCGTGTATGTATATATATATATATATATATGTTATAAGATGTTATAAGATGTTATAAGTATTTATATATACATATGTGTGTTTTTGCATGTATCGTAATGAAATGTAATGTGGTGTAATGTAATGTGCATTGTATGAGTCTGTAGGTATGTATGCGCGTATGTATGCATGCATGCAGTATGGAGGTATGCATGTATGTCTGCATATATGATTATATATGTATGTGTGTGTATGTATCTACCTACCTAACTACCTATCTATCTATCTATCTATCTGTCTATCTATCTATGTATATGCGCGTATGTGCATGTATATATTTATATGTATGCGTATGTCCGCGCATGTATGTGTATGCATGTATGGCTTGCCGCTGAAAGGTAGAATGGGTGGAACAGGCGTTGCGGAAAAAAAAAAAAACGTCACCGTGCTGATTAACCCAGCAGTCAGGTTTCAAATTCCAGGTCAAAATGACGGTCAGAAGGTTCGCGGGCCGTGTCCATGTTTGGGTCACATTTTGATTTTCAGCGTGGGGACATAGTGACTATCAAAGTGGGGGACGCGGCGGGACACACAGTTTGAGACAGCGAGGAATAAAGCGGGAGACAAAACGGGAGACGCAGTGGGAAAGAAAGATGGTGCCAAGTAGGAGACAAAGGGGTAAAAGGTGGGAGATACAGAAGAAGACACTGTGGGAGCCAAGGAGGGGGACAAAGTGCAAGACAAAGTCTAAACAAATTGGGAGACAAACCCGGAAACAAAGCGGGCAAAAAATCAGAAAAACAGTGGGAGACAAAGTCAGGGACAATAGGGGCACAAGCTGGGAGACGACATCCCGGGAGACAGGGCAGTGTGTGACAAAGTGAGACACAAAGTGAGAGACAAGGTGGGGGAGAAGCTGGGAGACAAAGTTTGCGACAAAAAAGTGGGAGACACAGTGGGCAACGCGACGAAAAAAAGGGGATGCTGAAAGACCTGTAGGAAGGGTTCCATGCATATCCATTATTGCATATCATGCGTACAACCGGCAACTAGCGGGCACACAAGTCTTATGTCATGTGTCGTCATGCCTCCCGAGCGCCCAAGACGCATTTTTCGGGCGTCCTTGGATCAAAAACCTTGCGAACCGTCGCCTGTTTTTTGAGTTTGGATTGATGACTTGGGAAAGAAAATCTGTCAAAAAATAGGGAGAAATCATGAGAAACCCCGACGGCAACTTTGGTGTCTATTTCTGCCAACTGTGGTCCTAAGTCGTTTGAACTTATTACAATTTGGCCTGATTGACATGTCAACAGCTGCCAACTCGGTTTGCGGCTGCGTTGGATCACATCTGAGGAATCATGCTTGCTTGAGGCGCGCTGCGATTTACTCGCGTTCACATTGCTCCGCTTTTCAAACTATAGCCTTGGGAAGCAAGATTCCACGACTGAGAATTTGCCCATCCGGCAGCAAAACCTGTTCAAGTGGAGTCTTGATTTTTTTCTGTTTCTTGTTTGATTGGAGACATGAAACGAAGTGATCCACCCACATCCAAGACCCGTGGATGGTCTGGCAGGGGGTGAACATGGCGGAGGTCCTGCGTATGCAAAGCAAGAATCCGAAAAGATTGGTTTGCTTCTCAGAATCCAATAGGTGTTTGATGTGATTTGATGTTGTTTACGTGCTTACACAAGCTCCTTGGTGGCGGGGCGCAAACCAGCAGTGGCCAAGCCAATGAGACGACCATTGCCATAGCCCTCCATGAAACGACCTGAGCGACGGGCAGCAGTTTCAAGCATTTCGCAGTTTTGAACTTGTTCAAACGATGTTTTTCCTTTTCGTTTTGCGCCCAGGTAAGGAAGGGCACCAGCAAGAAATTGGTTTGAGCAAACTGGAGTAACGGCTTGCACGACACGGAAGCGCCCCACCGTAGATTCAGAAAGGCGAAGACGCAACGATTCTCACTTCAGGGGCAGCACCTGGCATTCTGAGCCTAAAAGATTCCATGCCGTCCGGGAGGCTGAAACTCTTCCAGAAACATCAGCGCATGAAACTCCAGATGTTTTTGATCCACACTTGGTTGATCCTACACTGCTTTCAAATTGTGGCGGTTGGAAAGCTGGACCCCGGAAATTCGGGCGCTTCAGCGAAACATAGATTCCCCGCACGCGCAGCTGAAAAGAATGGTGCCGCATGCTCGCAGGTGCCGGCGTCCTTTGGGTGTTCCAAGTGGTTCAATTGTGACTTGTAAAAAGTCAAATGGGTGCAGATGGTATTGCAAGGGGGCGGTCTAGATCCCACATCTCTTAGCTTCCGTACGAACATATTGCCAAAGCAATGGCAATGCAACTGGCTACCGCATCTGTTGTTGAGGCTTCAGCGTTTGTCTCAATTCTTCGACCCCTTCTTGGCATGACTAGGCACCGCATTTTGCCAGGGAATGGCGTCGTGGGCGATTAGGACTGGGCGTTTCTGGCATTCCGATTGAAGCGCTGGCTCAACTCAGAACATGGTGTGTAGACCCATGCAAAACATATTTATCCAAGACATGCTGACTGCAACGCTTGAATATCGGGGACCCAACCAATCCAGCAAAGTGTCAAAAACGTTCTTGATCCTGTAAACCTTACGTATACATAAGGCGCTTCACCTTTGCTGTGTTGTTTGCTCAGTATCTCATTGCATATGGTTCAACTGTTCATTTTAAAATCAAGACTATAAGATGATTGTTGCCCAAGCTGCCCCCCATCTAGAAGCAGTGGCCCCTGCCTTTGAGCAAGCAGATCCAAATAGGATGTCCAAACAACAAGGACTCCAAAACATTGCAACACTTGATCAAGTCATTGGAAAAAGACACATCAGTCAAATCTTCACTTTCAGCCCAATGCTGCGGCCATGGAACATTCGTACCACAATCAAACAGGTGCTGTGACAGGAGTGTCTCTGCAAGCCGAAATCTTTCCCCGATATTTTCTTTAAGTTCACTGCCACGGAATGCGTGTAGGTGTTTTATATACATGCTGCGCAGCAAACCCATTATCCCGATGCTTATTCAGAGCAGTTGTTTCTGAGCAGTGTTGTTGGCACCGCGAATCAGCGCATTGTATTCGTGAAATATTTTAAGTTGGGATTTAAGTTTACAAATTTTAACATGGGTTACAGTTACAATATAAGTTCCATCCTTCGTAGGACCTGCATTGCAAGCTGAAAATGTGGCGGCTGCTGAAGTCGCCTCCTTCGGTTATGAGAGAGCCTACCATTTTAGCTTCTGCATTGACCGCAGCGCCTGTGGCGCCGCCTTGGTCTGCCCAGCATGCTGAGGCAGTAAACTGCAGATGGACCGCAGATGCTTGCCACAAGACTTGTTCACTTGTTGTGTGCTCCGTGGTGTCTAGTGTGAAAAGTATGTAAAACATCTTTATGTTTTAGCAGAGGAAGTTTCGAAGCGATACTTCCGTGTTGCAGAGTTTAGACTGAAAAACCATCATTGACAAAAACCATCGGTGAGTGACTGCGTGTGTCGTTGCGGACCGCGTGGCCCTCGAGCCTGTCGGTGCGTGACGGCGCGTGTCGTTGCGGGCAGCGTAACAGACGGGATTCTGCCTGGCTGAAAAATGCTGACGCAATCGGAAAAAATCAATAAATGAGAATAGCTAAGAGGAGTTGAAGTTATGAAGATTTCAGATGAGCTCAAAAGAGGTGAGAAAAACTGAGTCGAGATGAGAAGAGACGAAAAGAGCTGAGATGAGCTGGGATGAGCTGGAATGAGCTAAGAAGAGGAAAGGAGAGATGAGAAGACATGAGCTGAAGTGAGCTGAGACGAGATGAGCTGACCCGAGAAAAGCTGAGATGAGATGAGGAGAGAAGAGATGAGAAGTGAAAAAAGATATCAGAGGACTGAGGTGTCAAGAGATGGCTCCTGCAACGCACGCGGCAGGGAGCTCACATCCTACAGGCACCTTTTGCTTCCTGCTCTACAAGCCTTTTCTTTTTGTAACTAGGCTTGCGCCAAGGTTCAAAGGTGTTAAAAGTTAAAAACACAGGGTGAGGGAGCGGAGTAGCGTGGGCTTGTTTCATGTTGGAATCCGAACAAGAGCACTCGAATCTTAATAGAGCCATGCTTCAACCACAATAAAACGCACGGTAGCTTAAATTGGCTTCAGAAGCTGCTTCAGAGAACGCGGGTAGTTTCACTTTTCTCTGCAGCTTTTGCCTTCAAAAATTTAATAGGCTCGTAAGGGGCAAAGAAATTGCGAAAACAACGAAAACAACATGCTCGGCCACCGCGGCGCGAATCGAAAACAAGCGCAAGCGGAAACACAGGCTAAAGCTAGATGATGTTGGATGGCAGGGCATAGTCGAATTTTCTAGCCACAGTCACTGGATCTCAACGGCATGGCTGCAGGGTAGATGAGCCCCAAGGTTTGATTCATTGCTTTTCTGGATCAAATCCTGTCTAGCACTCCCTCATTTTCACGCGCTGTCACACACAGCTGCATCACACGCACCGGGTTGCAAAGAAGCAAGCCCTTTAGCGCGTTTCTTGCAGGCCACAGCTTTGAGGCATCGGCTGGAAATTCTGGCAAGACACCTCGAGATGGGTGAAGGCTTGGGTCAAGAAACGGGGGATGCTACATGATACATGCAACGTTTGTGTTTTAGCATTTTTTTCACTTGCTTGGACATGTTCCAATCAACTTGTCGCAAGTTGGGCCGTGCTTACGCCCCGCATCGATTGGGTGCAAGTATAGTGAGTGATGGTGCACATGTGAATGAGTGACTTTTTGATGGCAAGAACATGTTCGGCTCGCCATGCCAGGCGAAGCTGTTGACCATGCTTGGGTTCAGCGCTTCGTTGCAAGTCACACGCGCTTGGTAGAACTTGGATGTCGCCTCGAGGCGCCTGTGAATTTCCCAGAAGAGCTCAGTAACATGCCACCAATTTCGTAGCATGAACAACGCAAAGTGGCAGCAAAAGGATGGACAATGCTTCGATATGTTTCGGGCGAAGAAGCAAGTCTTTCGCTGCACCGCAGCGACGCTAACATGTGTAATTGCTAGATTTGTTTTGGCATGTTCTTCCGTGTGGGGTGAGAGCTTGTAAGTTTGCAAGAATACCACGTTTATCGTTCTGTTGGGAAAAATCAGCTGGGTCTTTTTTCTCATGCTAGAACGTGCATGCAGGCATTTTTGGTTTGCGCCCGTGCTCGTACATCCGTACGCATATACTGTACGCTGAACGCGGATGAGGCTAACTCTTAAGTTCCTGATGTAGATTTAGTGAACCAACAACCTCGGAAAGGAATCAGATTGGCGGCAACCCTACAGAATGGAAAATATCATGCCGACGCGCCATGTCCAAAAAATGGAAATGGTATTGTAGGCACATCGGGATGTTCAGTCCCGATGTCACAATCTCAAGCCGCCGTCTTGGTTTGTGAATGTAGTGAGATTCACTGCCCCCTTGCCCATGTGAAATGCCGATAAGAAGAGAACCAGCAACTCCAAAAAGGTTTCGGCGCACAAACTTGCTGAATCGAGGTACTTCCTTTGTTCAGAACTCCAAAGAAAAAGTCTCAGCAATAGAAGTTTTCGCATTTTGTCAGATGGTACACGCACATTTCCTGGCACAGCAGGGTCTTGTTGAAAGATGCTTCGGGCAGCTCAACAAGCTTGGCGCACGGCCTAGCGAGACACAAAGGTCATCGGCAGAAAGTTTACCGACGAAACTGAGACCGGCCTTTCTCCAGCCGTAAGTTGGATTCATGAGGATTTGGGCTGCCATGAACGTAGAGTCGAAGCATTAGAGATCCATAGAGATCTCATTTTCCTTTGCCCGATGTCAATGAACATCACTATCCTGCGCGTGCACCCCACCCCATGTTGCTTTACCCGATGTCAATGCGTGCGGTGATGTTGGTGATGATGATCATGACCATGATCATGATAATGATGATGATCATGATGATGATCATGATCATGATCATGATGATGATGATGATCATGATGATGATGATGATGATGATTAAGATGCTGACTATTGGTCTTGTTGTTGCTTGCACGCAAAAAAAGCCATTTACACACAGACGCTCTTACACGGTTCCGGCAGAAAGCGGTGCCACCTTGTCATAAATCGTCCCAGGCTCGTGTACCCGACCTATTTGTGCAGTCCAGGCTTTATGCTTCGTGGATTTTCTTTCATGAAATTTATGGTGTGCGTATGCGACTCCGTCATGATGACAGTTTTCTGTTGCCATTTGACTACTGCATTTCCCCGAGCAGTGTGGCCACACTTGGGGTTCTTACGGTAATGGTTAAGGTTAAGGCATCTAAAGGCCGGGTGTTTTAACGCAGATTTTTTTTCACGCAAACAACGCGTTTAAACAGCGATGTTTCTACACGCAGGCATTTTGACGCACAGGAAGGCCCAGAAAGCTTTTACACGCACAAGCCTTTACACACGGAACGCTTTTACATACGATGTTTCTACATACAGGCGCTGTTACACACAGAAGCATGCGTGACATGGTTCATCGCAGAACATGCGTTTTGGGTGGTGCGTTCTGCCGCTAGATCCGCAAGGCAACGCCCACGCGACAGCAAGGCACAGCACAGTATGATACTTATGGCGTAACTAAACAAACTCGGCAAAAGGTTGTACGGGCTTGTGCCCCGGCATGCGCACTGGAAAGAATACAGGGGCTTGACTGAGAACAACTAGATTTGATTTATTTTAACGCTCTTGTTGTGATGCTACTGACGCGCGCGCCCTTCTGATCGAAGCAGCGCCATAGAATTTCAGCCCAGTTCAGTTCGCTCAAAACCACGATGTGAGGAAACCTAAACTAACTCATTGAAGATAGCGGAAGAAGGAATGGTGCTTTTGCAAGAGCGCGCTGCTTTTTTTCAAGCATAACTGCAGTAGTGGAGAAGCCGCTAAACCGTTTAAACCGGTTTCCATCTCATTGCTGCAGGAAGGCTTCGTCGATGTGGATTCCGAGGCCGTGATGGGGGACGGCAGTGGCGCAGCACAAGAAGCTGCGAATCTGCGAGCCATCCAGATGTTTCATTGGTATTGGTCCGTTATGCACCGTTGTTTTTCATGTCATTTTTACATGAAGCAAATATCAAGTTATCATTGAAAAGCTGCTGGGCCATCAAAGGGGCTTGGATGAGAGCAAGGCATACATACGTACTACATACGTGTACTTGCAAATTCCGGCTCGGCCGCGCTCTGAACCAAGTTAAACGTCAAAATAGTAGATGTTCCATGTTGTCTCGCTCGTGTTGGTAAGGTTTTTCCAACAAATTATGCTGTGCCCCTGTATCTCATGAATATCGCTAAGCATATCGTTTATAGACCATTTCTTTTTTATTGATTGGTTCGGATTTGCATCTTGCGCTTTGGGCTTGCGTTCTCCGAGGGAAAGAAAGAGTAGCCGTGAGTAGCCACATGATCACATTTCATGTACGGCTTCTAAACTCCCGAAATCTTCCCTGGCCCAAAACAGTGTGGTAGCACGTGGGGTTGCAAGGCTTGGCTGGTCCAAGGTTCGCAAATGCGGTTCCAGTTTGTTTTTGGAAGATAAGAGGTCCTTCTCTCCTGTGTTTGGAAGAAGTCTGGCAAAACATGCGATTTACAGTAAATTTCGCGCGTTTGCTATCTCCAAAAACGCGTTTCCTGGGAGACTTCTTTCAAAAGCTGAAAGAACAAGTTGTGAAAAGGAAGCTTTTCTGCGAGGCGTCCCTGAAAAACTCCGAGTTGAAGTTGTGAAACAACGCTTTCATTCAAAACGTCCTTCGGGAACTGCAATTTCAACATATTAAAATGAAGCTTTCGTGCGAGATGTCTTTCAAAGCCTGCAACTTGATTGCTGTGAAATTTCTTTGCCATTGGGCTTCTTTGCTGTTGGACTTGGTTGCTTTTGGTCTTCTGTGCTCCTGGACTTCTTTGCTTTTGGACTTCTTTGCTGTGGGATGCTGTGGGCTTCTTCGCTCTGGGGCTTCTTTGCTGTTTGTTTGACTTCTTTGCTCTTGGATTTCTGTGCTCCTGAACTTCTTTGCTTTGCTGTGGGCTTCTATGCTGTGACACTCCTTTGCTGTTTGGTTGCTTTGCTATTGGACTTCTTTGCTTTGAGACTTCTTTGCTCTTTGGCTTCTTGGCTCGTGGACTTCTTTGCTGTGGGATTTCTTTGCTCTTTGGCTGCTTTGCTCTTAGGCTTCTTTGCTGTTGGACTTCTCTGCTGTGGACTTCTTTGCTGTGAGGCTTTTTTTCTGTGAGACTTCTGTGTTGTTTTAAATACCTATAAGACAGAAGTATCAACTATCAACGTCTAAACGTCCTTTCACAAAACCTTCACCAGGTCACATACACAAGAGTTGACTTGCAGGTGATCGACTTCTATCTCAACCCCTACAAAACTACTGTAATGCCATTTACACAGGGGTTGCTACACTGGAGTTGGTACACTGGAGTTGGTACACCGGAGTTGTTGCACAGGAGTTGTTACACAGGAGTTGCTACGCAGGAGTTGCTACACAGCAGTTGTTGCACAGGAGTTGCTACACAGGAGTTTGTACTTTACATCTCAAGTTTCTCTATTTATCTCTTTTGGCGGCAGGGGCAGCCAGGCCGCATCTATCGAAACGTGGCCTCTGCGGAGATCGTGCCTGCTGGATGCCCAAACGCGTGGTGGAATGCAAATTGGTTCGTCTGCCCGAGCAACCGTCTGTGGAGATGGTGCGCGCCGGACGTCCAAACGACGTGTGGCGCAATGGGAATTTGTCCTGTGCTGGCGCAACACTCTGCGGAGATGGTGCGTGCCCGAAGCCCAAACGTGTGCCAAACCGGAATTTGAAATGCCAGATGCAATCCATGTCAAAGGGCAAAAACTGAGGTAAAATTGCAATTGCACAATGTCAGATGCTAATGTCAAAAAACTGTTGAAACATTTGTAATTGCAATTTCGAAAGGCCAGGCGATGAAAACATATGCAAACCTTGCGCGTGAAATGAGGGCCGAACGTGAAAATCTAGTGTAAAATTGTGAATTTCCAACAACAAACGCAACCCTTTCGCGCAAAATGATGGTCGAACGTCGAAAATTGAAGTAAACTTGCGATTTTTTACAACGTCGAACGCAACTTTTTTCGCATGAAAGTATGGTCGGACGTCAAATATTGACGTATAAAATTTGCTTTGAAGAGTGTAAAAGCTGGTCCGTGGAAAGGCTTCTCTGTGTCAAAGCTTCTGCGCAGAAAACTTCCAAGCGTAAAAGTGTGTGTGTGTGCATATTGACCGAAGGAAGTTTAGAAATCATACTTCCGACAACATGGACAGATGAAAAGCAGAGATGGGAAGAGCCAGGGAAGAGAAGAGAAGAAGAAAGAAGATCAAATTACTTTACTTCGTGTGATCCCCACCATGACATTTATACATTTTCTTACTGGCAAATCTTCTGGCATTCTATCAGACATATCTTCTGACAATCTATTTGTCATTCTATCTGGCATATCTTCTGGCATTCTATTTGGTATTCTATCTGGCATATCTTCTGGCATTCTATCTGACATATCTTCTAGCATTCTATCTGGCATATCTTCTGGTATATATTCTGACATATTTTCTGGCATTCTATCTGGCATCCTATCTGGCATTCTATTTGGCATTCTATCTGGCATATCTATCTGGTATATCTTCTGGCATTCTATCTGGCAAATCTTCTGGTATATCTTCTGGCATATTACCTGGCATTCTATCTGGCATATCTTCTGACATATCTTCTGGCATTCTATCTGGCATTTTATTTGGCATTCTATCTGGCATATCTTCTGGCATATCTTCTGGCCGATTTTCTGGCATTCTATCTGGCAAATCTTCCTATATGAGGTCCGGCAGGGAACACTTGGCATGGATACTCGCGGTTGAGGTCCGGCAGGGAACACTTGGCATGGATACTCGCGGTTGAGGTCCGGCAGGGAACA
>Ga0126342_10014392_pt1 | contig 13976 bp, 15 predicted proteins | sample Cyp1metagenome_FD_92528 | JGI IMG/M metagenome (GOLD analysis project Ga0126342, IMG submission 92528) | Coral microbial communities from Lord Howe Island, Old Settlement Bay, Australia - Cyphastrea 1 metagenome | ecosystem: Host-associated > Invertebrates > Cnidaria > Coral ...
ATTTTGCGAACTCTTTCTGCATGCCCTGTGGCTGGTAATCATACCTGGTATATAGTCATGATCAACTGCTGGCGTCATGGACGTGAGATTGTGCCACACCGCGTGCCACGTGAAATCAAGGTGGATGTCACCAAGTGCCACGCCTGCCACGCAGAAGTGGCGCGGCGTCACGGGCGTCACGGCGGCGCCTAAACCAGTCCAAGCGCGCCACCCACAATGCACCTTGGGGAGATTGAAAAAGTGTCTCCTTTGCAAAGGTACAGACGCTGTTGATCTGTCAGTCACGCCGCTGTCGGTGATTGAGGTGGATGGCCTAGAAGGCCCTTTTTCACAGGAGGAGGCAGCCCAGAGATGTGGCTGCACAATTGATGATCTCTGCCCAGGCCCCTTGGCCATTGACGCGGGCGACAAGATCCGCACCATCTACGACGGCAGTTAGGGCCGTGCCAACGCCCACATTCAGCAGAATACGGTGGAAAAGACAACGGCGCCCACAGTGATGGACTGCATCCAAGCCATCCACTGGTTGAACAAGGACAAAGAGGTTTCCACCCCAGCAGTAGTCACTGGCACTGATCTGGGGTGGAGTCACCCACAACCGCGTGGTCCATACTCAAAGCTGACGTCACTAAGGTCCATCCGAGGATAAAGCTTATTCAGGATGGATGGCGCTTTCAAGTTGCACAACTTGAAGGAGAATGGTGGATCAACAAGGTGTTCTGTTGGCTTCTGACAACTAGACAGCTACCTAGGGGACAGCCCTGTTACTTCTTTTCCTAGCGGCCTTTTTGTCTGAGGTCAGCACATGGGTGCCCCCGTGGACTGATTGCAGAATTTCCCATTGACAAGATCCTTGGAGCTCTGCTCCAACGTATCATGGATGGCCAATCCTTCTCATCTAAGGTTAAGGACATCGAGAAGTTCTGGGAAGACTCAACTGGGCTACATCGGCATGGCCGGCCGCTTAGCCGTCCTTTTCTCCAACCTTTTTGGGCTTGGAAGGCTGCGACTACTAACTGCTACCTCAGGGAGGGCTTTGCAAACTTATCCGATCCTTGGCAAAGCTGCTGCTCTATCTGCTTCACCATCCTCAAATTCAACCTTGCCCTTACGACTCCGCATCAAACTGGTGGGGTGCAAGTGATGCTAGTGAACACCCGGACGGACCTAATATATTGAAGGTTGGCTGGCAGACAAGGAGACTTGGTGGTTCCACCACTACCAGGTTCCCTCAAAGACCACCATTGGGCACACAAAGATGGGGATCCCACTCGTCGAATTTCTGCTTTGGAGATGTTTGGCACTCTGATCCTCACTCATTTCCTCTTGGCCAAAGGAGGCAAGGCACTCCTTCGCGCTTGAGTCTCATCTCTGACAACCAAGGCAACATTTTTGCACTCCTGAACCAGAAGACCAAACAAATGCCTACCTCTGCCTTTTTGACAGCTGGCTCCTTCACACATGAAGAGAGTTACAACCAGTGGGCTGGTGAGCTTACACACCCATGCTTCGCTGAGTTCCGTCCTGAACGGCAACTGCACGTGAGCGAGGCTTTTTCCCAATTTAACATTTTGTGGTCCTTGTTGGAAGAAACAAATCTACAAGACCGATTTCCAAAAGACGTAAGACCGACCCAAAGGCCACCTAAGGTCCCCTGGAGCCTGGTGGTCGCGGCTGTTTGTGTTTTGACGTGGTGGTGCAAATCCTTTTGGTGCTCCTTTGCACCTGGTGCGAAGGCCCCTGGCTTCGAAGGCTGGGTGGGAAGGCTGTGTGACACCACCACGGTTTTGGATGTGGCTTCCTGGAGGGAACCGGCTGATGATGCATGTGGCATCACAAACCGCCTGCCTTGATGCGATGCCACCACATTGCCATGTTCCCAGCGTCCCTGTCAACCTTGAGCACCCCACTCGCTGCCTTCACTGGCTTGGGCTGTGGAGTAGCCGGCATAGCCGGGGGGTTGTCATCCCACCAAGGGCTGGGCCCGGAGATGCCTGGTAACAATACAACCGGCAGATGGATTCCGACAGGGTTGCCTGGGGATGTCACCATCGATGCCCAGAATGCCATCTTGTTAAAAAGGGTGGATCCCATGCCGGACAGATTCATCAACGAAGGCACCAAAACCCCCGACTCCAGCCCTTCAAGCTTTCCGCTGGATCAACAGGATCGCAGAGATCGAGCTGGAGTTGCAGAACTCGAGCGCCCCTCCATGACCCCGGGCGACTGGCGAGAAGAAGAGCGAAGCTCTTGTTGAGGAGCCCTTCCAGGTGGGCGATGAGCGCTGGTCAGCGCTACTGGCCAGCTGGACTATTAGCAATGATTGAAGCCAGAGGAGATGGCCACCCTGGGGATTGGCAGGCTCAGCGGGTTATCCCCGAAGGGGTGATGCCGTTAATGTGCGGGGGCAGAGATTGGTAACTTCACGGCTTGGGGGGACAGCCCCCGGGAGAACTTGGAGGCAGCCAAAGCGGCAGGTATCTCCATGGCCGAGAAGATGGTCCGGCAGCGTCGCAAAACATCAAGAAGCAGTTGAACGGAGGCTGCCAAGGAGCGCCAAGAGGCTGATGAAGTTCCACGCCCTACGATGCCACCGCACTTGCGTCGTCGAGTCCTGCCGCGGCCTTGAAGGATGGGCGGGCCATCTACCCCGGAATATCAAACAGTTTCCTGCCCCAGTGATCCGCACAATTGCCCATTAGGGGCGCACCTTTCTAGTGCTCCAGCAGTACATGCAGTACGCTCACGCTGCAGAGTCAGGCGCTTGATCGATGCGCATGCCATAAAAGCTGTAAAATGCCATGGCAGTTTTAGCCGGCCGCTACCGGAGGGACAGCTGATTTCAGCAGAAAGCGTAAGGCGGCTGATGATCATGAAGGGGCAGCAGGTGGCCAGATGCTTAAGGCAAAAGCCGCCTAAGGCCAAGGCTCAGGCCAAAGGCTGCCAGCCCAAAGACCTTGAGCCATTGCCAAGAGCGCGAGGGCCCAGAGAGACCCCTAGTGACCCCACGCGATTCCCTCATGAAGCTATCAATGGCAAGCAGGTTGCAAGGCCCAGGAGGCACATTGCTGTGGTGCTGTTTTGCGGGCGGGACGAGTTTGCGGTGCTTTACATTATTGAGCCGCCATCTCCTCTTCCAAAGAAAGCTTGAGACACGCCCGGGGGGATGAGTCACAAGAAGTACATCTATGGATCAACTTTGTGAGGCTCACGCCTTGGTGGGTATGTATTTCGATGCAAGCCCCCAGGCGCACCAAGGGTTGAAATCTCGCACCCACAGAGAATGGAGCCGCACCGTGCTGCTGCATGGCGTATGCTTTGCCCAGCAGGAAGCCCTCCTTTTTTAGCTAAATTCAAGAGCCATGCAAACATAGGTTAACCTCTTTGGAGGTGATGTGTGCAAGGTGCACTTTCAAGGCTTCATGGGGTACACTTTCGATGGTACAAGGGGTACGCATGCAGGGGTGCAAGGGGTAGACTTGCAAGGGTACATGTACCACAGAGGTGTACCGTAAAAAACCGTAGAACCGACCAAACAAAAACCCTACAATGGGGATGCCAAAGCGTGGAACGCCTCACAAAACGGCTCCTCAGTTGTAGGGTTTTTCAGGGTACATTGTAGTTTTTTTCTTGGAGGGGGTGGGCAAGGGGTACACATGTAAGGGTACAACGGGTACACGTGTCGGGGGTACAAGGGGTTAGAGCGGTACGTGGTACCCTCTATTGTGTACCATATGTACCTCTGTACGTGTACAAGGGTGCCCTTGTATTCCTCATTTGCACCCCTTGTGCCCTTAGTTGTGCGCCCCTCGTCCACCAATGTACCCTGAAAAACCCTACAGCTGAGGAGCCGTTTTGTGAGACGTTCCACGTTTTGGCATCCCCATTGCATTTTTTTGGTTGATTGTAGGGTTTTTCCGGTGCACTTCTGTGGTACATGTACCCTTGAAAGTGTACCCCTTGCACCCCTGCATGCGTACCCTGTACCCGCTTGAGTGCCTGGCCAAAGAGCATGGTTCTTGAATATAGGTAAGTCATTTTGGCCTTTCGAAGCTTGGTTCCACAACTTCAAGTTCGCCATGGTTGAGGACCTTATCAACGGCCATCCGTTCCAGAGCGGCTCATTGCAAGGAGAACCGTTAGGTCATCACTTGGCACCAAGCAGCAGTTCACCAGGATTGGAGAAGGGCAGGTCCAGTGTCGCACCGCAGCATTCCCGCCCTTGTTAGGAGCGGGTGGCCGCCCATTTTGCTCTCGGCCGTGGGCATTTTCTCCACCCAGTGGCCCAGGAGATTTCCTTCCAGGAGGCCTCATAATATTTGCAGAGCCGCAACTCCAAGATCTGCGGTCCCTGAAGCCAGGGAAAGATGATGTTTTTCTGATCCTTGGCCGACTGCATCCCATGCGCCGTGATGAGTTCCTGAAGGTGATTCTCGGACCAGAGTCATCAGTGCAGCCACGTTGTCCAGAAACCACAGACCTCGCCGGTCGCAGAACAAAGCTGGCTTGAGTCAGGGCAAACAACACCATAGACAGGTCCAACTGAGCAACGTGGGCTTGACCTGGCTGCCACATGGCTTGCAGATGTTAGCAATTACTTGCCACAAAACTGTGAGGTGCCTGGGATCCATCCGGTTGGAAAAGGATGAGGAGAAAGCCTCCTGAGCCGGGTGTGGATTTCTTCCTCGCCAGATGCCGCAAGAAAACGCAAACCTGAGGAAAATGTATCTGGAAATTGTCGGAAGGGCTTCACTCGCAATACTTCGATCACCTCGAAACATCCCGACCAAAGATACCTTGCTTCAAGAAGTTGGCTACACCATGCATCTTGGATGCAGCTCCCTTGTCAGACGCCCAGTGTTACGAGCTGTGGCAACCATGTCCTTGATCTTGTCTTGCAAGCGCTCTTGCCCCCAAATTGAAATGCACCTTGTGTGGCCAATGTTACGCATTTCATGGGTAAGACCGAGAAAGGCACCTTGCTTTTTGCATCAGCTGCTGTTTGTCTGCCACGAAGGGAGATCCAATCAAGCGGCAAAGCTCATTGATAATCGTCACATCGTCGAAAAAAACAACGAGATAAGAACACCACAAAGTCGCTTCCACAGGGTTTCGAGGAGCCGCATTGGCAGGCCAAACAGCAGGCCTGGGTACAGCTGGTACGCCGGTTCAGACCAGGATGATGCCACACCACCACACAACCAAGGGATTCCTCAGTTTGTTGGCATCTGCAAAGAAATGGCTTTGGCCAACCACCCTTTGCTTCTCAGAGCTTTGTGAGATCGAGCAATTCCGATCTGCCATCTGGCTGATTCATTTGGCTCTCTTTGCTCTGCGAGCCAGGGGTTGCTGGGAGACCGTGCGTTGGGCAGACGATATCGGTCGGCTTGGCGTTGCTGACCCCTGGCGTGGAAATCGCATGGTTTCGGCATTGGCTTTTCAAGCCCGCCCCTCATCCTATTTCAATTTCCTTTTGTAGCCATTATCCTCGTTTTTGAACCTCTAGTGCTTCGGAGATAGTTAGACAGGTATGGTCACAACCATCCAGTGGGTGACGCCGGATAGTGGCTGTGGCTAGCAACAGTAGTTGCATAACCCGAGGATAAGACACGGGCGCAAAGAGGACCAAAACCTGTGGTGGAAAGGAAAGGCGGCAAGCTGAGTAAGTAGCCCTTATGGCGTTAACTTTGAGCATTGAAATTTATAGTCTTAAATAAACAAATGACTGTAAATCTATTTTTAAATACAGATCTCAGATCCAATTCAATACAATAAATAGAAATATAAATGCAAACATACAATTAAATAAACAATAGACAGATAATAGATAAATAAATGAATAAATAATATATACGCGATATGCCGTAGTTTCAAACAAACCTGTGTTCATTAGACTACAGTGTGGCATGGGCATTGCCTTGGTTTTCCAAGGAAGGGAAGTTGTCTTGGCCATCCCCACAGCCAGCTCCGCATGAACGCTACCTCGAGCACATCGAGACAATGCCGCCAGAATCTCCGTTGCTCGGCGAGGGGGGGTTGGGTGACAGGGATGGTGACGGACCTCCAAAGATGGATTGGATTGGCGTGTGTCAAATATCATCAAACCATTTGATCTACTGAATCTACCAGTAGTACCGCGCAAGGCGGTGGCGGAAGTTTCAAAGATAGGAAACCCTTTAGGAGAGCTTGGTTGATGTGACGCATGGTGGCATAGCGAGCTTGTTGATGGACAGAAAGGTGGTTGAGGCTCTGATTTTTTCTTTTCCCATCTTTCTCTCCATCTTTCTCTCCCTCTATCGATTTTTCTATTTATCTATCTATCTGTCTGTCTGTCTGTCTGTCTGTCTGTCTGTCTGTCTGTCTGGTCTGTCTGTCTGTCTGTCTCTCTGTCTCTCTGTCTCTCTGGCTCCCTGTCTCTCTGGCTCTCTGTCTCTCTGTCTACCTGTCTATCTATCCCTCTATCTACCTATCTATCTATCTATCTATCAATCAATCGATCGATCAATCAATCAATCAATCAATCTCTCTACCTATCTATCCATCCATCTATCTATCTATCAATCAATCTATCTATCTATCTTTCTATCAATCAATCTATCTATCTTTCTATCAATCAATCAATCTCTCTACCTATCTATCTATCAATCAATCAATCTATCTATCTTTCTATCAATCAATCTATCCATCTATCTTTCTATCAATCAATCAATCTATCTATCTAGCTATCTATCTATATCTATCTATGTCTGTCTGCCTGTCTCTCTGTCTCTGTCTACCTGTCTACCTGTCTACCTGTCTATCTATCTCTTTATCTATCTACCTATCTATCTGTCTGTCTGTCTATCTGTCTATCTGTCTTTCTGTCTATCTACCTACCTATCTGCCCTGTGTTTATCTATCTCTCCTGTGTTTATCTATCGACCGCTTGATCGATCAAAGCTATCTTTGAAGCTGGCGAAGCAATTGTGCGAGATTTGCTTCAAAGTAGCAGTTGGCAGTTGTAAAACGAAGCAAGTTTCTGCGAGACTTCCTCACAAAATGGAAGGTCGCGGCCCCAAAACGACGAAATTCTGCGAGACTTCCTCAATGCTCGAAGTTGGCAACATCAAAAACGAAGCAATTCTGCGAGACTTCTTTCAAACATGGAGAATTTAGTGCAGAGCCGATGGCCTCGTACCAATGCATTTAGCGATTTTTTTGGCTCCACCGTATTGTTTTGCCACGAAAAAGTGAGGCCATGCCGTACGAACCTGTCTGACAGGTGCAAACCTCAAAGTCTGATGCTCGAGGTTGCACATATGCAACCCCTCTGAGGAAATTAGCGCCCTGAGCTCCTGCCATCTCTGATGAAGATGTCTCTTTGACTGCGCCTGCCACGCGGCATGCATCTTTGCAGAATCTCTTCAACTGTGACACGCCTGCCGTGGTTTTTGAAAATGCACAAAACGACGCTTGAACGTGCAAAAGCGGTCCGAACGTGGTGTGTTTTTTTTTAGTTCTTTATATTTTCACTTCGAAATGTGCTTCGCACAGCGACGGCCTGAAAATTTTCGACATCTCAACTTCCAAAAGTGGTCCGAACATGTGGTGTTTGTGCCATTTGCTTGTCGATCCTCCGGGGCCACGAAACATTGGAAAAACATAGTGTTTCGCGACTTTTCTACCTTTTCGCGCGCGATCTTCTTTCTTCTTCCTTTGTCTTCTCTGACCTTCTTTCTTCTGCCTTCTCTGACTCTTCCCACCTCTGCTTTTCCAGCTGTCCATATTGCCGGACATTTGACTTCTAAACTTCCTTCGCTTATTTGTAGATATTTATAGCAAGGGGAAACTGCACCGCAGCTCAAATCAAAACTAATCAAAAACATCCTTGCAGCAAGGCAGTTCCAAAGCAACCAGTGCAGCTTGCATCCTCGCTTGGCCATGTCCACTTCCTACTTTCGTCTGAGACGCAAGTGCAAAAACTCCCACGTTTGGATAAAAAACTATGGTACCCTTAAAATTCTTAACTTCATTTCATCGAGGGCCAAGTGCAATATATAGCTGAGGCTGTTCTTCGGAATGCACCCCAATGCGGAGATCAATTTCCGAACTGCTGAGTGCGACAAGGTCTTCGAACTTTTGACCATGCTCGCAGGCGCAGATCTTTTGACTTAAACGGAAACTGGAGGCAACATGTAGTTCATCTTCTTGCCGATTGTTCCAAAATGTTCCAAATCCAACGGACTAGTTTTCCATCCAACAAGAAATGGTGATCACAAAAAGGCTCTCCTATGTCTCTCAGCCTATGTGTTGCTGTAGGATACCTTGGGTTTGACCATGCCAGCATGTGCCAGCGCAGGTGGCTCTGGCGGTGGGGATGGTGATGATGATTCAGCCATGACACCAATGCAAGTTGCGCAGATGACGTGCGACGAGATCTTGGAGGAGGTGAACGAGAAACGATTCCCCACGGATGACGTGAGCCGTGGCATGAACGAGGACGACAAGGGACCCTACCAGTTCGTGTTCCTGCAAGAGTGTGAGTACATGAATGCTTTACTGTACGAGATGGTCAAGGGCCTGCAGGAGGGCTGAGACAATTCGAGATCCAGCGGGGGGGAAGCAATGTTGGCACCGTCAGCTCTCATATCACAGAAACGAGAACTGGACAGAAAAAGGTGACCATTTACATATAGAGGATATTAAAGAGGATTGTGTTCTGTTCCAGTTCCCGTGTTTTCCAGCAGATTTCCACCAAGCCAAGGAGGTTTCAAGTAGCCTCCCATTTCTAGGCCCCAAAGCACGCAGGAGCTTCAGCTAGGCTTCAAGGGTGAATTGACGATGAGCGAGAACATGGCAACTCAGCCAAAAGTGTTGGGAGGTTTGACCCTCGTAGGCTGGGGAGTCACAAGTTCCCCATCTCAGATGGTCAGTTCATGAAGGGGGCAACCCCAATTGACAACTTGAACAGCCACGACGTATATCAATGGTGACACATGGTGACAAATGGACACTGGTCCTTCAATTTTTCCATCTCCCGAAAGGCCCCTCTGCCAGGAAGACATGGCAAAATGCTTGTACTCCGAAAAGTTGCCCATGTGGTGCCTGGACTGCTGATGTGGAGAGAGTGGGAACACGGACGGAGGCCAATGGCATCCCTTCAACAGACCATGCCACGCGGGAAACTTTGGGGTTATGCAAGCTTGGCCCATATTTTTCCATACGGTTACTAGTACCGCATATTTCATCATATTTCCCAATGATTCCAAACATTTCCAAACCCAGGTGGGTGAAATTGGGCTTTGCTTCCACGCGACCTTTGAAGTCATGGCGCGTGAACTTGCAGGAGCCGGATGCTGCGAATGCTGCTATGGCAGGCTAGTGGCAAGGTGTCATGAGTGTATCTAACACACTCGACCTCCCACAAAAAGCCCACTTGCAACGCTTATAACTTATAACGTCTAATTGTAAGTAATAAACAGCTATGATTATAATAAACATAAAAGCCCATTTAAACCACTCATGCTCTATCGTACAACTTATAGCCACATGATACGATGCGTAGTTCAAGGTGGGAAGATCATCCAAGTGTTCAGCAAAGAGGGATATATACAGGGCCATTGCCTTTCGGAAAGTGGGAATTGGAGATGGGAGTAGCCATTGCAGTGTTGCGGTGCATGCTGTAGGAGCGTTATCAGCAATTGGATGATTGGATCAATGACCCGCTGAACATCCCAAAGGCCAGTGGCAGGGTGGCTGGGGACCACATGCAGGAAGGAGACGAGGAGCAGGGGACGGTTTTGTCTTGACCCAATATTTGGACAGGGAGTCTTCAGAGATAGCGAGTTTAGGATGCCAAAAAGTGTGGGACATTGATCGGACAGGTCGTGGACATCTCCAAGCTCTTCAATCCACAGAGTTATTTGACGGCCATCAAGCAGATCTGCTGTCAGAATCAGGGCTTGGAACTGGACAAGTTGCAGGTCTTCACTGAAGTCACCAAGAAGGAACCCAAGCAGATCGAGGGCCCGTGCAAGGATGGCGCCTATGTGTCCGGGATGTTCCTGGAAGGAGCTCGCTGGGATATGACTTCAAATTCATTGGAAGATTCCAAACCCAAGGAGATGTTTACAGCTATGCCAGTCATCACATGCAAAGCAGGTGCTTGGTCTGATATGTTTCCAAGCTCTTGTGGATTATATGGATTGTCCCTGGTAGTCAGGGCAGTCGTTGTGATGGAGTTTCGCCAGGACCTTCCTGGCTTCAGAGTGCTAATACTTCGACAATTTATTCGGCGTTCGATTTTTTCTGAGCCTCATTCTGATTCTGAGGTATGGCAACCGAGAAAGCGGACAAGAACATCTACATTTGCCCCACCTATTGCGTCCCTACGCGACGTCCGTATTTCGTGTTTGCCGCGCAGCTGCGAACCAAAGCTCCCGCAGACAAGTGGGTGCTGGCAGGAGTGGCTTGGCTGGGTAAAACCTGGGTGAAATTGGGTTCATTTTCGGCATTTTTCGGCAATGAATGGAGGAATCTACTATCCAGCTATCTATTTTTTGGGGGGCATCTTCACCAATGTGCCATTTAGATTTCAATTGTCCATGCTCACTTGTGATGACAATCCCAAATGACTTGCATTTTTTTGGCATAGGGTGAAGCGACCAGAAAGACTTCGAGTGGTCAAGTGCATCCAAAAAGTCATGAGTCCTTTCAGTTTTGGCATGCATTCTCAAGCGGTAGCCCAGGTGGGCATGATCTTGGACATCGGACTTTGAACAATGCATGCTGGAAATATGACCGGCCTGCAGCGGTCTGGGGCTTAGTCAGCGGAGTTGTTCAGATGTTCTCTTGATGCGACCCACATTCAGCTCATTGAATTCGTTTCCCGTTAAACAGCGGAGCATGTGGAGCGATGCCCTCCGAGGTCAGTAGAATCGAAATGGGACGGGCTAAGCCCAACCCAGATGGGAGCACAACTGCCTCCCATGAACATAGTTTGCGTCGCTCCATTCGCCGCACTCTTGGAACTAACGCTTCTGAGACAATGAATCCAAAGAAACTATGTTATTTTATATAATGGTTCAGAATAGTTGCTCTCTTGTTGCAGCAAGTTGTTCACGTAGTAAGTCAATGATTTCCTTCGGCGAGTAGTGTCGCGGGTGGTCCAAGAATAGAAAACACTGTCAGAGCTTCAAAAAGTAGCCAAAGACTTGTTCTTCACAGCTGTGCAGTGGCTTTTGAAGCTCTGTACAGTTTTTCCGACCACTCCGAGTTACATAGATTTGAGTGAACAAGCTCCTGCAGGACTGCAACGCGAAGAAAATATGCATCTTTTCCTGATCCGTCCGAAAGCCAGAAATTGGCGACCCGCCCAAAGAGGCTGCCAAATTTGATGGGTTGGCAGATGGCGCATTCCCTTCCAATAGTGGTTGGAAGGCACCTCCTTAATTCACACACACACATATATATAATATAATAACCATATTATAATCATATTAAAACCTAATGGGCTTACTGGGTGATTTTGTACCTTTCCCGTGTTCAATGGATTGCACCGTTTCTGCCGTTTCTATCCAAGGATTGATGGGGCAGCTGGAGCCGGCCGACAAAGCGTGGCCCAACAATGGCTCAGGCAACTGCGCCAAGGCACCAGTGGGGAGCGATATACCTGAGATAAGTACACTTGGAATGTCACTGCAAATCATGGATGCTGAAAGATGTGTGATGATAACATGAGATGTTCGCGTTCTCGCCTTTTGTTGGTAGCTGCCTCATATTCCTGATAACTAGAGCTAGAGCATGTAAGAGTCATGGCTTCCTCCAGAAAGTTTCCGTCAAGCAGCCCGGTGATATACTACACGCACACTTACAGATATAATACGGTAGGTATCCCGATGCTCATACTTCTGCGTCGACAGTACGTAAACAACTAGAGGCATAATTCACATAAGACATATCATTATACTGTTGCAGGTACACACGCGCACACGCACACATATGTATATATATATATGTATATATATATGTATATATATATATATGTATATATATATGTATATATATATATGTATATATATACTGCACATATGCATATGCAATATCAAAGATATGTAATTACGTATGTGCATCTATACCCCAGGGTATACACGCACACATATTAGATGCATGCCCATACTCATACAAACATTGCTCTACGTGATGGCGCAGCAGATGGCCTGTCACCAAACACGGTGACCTACACTTCGCTCATCAAGGCCTGCTCCAAGTTTGGAGATCTACCAGGCTCCAGGGATTCCAATGGGGTCGTGATGGGGCATGGTTGGGTCAAGCCTGGAGTCACGGTGGTCCTGTAAGAGTCTGAATCTGGATGGACACTTACTGTACCACATGGATCCATACGGTACCATGCTGCCATCGGTACTTTGACATCGCGGGGGATGTCAGGAGCAGTGGGATGGCTTCATGAGATGGTCGCGAATGAGCTAACTCCCGATGTCATGGCCTACACAGCTCCTCAACTGACTTCTGTTTCGAGCTGATTTTGGTGAGGAAAACTGGAAGATCTGTGGAGGCAACGGCGATGGTGATGGGGACCTGAGCTTTCAAGATGTTTCAAGCATTTCAAGCCCTGGATTGAGGGTCTCAAAATCTAGTTGCCTGTTGCCCGCAGGGTTTGGGCTGGCCGCTGAGGCTGTGATACATTGCAGTGCCAAGAAGGGCAATGTGGAAGAAGCCACCAGGTGAGCAGTTCTTTCCAGTTGGCCGGTGCTGATGGTTATGGTTGTAGTGAGGCGTGCATCACCAATTCGAAAAGGAAATGTACTCCTGTTCGTCAGTTATTCATTATTATGATCATTGTGACATCATTATAGAGAGAGAGAGAGAAAGGTCCCCCATCCTCAAACATTTTCCATATGCCACAGGCTTTTCTTTCACCGCTCAGGTGGTTTGAACGGATGTCTGCCAACGATGTGCGGGGTGACTACGTGACTTACACGGCGCTGATCAATGCCTGCGCCAAGCGGAGTGATGCATTTGGGGCCATGAAGTGGTTGCAACGCATCGTGGACCTTTGGCAGCAGTCGCATGTGCCACTCCTGCAGCATGGCATCTTGACATGGGTTGCAGAGATTGGCAGAGGACCAGTGAGACATAGTGAGACCACTTGCTGCAAGTTGGCTATCCAGGCCATAAGTGTACTAATGTGTGGATGTCGACTCTTCCTGGATGCATCCTTGTATTTATGGCTTCAGTCCATCACTTGTCATCCTCCCCCCCGCTCGTGCCATCCCGAAGGACTGATAGAAAATCTGAACTGGGGACCATCAAGGGATATCAAGGGAATATTAGCAACATGTCCACGACCGGAGACAGTGAGAGAGAACACAGGGGATGCATTCAAATGTTTGGAAGAGGTTGCTATGTGATCTATGTCTTCTTTTTCGTCCGCATTTAAGCTTCTAGTAGCCGCTTAGTAGCATATTGTTAGTACCAACGACGCACAGAATCAATTTGGGACTTTCTGGCCTCTCCGTAGGTTCCACGCAGAGCTCCATGACTGCGTATGACTGGGTTGAGGAGTTTTAGTTGGTGAGTTATATAAGTTTCTATTGGTGAACCCACCAATCGAGTTATATATATATAATAAATAATAATAATATATAATAATAATAATAACAACAATAATAACAATAATAATAATAATAAAAATAATAACACTAGTAATTTAGTGATAATAATGATAATAATGATTCTTGATAATAATGAGAATAATGATAATAATGATAATAATGACGATAATAGTAATAATAATATACAGATATAGATAGATAGATAGATAGATAGATAGATAGATCGATAGATAGATAGATAGATAGATAGATAGTGACAGATAGTGACAGATAGTGACAGATAGTGACAGATAGTGACAGATAGTGACAGATAGTGACAGATAGTGACAGATAGTGACAGATAGTGACAGATAGTGACAGATA
>Ga0126342_10014393_pt1 | contig 13976 bp, 14 predicted proteins | sample Cyp1metagenome_FD_92528 | JGI IMG/M metagenome (GOLD analysis project Ga0126342, IMG submission 92528) | Coral microbial communities from Lord Howe Island, Old Settlement Bay, Australia - Cyphastrea 1 metagenome | ecosystem: Host-associated > Invertebrates > Cnidaria > Coral ...
GGCTCGGTTTTTGGATTGGCTTGGGACAAAGCTCAAGTCTCACTGCTTTGAACGCTAAGCATGTTTGGGTTTGGATTTTTGAGGTTTTAGGACTGGGTGTCACTAAAAATAAGTCAACCGGTGGGAGGTTGGAAGGGTAAAATGCTCAAACCTATAAACTCGGATGTCGAATCTATTTTGGGGTTTGTGTTAGGGACTTGTATGAGGTAGTCTTTTATGTTTTTGTTTGCGAATAATTTTTGACTTGTTATACTGCTATAATTTGAGTTTAGAAAACTTCTGTGAATGTAGCTTTTTCATATTTTTTGGGTGACCCGAGGCACCTGTGAGGCCACATTGGTTGGTCTCTGTGGAGAGCATTGTGACACCTGCCATGGGATCCAGCAATCTTCTACAGCGATATCTATAACTAGTACGACATAGTATGACTAAGATTGACTAAGGGATACTAAGAGTATCTAATGATATCTAATGATATCTAATGTATCTAAGAGTATTGTATAAAATGGTGCGACTCAGTAGAATCTTAGAATGAGCAAATGGAGAGAAAAGCCTCCCCGTTCACAGTGCGCGTCTTTTGGATGGGTTGTCATGGTTGTGATCAGAATCAAAAGGATTTGTCACAGGATGCGGATCTCAAACTTCGTATGGTATCGTCGGTATCGTTCTACAATCATAGATAATCAGAATCATATCATCTCGAGAATCTCAAGGTCCTTCAACGGACATTCAGATCATTCAGATCATTCAGATCATTCAGATCAAATCGCTTTGGCCCAACATCGTTCCTAGGCATCCCACCGTGACCGGGACCAGCCCACCTCCCGGTCGAGCTAGCGCTGCACGCAGTCAGGACCCAAGATCTGCGGTGAGATACTGTGGTGTAACCTGTGTAACCTGTGTAACCTGTATAACTGTGTGATAAAATTCTGGCATCGCTAGCATGCAACATGCAAATATTGCGGTGCAGCTGTGAATTAGGTGGAACCGTGGAACTGCAAACCTTACGAAACTGAAATGCGTTGGTTTTGGGCATGGCCCCCCCGCGAGACACTGCACCAACGATGCGTGCAATTGAGCCAAAGTTCGTTGAGGTGTATCCCACTTTTACACGAGAAGCCAGTGCAAGGCTCGACTGTGGCAACAGATAAAAATCTACAAATGCATATCAAAATATGTCAGAAAAATCTACTATTCAGGACACAATTCATGGCGGTCGACAATGCTTGCTGGCCACCTGCTTTCAGCTTCTAATAATCTTCGATGACAGCAAACATACTGCTTGTCCGCATTTTTGGGGCGACCATGTGGCTGGTGGCTGTACTTAGCTCCCACCCCACCATTGACTGCCTGAAGGAGCTGCTCTTACTTTGCTTTCAAGGCTCACCAAAGTGAAGAAACAACGAGGGAAACAACATGAAAAAGATTGAAAAGGAGACCAAATCATACCAAATCAATTAAGTAAATCTTCACCTTGCGTGTCTTGCAGCACAGCTCTCCTGTCAGGCAGTGGCAGTTGCGCTCTGGGGAGCAGCGCTGGGATCAAGGGTGAAACTACCATGGCGCCGCTGCCAAGTGCGGTAGTACCTGCGGACCATGTCAAAGCCAGGACAGCCGTCTTCTAAATGCAGGATTTGTTTTTTTACGTGTAAAAAAGATACATCTGGATATTGTGGGGCCAGAGAAACAGCTAATGGGGATATGCAGAATGGACATGTATTATGACACCGTACAACACCGCGATCATTGCTCAAATCATTTCAAATCCACAGTCTGTCCAGCTTTTGATACGGCAGGCAGTAGTGCAATGATCAAAATGATCAACACTCAAGAAAATGTTTTCCCTCGACAAATTGGCGTCTTGAAACCCTCAGGATCAACCTGAAACCGGATGAAACCGTAACATACCACGGCGGTTGCTGCATGGTGTATCTCCAAGCTGCTGCACGCAAAGCTCCCAATTGATCTTCAGCGTCAGCACCACGATCAACAGCAGCCAACTGCAAGAACTTCCTGCCATCCGCAGTGGAAATGAACAAAATGGATGAAAATGGATGAACATGGAAAGATTGGAAAGAAATGGTCGCACTCGGAAGGTGCCATTAAATGCCAATAGTTTCGGGCGGCCAGCAAAACAGGCCACAACCAAGTCCCTCGCCGGTCTGGCTTGCAGGGTCTGGGGTTTAGTCCTATCAGCCTATCTAGATGTTGCTGACAAGAATCTTCATCTTGAGATTTGTTGAATTAGGCGAGCGATGACAAGCCTTTTCCTGAACCTAGACCTATTGAAAGAATTTGAAAGAAAAGTGCTATCTTCAAGTAAACATTTCTACGCCTAACAAGAAGGGGCTTGAAATTGGAACCCTTTTTCTAGCTAATCATCTCAGATTTGCTTCGCATGATCCCAATACGTTGGTGACTTGGTACGGCCAGCAAATTTCAAACTCCGACTCCCACCTGCAATGATGATTTGCGAAGTTGACGTATTTCCAATGCCTGCCAGTTGTTCAAGATTGGAAAATAAAGCTGTTTCCAAAATTGGAACAAATATAGCTTGAAAATATTTGAAAATGTTCAAAAGACCTCCAGCACATACAGCGTGCTCAGCACGCTAGACGTCCAGGGATACATCTGCTTTACGGAGAAAAGTTCCGCGCTTACCGTGCATCACGTCAGGTCTTGTTTTGCGCCTTTGGGGAATTCGCAAAGGTTGCTGATGTAACCTCAGTGTATCAGCGCAGCATACGCAAAGCCGCAAAACTGAATCTGCTGCCACGCCAAAAGTTTGACGCCAAGGAGCAGCCCATCAAGGACACCTGCACTGAAATTGGATGCCATAATCATGTTCAATCTAAGTTGTTTGTGCAACCACCACCGAATCAAAATAAAACCTCTGGGCTCAATGAAAAATTGATGGATGGTAAAGGTGTCTTCTGATTGTCCAACTGGATCTGACCTAGATCTGCTCTCATTGATCTTTGGCCCCTCGGCTCCATTTCCCCGCCTGCAAGACGATGACCCAAACCAACCCTCGCTTCCAGCGCCAGCGCTTTACCAAAAACAGCTCGATCAGCCCGACCAACAGGAACAAGACGTGGATCCTGCTACGTGGCGACTAGTGCGACTAGTGCTGGTGGCTTTAGAACCTGCCAAATCTGAGGGATCGTGTGGGAAAGCATCGAACTAGCTGATGCAACTGGCGCAAATCCGGAACTGAGTTGCTTTAATTCCTTCCTCCGCTTCATGAGATTTAAAAAAAAAAACATGTTTGTGGTAGCCCTGGCACCGCTCCAAGAGGGTTGGATCTTGGATCATCACCATGAGCTGTGACGAGGATGGGGCATTGACGTTCGTTTTCAACTGTCACATGTATGGCGTCTACGTCTTCTGCGTTGCTGGCTCCAGGATTTGGAGACTGCTCAGTGTGTCTTTCCCGTCTTAGTCTGGTTCTACTTCGTACTTCGTCTACAGCTGCCTCATCCAGTTCTGTGTCTTGCTCTCTGACGTCTTTGACGTGTGTCTGCTATTGTGCTTGACGAGCATCAGGGCGTTTTGTCTCGGTGCTTGTCCAGAGACCCGAACTTGCATCTTGTCATTCGTCACCCGGTCAGTCTATCGTTCGAATTCAAGACATACCGAATTCTATCTCAATATATCTCAGTTAAGAATCATGAGTCTTGTATGCTCTGTGTTGGAACAGGCCAGTGAACCTAGGGATGGATGGAAGCTCTAGGCGCTGCCCGTCCCGCAGCATGAAAAAGTTTCTGACCTCAAAAGGTTTGTGCCACTTCATTACCCGCAAGACCTTAATTCCTCAATTTTCATCAAGGCTCCAAGAATTCTTGGATCCAAAAGGCAAAGAAGAAAAGCAGTTTGATCGGTTTGGGAAGAAACGGTAAAGTGACAAAGATCGCTTGGTTTCGGAGAAAACTCATGCGGAACATCGCAGTGGTTCCACAGAGCGATCCAGGCGCCGGCATGGTGCACGGCGAATGGAAACTTGGAACAGAGAACTCTAAAGGAACCACGCAACACCACAGCCTGACCCCACAGCCTAAACCCAGAGCCTTCATATCCTTCATGATACGGAACCAAAGTTTTTGTGGGAACTGGTCCATTATTGTCAATTTCCAAACAATTGACACCACACATGGAATACTACTATTACATACTATTACTGGTTGCTACTCTCAAGTGCCTTGATGCTGAAAGACCGATTGGAGTGATTTCGGATTCTTAATCGTCACCAACTTCATTTCCCTGAAGCTCGCACCCCCAAATGATCAGCAGGGGCAGGTTCGAGCTGACGGTCATTGCCAGAGGAATTACCTCAGGCCGTTTGCGAAACGACAACGGTGACAAAGTTAAGATCGGAACCTCTGGCATCCACCATGTCTTTTGTTCCAATGACGATTCTCATCAAATCATATCAAATCCGGATTATCCATGTGATTGTATCATATTGTATCCATCGATTTGTCCATGTTATCCATACTATTCCATACTATCCATCTCAAAATCACTGTTGGCTGCCAAGGTCGACGACGGCAGTCCCAGATGCTGCGATGGAAATCGCCAAATGAGGAGCTGGACCCAAAGGATGCAATGATCGCGGGTATCTCCTGGCATCCAGCTTGGTTTCAACAATTCAACATTTTTGAAGGGATATTCATGGATATTCTATATGGCTACATATGGCTACATATGGCTACTATATATGGTTCTGCATCCATCATCATGCATCTTTGGGGTCAAACCAAGTGTTTCCATGAGTTTCCACGACAGTTTTTGTGTTTTCTTTCTGTCGGAAAATTCAAACCAATCCATCCCATCGTTGAGAGGATTTGCAAGCAATATGCAACAAATGATTGAGCACGAGGGAGAAAGTTCTTATGAACATGAAGAAAATCAATGGACTTCGGTGATCATCGCAGTTCTGTCTGTCAACACCCGTCCAGAGGAACTCGCAGATGGCAAAGACCAATATCACAGGAAACCTCTCGACAGTTGTAAAGAATTGTAAAGGGCTCATCCCATGGAAGCTGCATGATGGATGTACAGAAACCCAAGGATTTACTGTACGGGTTCTGAACAGAAATTCTTCGAAATAGAGTGCAGGGATTCTCCATCTCTCCATGTTCAAAATGCCTGGCCACCCCGGAATGGAACTCTGGAAAGCAAAAAGCTGTCCCAGCGACAGTCATGAACTCGGATTCACAATGATTCACATATATTGGAAGTCTAGAAGCCAGCGAAACTACACCAGAAATCACCAGAATATGTGTGCATGTAGACATGCTATGACATGCTCAATCAAAGAAGGTTCAACGATGTGCAAAGGTTCAAGGCAAGGTGCAAGACGATGTATGCAACGGCGCGAGCATAGCGAATGAAGCACTCCCTCGAACATCTCCAGGTTGGCTGCCTCTCTCAATACATCTATCTGACTCGGTCAAAATGACCCCGATTGGATGCCATGACTTCTAAATGCCATGTCCCAAAAAAAAAAACGAAAAAATATGAAGCCTCCCAACTTATTCCTTGCTCTCTTTATCTTCAAAAGCAAGTCGGTATGTCCCTTGTGCGATTGCTGAATAACCTGGTTGGTTACCCGGATGGTGTACATTTCTGTTGGCAACACTGATATTTGAAATCTTCAGTTGCAGCAAAGGGTTCCAACGTTTCACCTCTGAAGTGTTCCATCTGCTGCACATGGCAAACATTGGCCAACTTCCAGCCCTCAGCCGAACTCACGACTCCGCACCTCAACAGGAGCTTGATCGCAAGGAGCAAAAGAAGTACGCAGAAACCCAAGACGTAGGGCCAGGAGATGATACCGACAAGGCTCCAACCAATCACAACCTCAGCGACTCAGAAATCTCAGAAATCATTCAGCTATATTCAGCTGCCAGCTGCTAGCCTCCCATCAGCTCACAGCTGATCAGAGCTACTCAGCCGTCCCTGCGACTGGATATTAGGGCAAGTCCCACGTTGAAAATTCGGCAATTGGCTATTCCGAAGTGATTCCGATGTTATTCCATCAAGTCACAGTGGCTCCGGAACCTCAAGCAGTAACCAAAATTGCAGAGCCACAGATGGCTTTTCTACGGCCAAGTCGCGGTGTTCGCTGCTGCAGCTTCTGCCATGTGCGTTGTCAACTCCCTGGTTTCAGCAATAAAGAAGGGCTGCAGCCAGCGCTGTTCAGGTGCTTGTCCATGTGGCGGTAACGACACCATCAGAATCAGAAAGCGATACAACGCCAACAGAGCAAAAAGGCAAATGCCCAACACCCGCACAGCGATTGGCAGCTTTGGGTCCATCGCACACTCCTGCACAAAGAATCCGTGCCAAAGCCAACAGGAAATGTTGGAACATGTTCGAACCTTTACATGTTTTCAATTCGAACTTTTCAGACACTGCTGGAATTCTTGCTTCGTTGTTGAAACACCTGGAGCCGATCTTCCAGAAGTTATACTTTAAAAGTCTATGGACTGATACAGACTGCTAGAGCCTTCCAGCCACTGGTGCCTACCAGGTAGTCGCCAGGGCTGCCGGGGAATATGTGGGATTTCGATGGACTTCCATGGTAGAAGCTTTCTATGTCATGCCAAAATCTGAAGATTACTACATTCCACTCCGCAAGTAATGCAGCATGCAGCAATCCGTGCCTGAAACAACATCAATGCCAAGACCAAGAGAAGCGTTCTGCCACATTGTGCTCCCATCGCCCTGGCAGCTTGCAGCCATGGAAATTTGATTAAATTTGTCCTGCCTAACATTTTCCAATGGTGTTACTCAATTACTCAAAGGACAAAGTATGCGACTATGCGACAGTCTGTACTAACCGTTAGTAGCCCATGAAAAAGAGTGAAAAAAAAAACACGGAGAAAAATTTGCCACCACAGCTGAAAATGCGGAGGTAGCAATCGGCCCAAGCAGCCTACGTGCCCGCCTTGCCCCGCCTGCAGCTGTGCGACACAAACTCCCTAAATCGAGGCAACCTCTCGGAGCCTGCCATATGCACAGGTTTGGGCATTACGTAATGGAAACCTGCAGTCCCGCGCCGGCATGATACGCATTCCAATTATTTCAATCCATCAACTTGTCATAGGTTCTTGTCTTGTACCATCCTGTTTTTCTCAACCTAAATTAAGCCCAAGACCTCACATGTTACATATATATATATACATATGTATTATACATATATTATACATATAATATATAATATACTATTTTATGTTATGATATATTATATTGTATTATAGTGTATTATATTGTATTATATTGTATTATAATATAGTGTATTGTATTATATTATATTGCATTGTATCATATTATATTATGTTCTATTATATTATATTGTATTATATTATATTATATTTATATTATGTTATGTTTTGTTGTGTTATATTATATATAGTGTATTGTATTGTAATGTATTAGTATTATATTGTATTGTGACATATCATATCATATCGTATCATATCGTATCATATCGTATCATATTATATTCTATATATATATATACACATATATGTGTGTATATTATCTATACATATATATATTTCAATCCACCCAGGAACGGCACAGCCATGCTATTTTCCATGCACAGCCGTGCGGTTGGTCAAGATTGGGTGCCCCAGAGACTTCGCTGCTGGAGACCCCCTAAATTGACCTACCTTGTCCTCAGACAGGTCGACCTTGCCCGCAGGCAGAAAACTACCTCCGCCTCAGCGGAAACGCCTGGCACCCCATGCCCCAATCCCAATCGCACCCAGCTGATGCCCTTGGCGGAGCTACTTGAAAGAAAGCCAAAAGGAGGCAGCTGGGTGAAGGTGGTGGGAAATGGGTGGGGTAAAGGCCAGCTTGACAAGGGTGGCTCTTGCATCATCTAAATAAATTCTGGCAGTGCGTAGGTCCCGCCATCGGCCCTGCAGGGCGACATAATGAAGGTCGCGGGAAGAGGTATAAGTGTGGGTTGCGCCTCCGCGCCTCAAACTGTATAAGGAGAACTCATGCTGCTCGAGGTGAAAATGACGGACCAAAAGAGTGAAGCTCTCACGAAAAACACGTGGAGGATAGCGCCAAACTGGGCCTCTTGGAGGAAGGTGAGAAAAAGGGCAGTTGCCACGACCTTAACGAGGCCCCTGTGCCGCAGCACCAAAGACGGTTGAAACTGCTTTGATGTCTTGGTTTTCTCCAAGGTGACCACGATTTGCCCAGAGCGGCTGTCCACCACGATATTTTCAATGGGCAGCGTCAAGAATTCGGTGGTCCGCAAAAAGAAAACGTAGGATAAAAGGAGCAGGAGCGCCAAATCATAGTGCTGGCTCTGCCATGCGACCGCTGCAAAAGCCTTGACAACAAGCCATGGCAACGGGGTGGCTCGCAATGGAACATGGTCTCTGAGCCAGTTCTGATAATACTGCTGAGCTGTCGGTAATTGGAACCGGAGCCGAGGCAAGAATCTCTTCATGCCGCTCAGCAGCCATCCCGCTTGAGTGAGACTGTCTCCCTGTTGATATAGGGAGTTGATGTATTCTGCCAAAATGGCATCCAGGTGAGACGCATCTGTCGGCAGGTCCTCCTCCTCACAGGAAAGAAATAGGAAGAATTTGTGGATTTCCTTGCGGTAGGCACTGGCTGTTTTTGGTGTGATCCCTTTAAACTTCAGATGTAGACGCTTCGGCATCACTTCTCAAAGCGACGAGATGCCACATCGGCATAGTTCCACTTGCTCAGCGTCCACAATGAGACCAACACCGATTTGCTAGCCAGGTTCAATGCCATAACTCTCCGCAAGGTTCTGTTCATCCTCTTGCTTCCCGACCTGCCTTTGGTCAACGCAAAGAAAGTCACCAGGCTGTCAACCACATTCAAGAACCTGGTGTTCATGTTGTCCACATTTCGTAGACGACGACGGAACTCCGTCAGCACCGCCGTGACTTCCAGGACATTGATGTGCTGCTCAGCAGCCCACTTGTAGCTCAGCACTGTCTTCCAAAGCCACCTGAATGCCGGGTAGGGGTATACCTCTTCTCGGCTGATCTGCTGGTCAGGGATGCTGATGCGCACATCGGTTCCACGAAGACCAACTTGCCTCAGAAGCCATCTGAGGTGATCCGCCTCTGAATCCTCCGTCATCATGTTCAGGGTGTGGCACACCGCGGAGACGACCCTGATGACATATTGCTCATCCTGTAGCCCCTTGGTCGCTCCTCGAACTTGAGTGTAGAGGAGGGACTCCAACGTCCGCGGGTAGACACCCACTGGCTCTGGTGTGATGGAGCGGAAATGAGCCGCCAAGGCCTCTGCATAGGCCGTGCAGAATCCCCAGGGGTACTCCGCCTCCAGCGCTGTATCAAAACTCAGCTGGCCATCGCTGCTCCAGGTCACTCTGTAGCCACGCAGGTTGGCGTGCCCAGGGCAGTCAGGACAGTGTAAAGCACGGTGAAGGAAAGGTGAGTTGTGGGTGAGCTGGGTCCACTTGATGCGGTCACCTCCGAAGCAGCAGTGACTGTAGCAAGTCACAAACCAGTCACCGGTACCCAGCATCGAGTCCACCTCTGCGGTATCCCATACGTAACTGTTGTAGGGATGTTCCAGCGACGCCAGGCCCCCTGCCACTTGCCGTCTCACCAGTGCCTTCAGCGCTCTCCTGATCATGAAAAAGTTCCCCTGGCGCACCGCGACAGATCAGTCACTTCGAGTGAGCTCTTCAAAACCCCAAGGCTCTTCGGAGCTTCTGACTTGCCGAGGTCCTTGAATCCAGCTGCCATCAGGGAGCTGTATCCATCTTCCCCTTGCCCGTGAGAAAGTGCGGCATTCTGGAGCCCAATGTTCTGCTTTCAGAGCGGGGTCGCTCTCGGCCGCGGCCAAGCGTTCCTTGCCCTCGTCTGAGAGGATGTTCCACGGGTCACCAGGTACTAACTTGTCCATTGGCTTCTGGATCGCAATCCCTGCTAGCCCGCAGGCCTTTGTCAATGGGTACCGGGGCCCGCTAAATCTTTCCCCAAACTTTGGGGCATAGAAGTCCCGCCTGGTGCACGCACCATCTGAATGCTCTGCAGCGCAAAGGGCTGAACAGAATCTTTCGCCACACTTCCTGGGGCAAGGGTACAGTCGCCTCTCCTCGTCCATGTCAGCAAAACCTGTGCCGCAGCACCCGCACCGTGGCTGCTCCTCTACTTCATCAGGAACCACCAAGCTCTTTGACTTGAACTTCACCGCCACAGCGCTTCCTCCACCAGAAGGCGAGGCGTCCATGCAGGAGATTTCTGGTGAAACCTGCGCCCGCAGCTCACTCTGAGCATGGACGGCCAGTCCTGTGAAACAAACTATTTCATCAACCACTGAAGGTGGCAAAACTTGGGATCTCCCCCGGCATCTCTCAAGCAGCTCAAAGACTTCCTGCAGGATCGCAAACAACGGCCGCCTGAAGGTCGCTATGAAGGCTGCCTTTCCAATCCAGTGAACTCCGTCACTGTGGGAGCACTCAACAGCGCCATGCTGATCGACAAGAAGTTCTTGAGCTTGTCACGCCCAACCTTTATGGTGCCCCGAACACCATCAAACTCACCACCCTGGATGCTGCCTGCCAGGGCACCAATAAGCTGCTTCGAGGCATTGCGCGGTAAGCCAAGCCCATCGCACACTTCGTTGAACTTCACGTGGGTGTCAGTCGGACCAGTGGCCCCAGATTCAAGCTCGGTCGCCAACTTCTGATACACTCGAATCTCGTCAAAGTTGTCCAGGTAAACCACCGTGTAATGCTTCCCCTCAGGGAGTGGGTGGCCCTTCTCGACCGAGGTGGCTTTTGGAACACCTGAAAGGTCAAACACGATGTGACGAACCGCTGCCTGTACTAAAGTCACTGCTGACTTCCACCCCATCGGAATGACCCGAAGGGCAGGCCGGACCTTACCCAGATCAGGTCTTCCAAAGGCCGCCCCATCAACCTTCTTTGAATAAGCGAAGAAGGGGCACCAAACCTCTGGAACACTGAATAAGTTGAACGCGCTTGAAAAATCTTCGGGCTCCATCTACAGCTCCTCGTCAGGCCCCAAGTGCGGCGCCGTCAACATCCCCACATAGGGCAAAGTGTCTTGTGCCCCCGGCAGTTCAAGCATGTGCTCATTGGTCGGGATGAGGACCGAAATGAACCTCTGGAGAATCTTCTCCTGTCCATTCACCACCTTGGTCTTTTTGACACCGCCCGCACCGTTTACTACAAGGTGCCCAGATCTGTCCCGCGGGACGTCCTTATCATCCACCATGCACATGATTCCCCGCCTGTGGCCTTCTGTGCAGATCTTCAGCCACTCCTGATCACTGGCTCGTACCAAAGAGCGCTTTGAGGACACCGGCTGCTTATCCTCAGGCTTGCATTGCCTCACGCGCTTCTCCAGCCAAAAATTCCGTGATGCATCTGATGCCAGCCTCACCCTGCCTTGGCCAGGTGGGGAAAACCTTGTCCGCCTCCAGATCCTGCATATACTCCACTGCGTTGCCACTGTAGTCATACTTCTTGCTCTGTAGTGCTGCTTTTGCCTCAGACAAAGTGGGCAAGATGTCAGCATCCAGGATGTTGTCATCGACCGTCCTGGCAACCTCATGAAGGGCCGCACATTGGTTTGCCGAGAGCCTGGTGTCCATGGGTACACAAATCGGCTTTGACCACCCTGTGCAGTAATTGAAATTGATCAGGGATAGTGAAAGCTGGACCCACTCAAGGTTCTGCTCGGTCACCCCATGTTGACCCGGGCGCACCACCGATGGATGAATGGGCAAAAGATCCCCCTTCCGGTCAAAGGTGGCCTCGGCGGCCGGAGTCGGCTGTGCAGGATTGCAAAACGACCTGATAAAATGCCCCAACGGCGAGTCCAGCAACTTCACACTCTCCATGATGTAATGGCCCAGATCCGCATAGGACTTTCTCTCCTTGAAAAATTCACAGCACCCCTTCTGCCACTCTGCCATGCTCACAGGAGCCCCCGCACGCTGAGGAAGCCTTGCTCTCAAAGAGCTTCCAACCACATCTTGACCTGAATCAGAACCATCATCGACTTCAACATCACTGCAGAGCGTGTCCAGGGGCTCGGCTATGAGGGAGGTGCCTTCTCCTTCATCTCCGCCGCGGCGGCCGTCCATTCGCCTCTTTTTCCTCCTTTCTTTCCTCGACCTTTGCCTTTCCCGTCTCCTTTTCCTTTTGGCTCTGGATTCCAGGGAGCTTTGGGCTGAACCTGAAGCCTCAGTTTCGCTTCTGTTGCCTGCTCCCTGGCTGCCATCCTTTGCTCTTCCTGTTCGGCGAGACGTGCGCCTTCCGGTTGGATGAGTTCCAAGTATTGCGCTCTTTGCCACCCTCCGTCCACCAGTTGGAGTTCGAGGGCCTTCATTCTTTGTGCTAACAGATCTGCTGCGGCCTCTTGGCGGCCGGTCGCCACGTAGTCGAGTGCCATGGAGATGGTCCTCAGCTCGCGCAGCAGGCGCACTCCCAACTTGTCTTTGTGTGTGGGAATTAGCACCGTCAGCAAGTATCCCGTCGCCGTTGCTGGCGTCATGTTCTCTGAGGCTATAGGAGGTTGATGGGGGTCCCGGTGTCGCGGGCCAGAAGCTCTCGCATCTTTACCAAGAGCCTGCTGGCCAGTCGACCTGGCCTCTTCAGGGAGTACTCCACGAGCTTCAGCTGGTGGCTTCTCCTGTCCGAGACCCCCCGTTGAAAACCCTCCTCCGCAGAGTCACTGTCGGAGGGACCAGATTCACCTCTGTCAAAGGCCATTTCTCGCCCGATTCCATAGGGACCTCTGTCCTTTTCCTTTCGAGATCTCCTCCTTCGCCGCCGGCTTCGACTTCTCGTGGAAGGCGATCGTGAGCGTCTTCGCCTGCCTCGACCTTCAGATCGATCAGAAACTCCACCTGAGCTGGCCCTCTCTTTCGGAGACCTTGCCTTGCCAAACCAAGGCGGTCCCTTCTTCACCAGAGACCCAGAAGCACCCCCAGCTGGAGATTTGGATCTTGATCTCTTTCTCCTCTCACGTCCCGGGGCCTCTGCTTGCCGTGCCTTCGCTTTGTCATGACCTCTGCCATCACGCCTTTTATGCTTCTTCTTGGGTTCCTTGGCCACATCCTTTTTCAGCTCGGCCAATTGGCGACCCAGTGCGCCCTCACCCTCACCCGCAGGTGCAGCAACAGCAGGAAATTCATCACCATCTCCAGGTGATGCCTCCAGATCGAAAACGTCTTCGTCGGCAGGCTTTTCTTGATGGGCTTTACCACGGGCCTCACCCAGCAGCCGCTTGCGGAAGGCCTCAAATTCTGCCCTGGCAACACCCACCTGCTACCATGCGGCTCGCCTCAACTCAATGTCACGGACTTCCAGCATCCTGAGGTAGTCGGTATGGAAAGCCAGCCCATCCTTCGAGTCAAAGGCCCGGCACGACCGCAAAGCCCCATGACAAATGTGGATCTTGAAGGTTCTGTTGCAACCTGATCCCGGGCCATGTGTCAGCCACCACTTAAGATGGTCATCTTCCACCACCTCGAGGACCCCTTCCAGCCATCGTCCGTGTGAGCGCTCACCCACAACTGTGGTCCTCCAGATGGCCATCTTCTGCTCTTCTCGACTACTGTCATACATGCGGCACTCAAAAAGGTCTCCTACCTCCCAGTCCCTGGTGGCCATGAATCCTCCATTGTCCATGGCTCCAATCCAGGGACCGGGCATGATGCCGCCTGGGCCTCAGCCCCGACTCCCCCGCAGGGGGCTACTTCTAGCCCGCAGGCTGTTCTCAGGCCCCCCCGCAGGGGAACTACCTCCCCCTCAGGGGCCTGCCCCGCAGGGCATATGCCGTGCTGCTTTGAGCACTAGTGGCTACGAGCAACAGTGGATAGAAATCACCGTCACTCCAACACTAAACGCGTTGTCAATGACTGAGTTTAATATATGTGTGTGTTACATATATATATATATACGTATA
>Ga0126342_10014394_pt1 | contig 13975 bp, 6 predicted proteins | sample Cyp1metagenome_FD_92528 | JGI IMG/M metagenome (GOLD analysis project Ga0126342, IMG submission 92528) | Coral microbial communities from Lord Howe Island, Old Settlement Bay, Australia - Cyphastrea 1 metagenome | ecosystem: Host-associated > Invertebrates > Cnidaria > Coral ...
AAAAGGAAACCCGTTCTAAGAAACATCAACAAAATGAGCCATTTAGAGATCTATATAGACATCTAAAATCACATTGTCTTTCAGTAGGGGCTTTAGAAGGGTTGGGTGCTTCCTTTTGGTAGGTTTTTTTTTGGTTGTTTTTGAGGTCAAGCACCCATTTATGTAGTAGGGGGGGTTGGAGCAAGGCTTTGTAGCTACAAAAAGCGGTGGCCAGCCCACCCCCTGGAATTTCAACCCCCATCATAATGGTTCCATTAAACCCGCCATTCACATGGGATTTTCAATTGCCATGGTTGATTGCTGGAAGCCACTCGCAGTTATGTTTGTTGTTTTATATCTCCCATGAATAGTATAGTTCTGAGTATCATAAACCATAGCTATCGGAGGTACCCTCCACTTTTGCAGTTATCCTCCACACGAAGGATCAATAGAAGTATCAACTATTAAAAGTTGGTCTATAAGACCCCATTAACTATAGCTGATTGGTGGTTTGGAACATTTTTTATTTCTCCATATATTGGGAATAATCAGCCCAACTGACCAATATTTTTCAGAGGGGTTGAAACCACCAACCAGTATAATATTGAGTAACCAGCACGTAGAATATTTTCAATAGATTCTTGGGCTGAGTTAAAATAGTCAAGAATAGCCCAAAGCACGTTGGCGGGGGGAACTCGCGGATAGAATTGATTTTGGGGTTTTCTTGCAGTAAAGAAATCTACCTGTTAAACCATATATATATATATTGTTTTCAAGCATTTTGGCGCCGAACCCCATGTTCGACCATACCCAAAACAAAATCTACTATTTAAACCAAACATGATCTACACCCTCCAAAAACACACGTTCAACAAAGACGAACGGTCAAGTATCATGCAGAGAAGGATGGCTCAAAACAGGCATCGTTGTGGGTGCAAGACAGTCTTTCTGCCCGAGAGTGTGCATTCCTCGTGCTTAGTTTGACCATTTTCCAATGGTGAAATTGGAGTTACCCTCTGGTAATTTAACATAGCGAACTGGGAAATCACCATTTTTCATGGGAAAACTCAGTATAAATCACCATTTTTAATGGGAAAACTCAGTATAAATGGCCATAAATGGCCATTTTCCATAGCAAACTGTTAGTTTACCAGGGGCGATAGATCGCCCTCACCAGGCCTGGCGAGCGTTGCCTGGTACGGTGGGGGTCCGGCGCACTACGCGGTGCCGCACCGGGCCGTGCGGCCGTGGCCGTTGATTTTTTTTGGGTGAATGGGCCCATGGTTAACCAGGTTGGACAGGAAACACATCAGCTTGGATGATGTTTTTTCAAATCACGGTTCATAAACACAGGAGTCTTTTTTTCATGTTTTCTATTTCGATACTTTGTGACAGCTCCATACAAATATGCCCCCCAAAGTTCTAGAACAGGTTTGTTTTAGTGTTATTTTCAGTAGAACCATTCACCCATTTTAAAAGATCTAAACTAAACTATTGTCATCTAATTTAAGCTATTACAAGCTACTGTTGTATGAACTAAAAAAATGAGCCACAAATTATATACTTGTAGACGGACCGATATTTCTCACTAAGAACCAACCAGATGTGTAGGACAAGACTCCCAAAACAGATGGATGATTTATGATAGTTATAATTTATATATACGCAGACTGGTTGACGTATATATATATCCGTGATATGTGTATGTCTAGTCTAGAACAATCATGAGGATACACATATGATTAAAAGGAATCGACATGTTTACAATCACTTATGATCTAACAAACATGGAGATCCCGAATCAGATGGAGCCAGTGATACAAGGCCCTTTGTTTCAGGGGCACCTCGTAGCCATGTTTTTCCTGCCCACCCCAGGTGGTTTCCAGAAAAATGGGGGAACCCCAATAGCTGGATGGTTTATAATGCCAAATCTTTTTAATTTTAATGTATGATTTGGGGGTAGCCCCATTTTAGGAAACCTCCATTTGAGACCAGGTGATTCGCTATTGATAGGGGTAACACGATGGTAGAATCTGCCTATAACAAGATCAAGATCATTCATGTTGCAGATGGCTGGTGCAAATCTCTTCAATGGGTTAGGTACCTCAACAAGAATTCATCCACATAGCCATTGCGCAACATGAGGCTTAAATTACCTTATACACAAGGTGTATTGTAGAACACTAGACCTGATGCATCCTAGGAATCGGAGGAGTAAAACTTGGATATTTCATAGATATTCCAAGAATGCTGTTCAAATTGTGGCGTTCTATCATCTATTTCAGGATGATTGTTATATATATATACATCTGCAGACAGAAAATATACCCAGCTAGATTACATATCTTTTCATATGAATTATTCCCAAAACTTCCTACACTTTGGGTCAAACGGTCAAACGCGCATCCAAATATCTTACTTAGAAGTGGCCCGCGTGGGAAGACTAATCCCAAAAAGACCCGAAGTCTGATGTTTTGGTGTTCTCTTTTTGTTTACCCTCTGTAATGACACATGGCAATGGACAATCCCTTACGAATGGAGGTTTATATCTGAGAAAGTCATCAATAAATGGTGGATTTTCCAGCAAATTATGTTTCATTACCAGAGGCTATCCAGATAGTATGCAGATTCGCTTCGGAGCTGCTGAAAAAACAATCATTCCTAAGCGGGGTGATTGGCCCACCCCAGTTGTAAGTTGGTTTGTAAATGCCACTAATGATAGCTATACCATAAATGCTACTTATTGGAGTCATACACCAGCTTAGTTAAGATCCATTGATTGTAAAACGCAATTTAAATAGGTGAAATCCCAATTTTTGCCGGAGAAAATCCGTATTTTTGGGCCTTACCTTGGGCCAAGTGGTATTTTTTTTCTCCGCCAGGTCTTTGTTCCATTGCCGTCGGGAATGTCTACCAGCGTGCCATCTTTGACTTTCGCAAACGCCGAGAAATTTGAAACTCGGACGGGGCGGCTCAAGCTACTTCCGAAAAAATGCCGAGAAATTTGAAGACCTGAGCGATTGCACAAGGAAAAGATGTGAATGTTGATCCTCAAGCAGGATACAAGCTGCTCAACTCGAAGTTATTTGACCAATGTTTAGCAACGGGATTTCAGCAGCAAAAAAAAAGGAGGAAATTCAGATAGCAGGCTCCGAGGAATCTACAGGGCTTCCAATACTTCACCATGAGTTAGTTGGGCCAAATATGGTTTTGGTATGGTTTGGTAGTTCGAAATTTGAGGTCCCAGCAGAAGGGACTTGCAAAGGGTCCCAACACTGTCTGAAAATGGGACCGTTCCAGTTGTGGCCATCGAACTGGGAAGCCCAGATTCGGAGCGGGAAAATGGGGGAAGACCCACACCAAAGGTGCAATTTTAGTGGACAATAGGACTTTTGGTGTCCCTATTTTCAGAAAAAAACACGTCTGGGTACATGTTCCCCAAATGTTGATTTTGTTGATTTTGGTCCCTCCTGCTCAGGAATCATATTCAATGAATTGGAACACCCGCCACATCATGAACGCTTCTTGGCACAGAGAAATCGACCGGCAGCCTCCCTGAACATGGTCAGCATGCGATGGTCAAAACTCTTGGTGAATTGGTTCCCCTGTTGTGTTTGTTGGGTGATAACCCCAATGAACCATATATATATTTATGTATCATAAGCCATAGTCATTGGAGTTAGAAACCGTAGTTATGTGATGGTCCGTGAGAAACCTAGATATGGAGGATGGCCTGAGCTTGTAAAAAAGCAACGTAACTTCAACCGATTGGTCCCCCTTCAGGCCCAAATGGATTGTGATTTTTTTTGGTTTTTACCTTTCCAATTTTCAAAGAACTTCTACATCTGGTTGGTGGTTTCAGACATGAATGGATTATTTCCCATTTCATAAATGGGATGTCATCCGAAACCCATTGACGAACTCCATGATTTTTCAAGATGGTGAAATTGCACCACCAAGCAGTACATGAATGCTGCCTAGACTGGACCTAGAACACACGTGTTTCTCCCCTTTCCTCCCATGAATTTCAGCCATGGGGATGTCCCAGCACCAAAAAAGCTCATCTTTTCCCCCGAACAACGTGGTGATTCTGTGGAGGGGCCAGCGAAATCCTGCACCAAAAGGATAGTTGAGACATGTTGAAACCCCAAAAAATGGGATGTCCGTTTTTTTTCGCCCAAAACATGCCTTTTTTTCACCGATTTTCTGCCGCTTTCTGTCCCCTTTTTAAGGCCTCCAGTCAAAGCGCAGGTGTGTCAGGTGAACTTTAAAGCCATGCACCAAACCGTCCAGGCGCAACAACTGGCGCTGGAGAAGATGCTCGGCGTTTTTTTTCTTTTTTGGCGGGGAATCTACCCTCTGGTAAACTGACATAGCTATTGGAAATGGCCATTTCTAGTTGATTTACCCATTAAAAAAGGTGATTTTCCATAGCTATGTTAGTTTACCAGAGGGTAACCATGAAAAAGTGGAATGGATATAGATGTAATGGATATGGATACAATGGATAAGTTGAATGCATCTGGATACAATGGATGTTATGTTCATGTAATTGATGTAATGGAGGTATAACATGTTGTAAAGTATAACGGTGATGATGTATGGTATGTGACTATAATTTTCAAACAATGGGGATCTAATCAGGAAAAAACCTTTATAACATCAGATTGGTAAGCAGAATGGACTTTATGACCAGAATGATGGAGAATGATCAGTGGTAAAACCATTAGAATGGATGCAATTGGCAAATGGTTATTATTTTATATCTGAAATCCCAATGTTTTGATGGTTGGTATTACATCTTATAAACATGACTGTACATTGATAAAACCCTGATTTAATCATCACTATTTGTAACATGTCCTTTCAACAAACAAATGGTGATGATATATATATATATATATATACGTATGTATACATATATATATAATTATATGTATATATATATATATATATACGTATGTATAAACATATATATATATATAATTATATATATGTATATACGTATGTATACACATATATATAATTATATATATATACGTATGTATACATATATATATATATATATATATATATGTGACTATGGTTTAATGGATATATAATTGATAACACTGATCAATGAGGCTTGGTAACGATGCTTTCAATGAGGGATTTTTTTCTCCTCCAAAGCTACGCTACAGAGATGGGGCGCCGCAACCGACCAGAAATGGGATGATGGTCCTCGGAGGAGATGAACTACCCATGATTTGACCATCCACAGTTTTCGTATGAATTTTCAGGGGTTGGTAACTGTCCCATTTTGGGTATATTGGACATCACCTTATAGTAGCCATTATAGACCATATACCTAATGGTTGGGTGATGTTCAATGGGGACATTTAATGACCCATGATTTTGTTCCTTGGGCAGTGAGATATTCCCTGCAAATTGCTAGAAATGAATGTGGATTTAACATGATTTAGCTAACAACAACGAAGATTGATGGCGATTATTATACTGGTTGGGGTTTTTCTTAGTATCCATCTGGATAAATCTACAGAGGTGCCAGTGATGTTTCGTGGTTAAAAGACCATTACCCTCTGGTAAACATACAAAAAACTATAGAAAATCACCATTTTTCATGGGAAAATCCACTATAACTGACCATTTTCAATAGCTATGTTAGTTTACCAGAGGGTAATGAATTTTAACATATCTACCAGTTATTTAACAGTCGTGTTTTCACATACCTATAGTTCAAGCAACATTTTTGTGATTTTGCTCACTGGGACACCATCTTGTGTCTTAGGGGATGATCATCATCCATCAGACACACTGTGCTTCCGGCTTCCGGTTGAAGGGGCGGAAGCTATATATATAATATATATAATATATATATAATATACATATAATTATATATATTCATCCCAATGGTCTCGAAGATGCTTTCAAATCATCCAAAACCTCTGATAATACCATAACAACCCGCCAGAGCAGAAAACCGTGCTCGTAAAAGGTTTTTTTTTTTTTTTTTAAAGCTTCTCACAGTGGCGAAACGTCAATTTCGAATATCATCTTGAGGGCAAATTCTTCCGGCAAAATTGGGACGTTTTCCCGTTTCACAGTACATAACAAGGAGATTTTCATCGGCTGCAGCAGCTGTGCAAAAGCATCTTTTTCGAGGATGCGCTTCAGGGCTTGAATGGAATTCTTCTGCAAATTGGCATGGAGGTTGATGTACGTCCACTGCAGCAACAAATCGCAGCTGTGAGAGGACAAACTGTTGGAATGTATTGCTTTAATGCACACTATGCGGCATCAATAGTCTTTGTTAGACAAGTTGACCAACGTAGTAGCAAGATGTCAGAAAAGCTAGTATATAACATAAAGTCAAGAACGTAGTTGGTAGTTGTTAGAACAATTACTAATGTAGATAAACGTACTTGGAAGTTTTTTTTTCTCAAGAAAGGTTACTAAAATAGTTGGAAGTTGCAACAAAAGTTAGTGACATAACATCAAGAACGTAGTTGGCAGTTGTTACAGAAGTTGGAAACCTAACATCAAGCACTTAGTTGGAAGTTGTTACAAGAACTTAGTTGGAAGTTGTTAGAAAAGTTACTAACGCAGTTGGAAGATGTTGGAAAAATGAGTAACGTAGTTGGAAACTTGTTAATGAGGACCAAGGACGTTAATAGCCCACCCCACCCCACCGCACCCCATGGAAGATGTTAGAAAAGTGAGTAACGTAGCTGGAAAGTACTTAGGACCAAAGACGTTTTCATAGCCCACCCCTACCCATTGCCGAAGAAAACGTTCATTTTACGAACACGGTGTTCGGTCTGCTGGCATAATCATACCCATAGGATCCATGTATGGTATATATGCTAAGATTGGGGGTATATTACAGTAATGGTAAATGTTACCATATATATATATATAGCATACATGGATCCGTCATGGGATATACCAGCGGTTTTTATTTGAGCAGAAGGTGACACCCCAGGGTTTGGCAGATGTGCATTCCAGGGGTTGGCATCTGCTCACCAGCAAAACGGGGGACTTGAGCAGCCAAAACGGTGCGAAATCACCTAGGACTCTAGGAAATGCTTGGAAATTTATTTCACACTCATATATATATATATATTTATACATATATACATATATATATATATAGTTGAAGGTAATGTAGCAGATGCAATAAAACACGCCATCCCCAAGCTTCACACTTTGAGTTTCCCACCGCCGGGCTCACGCCCCATCAGGAAGGGCGACGAATTGCTGGAGAAGATGCGTGCCTCCAAGAGCAGACGCTTAGCGCGTTCTACTTCGGGAAGTTGGGAAAATGAGTAGCCTAGCTCGGTGTATGATATGATAGATAAATTGTAAACTATTAAAAAACCTATAGATAGTTATATTATGATGATAACCTATAATTATGGTTCATTAAAAACCTATAGTTTCATTGATGATGAACCATAATTTTTGCGGGTAGTTATATTTCACAATAGTTGTAGGGGTGAATTATATCCCAACTTATCGAGATTAGTATCCCATACTTATAGCGTTAAGAACCCCTACTGCAACCCCAAGTACTTAGCGAAGTTGGAATAATGAGTCGTGAGAGTTGGGTTTGAGATAGTTATGATAGATGTATCATGATGTATATGTGTTTTGATAGAATTATAAATCAACTTTGACTGAAGGCACCATCTTGGCATAAGAACAGCATTGAGTTCATGGCTATTGACCACCAATCAAGGGGTTAACAACACTTTAATTCTGATTCAGAAGTCATTTTCCATTGACAAGCCAAATCATCCATGGGGTATTTTCCGCCATGAAAACCTCCAGATTTATCGGAGAAGCCACTCATCAATCCCAATTATAGTGGTGATTGATTGATAAGCCACTCATAGAAATAGAAATTTATAGAAGAATCTGAGATATATATTCTTCTATCATCAGTCATCAAGCCACTAATCACTATTTGGCTATGGATCAATACCTATAGATACATTTTAATGGGATGAACATCCATAAATCCCAGCTATGACTTGGGGTTCACCAGGGGGGATAGGGTTTTGACCCATAGCCATTTCGTCATTTTTTTTGGGGATTTTCCAATAGAAACACCAGAGAGCATTGATTTCGCATCCAGCGGTGATTTCTGACCGGGAACCGAGGCCAAGAAGAGATCAACGAAGCCTTCCTGGGGCACGCCGCTGAGGCCCAGTGCTGGGAGGTGTTGGAATCTGAGGTCGAGTTTTAAGTTGGTTTCTATAGTCAAGATATGGAGTAAATAATATGGTAAACATACAAAAGCTATGGAAGATGGTGATTTAATGGTGATTTAATGGGATGTAATGGGATTTACCCGGCCTGGTAAACATACAAAAAGCTATTGAACATGGCCATAGAAATAGTGAGTTTTCCCATGAATAGCATGGTGATTTTCCATAGCTATGTTAGTTTACCAGAGGGTAAATCGTATAGTTTTCGAGCGTTTCTAGCGTTTCCATAGTTTCGAATGTGTGGATGCGGATTTACCCTCTGGTTATGACTGTTACATAGCCATGGTATAGATGGCCCATAGAAATAGAGGTTTAGCTATTAAAACTGGTGATTTTCCATGGTTATGTTAAATAACAAAAAGGGTAACACTTACTAGCTAGAATATGCTATAATGGTCAATACTAGAATAATATATGGAGGTTTCCTGAAATGGGGTTCCCCCCAAAATCATCCTTATTTTTTCTTGGGATTTTCAAGGAAATAAACCATCTATTTGGGGGGTACCCCCATGACTTAGGAACCCCCCGTATATCTAAATATGATATGTGCATATATGTGCCGTGGTCAGTTTTCTCATAGAAGGGGATGGTCATAATTACACCCATCAATAGGGTTTAATATACCCATTGCAATGATTCCCAATATAGGATGGATGACCATAGCCCATATATCATGATTTGACGGTGGCACATATGTTTTTCTTGGGGAATCCCAAAGGGAAGAATCATTGTGCTACCAACATGAGCCAACAGATGTGATGGTCGCCAGCACATAAATGGGATTACAAGGACCCATTTGTTTGATCAAGGGGAATACATAAACATCTCAATGTTTATGGAATGCAACTCGCAAACTCTGGGTACAGGATGGGGACCTCAAGATAGCTAAGTTGGTTTGTAAGTGGCTTAACAATGGTTTATGGTAGATATAACTATAGTCAATGGGGATTATAATGGTTTATAAACCAACTTATAACTGGGGGGGGCCATCCTGTACCCTCAAGGACTCTTAATGATAGTTGTCTTTTTTGGAGATATGATTAAAAAATATGATTAAAATGGTGTTTTTTTTTGTGAAGTCACTAAGAAACTATAAGTAACTACTGTAATTGATGCTGATTCGGAGCTCACCATTTGCACAGAGTTCCATCGGTCACATCCAGAACTTTCGCGGCCGCGCTTTCAGCTGCGAGGCTTTGTCAAAATGGCGAAGTCTGAGCTCCGAGTTGCTGTTCTTATACAGCCACTGGGCGATGAGTGACCGTCATGTTGAGATGCTATCGCAGCTAGTTCGGTAACACCGGTTATAGTGGTTGTTTCTTGACACACAAATATACATTATATCCAAAAGCCTGTGATGATCCCAATTGACTGGTGATGGATTGAAGGACCTCACGATTCTTATTTCTTGATCTTCTTTCAACTTTAAACTTGCTATCATCAATGGATTGGTTTCCTGTAGATTTTCCCATCTAACTAGGTCAATCTTACATGGGTACTTTAATCCTTTAGTCTTTTGGTATTAATGGGAATATCTACGTTCACCAGCAAAGAATTTATTTTTTTTGCAGGGTATCTAAGATTGGCAATGTTAACCAATCCATTGATGTCAGATTTTTGGAATGCTCCAACTTGACCCAACTTGCTCCAGTCCTTTGGGCTTTTGAAAAACCACCTGCTTCGGGCGATTTCCGATCCGGTGGTTTCCCCTTTTCACCGGGAACCCCTTGTTGTTCCACGTTGAAACCGTTCGACATGAAGTGTAAGAACTCTTTGATATGTGTGTATAATATATATATATATATTACATATATGATATATAAATTAATATATGTAATATGTATATATATACATATACATTATGATGACTGATTGTTATATAATAGTTATATATATATAGATATACATGGAGCCGTCTTGGGTTTCTGTCATTTCTCGTCATCTTCCGGTCACCTGTAGGCGGGAACAGTCGCTATGCTGAGCACTGGAAAGCCATGGGCTATTCGGAGCAGTGGTTGGAGAAGTCCGGGTACAAGGCGTCGCGGCGTCGCCGTCGTGGCACGTGGAAAAAGTCGTGGCGTCGTTACCGTGGGTGGCTCAAATCGCATGACTTTCCACAGGAAAACCAGGAAGGAACACCGTAGGAAAACCATAGGAAAATGGTGATTTAATGGTTAACAATGGTGAATAATGGGATGATATGGGATATTACCCTCTGGTAAACATTCACAGTTTGCGAACTGGAAAACCATCATTTGAAAAATGGGTAAATCAACGAACTAAATGGTAATTTAATGGGATGTAATGGGATTTAGCTTCTGGTAAACTAACATCGCTATTGAACATGGCCCATTTATAGTTGATTTACCTATTAATAGCATGGTGATTTTCCATAGTTATGTTAGTTTACCAGAGGGTATGTGTTGAAGATTGTTGAAGTATGTTGAACATATAACCTGTGAAGTATGTTGAAATAAATGTGTTGTTTCGTTTGTTGAAGTTTTTTTGACTTCTGGAGAAGTTTTGCCCATTGGGGGGTTTGCAGCAGATGGCATACCTAATTCTTGCTGGTTTCTCCGACTTTACCACATTATACACCCTCTGGTAAACTAACAGTTTGCAATTGAAAATTGCCATAGAAATAGTGGATTTTCCGATTAAAAATAGTGGATTTTCCATTGCAAACTGTTAGTTCACCAGAGGGTATGTGATATTTTGTGAAGATCTGTGTTCTTTGCGGGCATTTTGGGTACAGGGGCTCTGATAGGCGCCATACTCACCCCAGGCAGCTCGCAGCACTTCACCCAGTGATTTGGAAAGTCATGTCCATCATAGATGTGATACAGCCAAGAATAAACCAACCCCTACAAGGTGGTGCCCCCATAGTGATGTGAACGTTGGTTTATAATCCCCTTTTTTATTATAGATATAACCCCCATGTCAATCAACCCAAACGTGAAATTGGACTTATTTGCACCAACTTAGCGATTTAGCTCACTGGGGCACCACCGGTCATATTGGGGTTCATTATTACCGGTATAGCCCGATGTAAAATGTTTAAAATGTCACCCCCCAGTCATGGTTGGTTCATGGGATGGTGGCAAACCGGCGGTTTACCACATTTGATCGTATCACTATTACCTTCTGGTTATTTGTTACATAGCCATAGGAAAATGGTGGTTTAATGTGATTTAATGGGATTTAATGGCTATTACCCTCTGGTTATGACTAACATAGCCATGGAAAATCACCATTCGTAATAGGTAAACCATCTATTTCTATGGGCCATTGTCCATGGCTATGTAACAAATAACCAGGTGGTAAGCTGTCAGAATCCCAAATCAATCCATGATCCGCTCCTAAAGTCTCCATTTTTGTTGCTAAACCTACAGGATGGGGCCCCCGTTAGTTGCTGCGTTCAGTTGGTTTATAAGTGGCTGAATTCTATGGTTTATGGTAGACATAATGGGGATTATTTCATGGTTTATAAACCAACTTATAACTGGGCCCCATCCTGTACCATAAACCAATGCCAACCATCTGAGTCTTTCCACCTGCCTTTCCGTGGCGGCACAGTGACGGCAGTGACGGTCCGACTTTTCTGCCAGGAGGGTCCTCCCCCTGCCCCAGTGGAAGACCGATGCCCTCCCAAGTGTCACTTGGTGATTCAACTCACAAACAAGGGAAACAAGGGACTTGGTATGGTAGGAAAAGCATATTACTATACATTCTTCACATATTGTACTTCAATAGGGTTACTTTTTGATAGCCTGACCAAAGAAAAAAAATGGAAGATCATTCTACCTGGATACGGAGGTTTCCTAAAATGGGGCTATCCCGGTATCGTTTGTTTTTGATGTTCCATGAAATCATGGTGGACTTCACTTTGGCAAAAAATATGGACCATGGGAGAAAAACAGCTGATTTTAGTGATAGTTGGTGAACATACCCTCTGGTTATTTTTTACATAGCCATGGAATAGATGGCCCATAGAAATAGATGGTTTACCTAGCTATAAAATGATGATTTTCCATGGCTATGTTAGTCATAACCAGATGGTAACTCCAAATTCACAGCTTTATGATGCTTAAGTACAACTTAAGTAACTCTAGTATTCATGGGGTGAAACTAAACCAACTTAGCCACTTAGCCATCGCGGGGGCAACACATTGATAGATTGATTCGGCCATTCCGTTGGGATTTGGAGTTTGGGACAACCAACGAATGGCGACGACACGGACGATGAATGGCAGGGACGAATGGCAACGATAACTTCTCGACATTTGCGCAGATGTAGGTGGAATTTATGAGTGAACTACATTGAATTCAACAAATACATACTAATACCGATACCCATAAGCGGTTTGTTTTCATTTGACTGGTAGTTATCAGTCCTCTGGTTGATTTTTTGGGTAATCATCAGTTATTTTCCAGTGACTATCATTTATGAGTTAGTTGTCACAATTCACCACTGGTAGTCATCACTGATTGAATCATTGGTATCATGATTTATCAGCTGTCAATGATTCAACATCTGATAAGTAACTATCATTATTACTACTATCAATGATTCGATAGCTGACACACAAGTATCACGTATCAATCATTAAATAGCTGATCAATGATCTTTCACTGGTATACAACTGTTTCCAATTGAAACGCAGTATGGCTATGACATTCTGATTGGTGGTTTGGAGCATTTGGATTATTTTTCCAATCAGTTGGGAATTTCATCATCCCAACTGCCGAAGTCATATTTTTCAAAGGGGTAGGTCAACCACCAACCAGGTATATAATAGTATATATACACATAACATACATATTATCAATGGTCATTTCAGGATCCTAAAATGGAGGTACGTTAGTACCATATAAGGCCATATTTTGTGGTGATATTCACTTACATAGGCCCTAAAAAATAGGCCTGAAAAAAATGGTAGGTACCTCCATTTTAGGATCCTGAAATTCCCATTGATATTAGTTAACATACATATTACCATCTGGTTATTTAACATAGCCATGGAAAATCACCATGTTTAATAGGTAAACCATCTATTTCTATGGGCCATCTATCCCATGGCTATGTAACAAATAACCAGAGGGTAAATTCCCATTACATCCCATGAAATCACCATTAAATCACCATTCAAATCACCATTAAAATCCATTAAATCACCATTTTCCTGTGGTTTTCCTATGGTTTTCCTATGGTTTACCTAAGGGTACCAGAGGGTAGTTTCTCTCTATGGGGCATCGGTCATGTTTACCACCAACCAGTTGCCATTTAGCGACGCTTCCAGGTGATGGCCAGGATGCCGTGGTGGTGTAGCCGCAGACAGGCGGGATGACTGGCGGGGGTCTCAAAGTAAGATATATAGAGTACATAATATGTATCGTACAGTATACATTTATATAATGATATATATATATACATATCTACCTCCATATATATATATATGGATATATGGATATATATATATGGATATAATCCCTTCCTCCTAATACTAAACCCCCCCCCCTAATACAAAACACGGCAGGTAGTTTTTAGTATTAGGGGGGTATTTATTATTAGGGAACCAAATCGAAGTCATGTTAATTAATTGATTAAATTTCCTTATATAACGCAATTAAAATATTGCCAAAAATGGCAGTTCGAAGCTTACCCCTAATACTAAATTAAAACCCTTAATACTAAAAACTATTTTTTCCGATCTCAAAATCAATTA
>Ga0126342_10014395_pt1 | contig 13975 bp, 11 predicted proteins | sample Cyp1metagenome_FD_92528 | JGI IMG/M metagenome (GOLD analysis project Ga0126342, IMG submission 92528) | Coral microbial communities from Lord Howe Island, Old Settlement Bay, Australia - Cyphastrea 1 metagenome | ecosystem: Host-associated > Invertebrates > Cnidaria > Coral ...
CTTACTCTTTCTCTTCTGATCTTCTCTCTTCTAATCTTCCTCTTCTCTCTGCCTCTGCCCTGCTCTGCTTTTCATCTGTCCATATTGTCGGAAGTTTGACTTCTAAACTTCCTTCGATTAAAAATCTTAAAAATAGGTGGATTTTCGAAGCACGGGCGTCCAACCTGAACTCCTTGCAGCTGGATCGTCCCGTCTTGGCGTAGTCCACCACATACCACGCTCCACAGCTCCAGGCCCATGACAGCGACGACATGGGAAAATGGCGTCCGTGAAAAATGGTGGATTTAGGGGACAGGAAAATGGGATTTCAAGTGTCAATGGATTGGTTTAAGGGAAAATCTACAGGAAACCATGGTTTTTACCATCAAAATCCATCAAATTGATCGGGCTTTCCTGTAAATGTTCCCATCATCCAATTCTATGAAATTGGCACTTCATGGGACTTGAATATGGATAAAACGGGATTGATACAATTGGGATTTTTCGTGGGACTTGATTAGCCAACAAACATGTGATGGAAAATGGGATTTAAGCAACAATGGTGAGTGAATGAGATATGATGTTCATGGAATGGTTGGTGAATTTCTTCAAATGGTTTGTACATTTATAGCAATGCTAGTGCTGAGAATAAGGTGTTCAACCGTAAAAAATTTGGGCAGCGCCCTATTTTGGGACAGACCCAAATCGTTGCTGAAGTGTTGAACTGCGATGCTTATGAATGTTCATCATTCATCTAGTCATAAATCCTTAAAATAAACAATTGACCGATATATAGTAAAAACTTGTCTGGAGGTGCCTCAAAAAAGTTAGTCACATAGACATAGGCCATTGTTCTCATGGGAACAACTTCACCTTTAATCATCTAATCACCACCATTAATTGATTGAAGTGATACGGAAATGGTTCACTGTATTTCACTGTTATTTCCTGCATCAAAACATATCAAAACCAGCAAGAGTACCCTCTGGTACACGTTTACATAACTATGGAAAATCACAATTCTTGATGGGCAAACTCACTATAAATAGCCATGTTCAATAGTTTTTTGTATGTTTACCAGAGGCTACTTGCCTAGCCTCCTTGGCGTTTTTCCGACAGTGGCTTTAGATCAACAATTGAGCCCGGTCTGAGCTCAAAAGCTGCAGCGACAACAAATCCTGGACTGAAAAAACATGTGTTTCAAAAAATCACATGGCAATCACATGAATTTATGGGACTTTAATGGGATTTGATTGTTTTTTTGTTTAAATCACTGTTTTAAAAAACACAATAATGGGATTTGTGGTACATGATCTCTCACTCTTCCTCTCTCTGTTTCTGTACCCGTCCAACCCATCTCATCCCCCAAAAAAATACTGTTTGTTGCGTGGGGTGATTATCCCAGCCATAGTAGTAAACATCCTCGAATCTCAAAGCAACAAAGTAGTTACTTTGTTCCTTGACTGAGCAACGTATGGTTCATATGAAAATTAATTAAGTCGATATCGATTTGGTAGATTCTCTCTCATATTTATCAGTCTCTGGCCCCCATTTTGGACACCAAAAGCTGCCACGTTTCAAAGCTGCTGAGCAGTTGGGGCTACCCCGGCTAGGTCCACTTAAAAAGGCTTTAAAACACAACCGTGTATATCCGGCGTGTTTTTCTTGAGGGGTGAGAGTCTTTGGCCACTGGCCAACGATTTGATACCCATCACAGATTTACAGATTGTACAAATGTGGCAAACCCAATAAGAAACCATCCCTGAAATCACCCTTTTGATGGGTGGTATACATCATCCCAAATGGTACGTAGGTTTATCACTGTCTTTACCACATTACTACAAGATACTAAAATTGCCTCCAAATTAAATGGGGATGGATCAAAACCTATATTACCATATTTGGATAAAATTTGGGGGACTAAACATCCACTAAGGAGCTATTTTGGGGTACCATCCGGGTACCAGGGTTTTGACCCACCAAATCATTCCATCATTGAACCATGTTTATCCCATTATTCACCATTATTAACCATTCATATTAGATATCCATAAAATTCCACTTAAATATACCTGGTATCAGCCATTATTAACCATGAATATCCCATAATATTCCAAATCAGGTATTATCAACTATAAATATTAGATATTATCAACCCTTATTAACCACTACTATTAACCATTATTTATACTAAAAGTGACTCCATGGCATTCATATTCCATAATATTCCATAATATTAACCATATTATTCCAATACTATCCCGGGTATTAGCCATTCTGAACCACTAGTACCTGGCTATAGTGAATAGTTAACAATTATAATTACCATTATAATTCTTGGTTCTTAACCATTATTAACATTTCAGGTCAATATTAAGTATTAACCATTATGAAGCATTTTTAGCCATTATTAACAACTCTTATTCGCCAAATCTCAACGAATCCCCCAGTGGCGTGACTGAAACTTCGGTCCGCCGACGCCTGCGCTTCCTCCACGGCAGCCACGGGCTGCGGTGGCTGCGGCTGCGGTTGGGTCCGCCTGTCCGACCGAAAAGACATTCAAATGGAGATTTAATGGATGGTATCGTGGTGCCAGTGAGTCACGACGCTATCACCTCCGGCACAGCACACTGCAAAAGCTTCCGCTGTGCCAACTTTGGTTGTGCAACCGCAGGGTTTCTCCTTCCTGAATCCCTCCATGGAGTCCATGGGGTTGGTGAGGACATGTCCGCTGTGACAAGTGGAAGTTCTGTCCAAACACTATAGAATGATACATATATATATATAATAATGATACAGTATATTTCTGAAACAGAAATTTCAAGTCTCGCACTACAGATAGCTGTGGCACAAACAGTTTTTCACTGCGGGCACTTGGTAACGATACGTGAATTTGAGGCATTTAGGTGCAAAGACTAAAACTCCACAGACATCTTGAGCCAACACTTGTACCAACACTATCCAACACTTGCGCAGCATTTCAAGCTTTTAGGACCCACGCAGCCCTGGGCAAACGCAATGACCAGACGACCCTGGGACCTGGATCCATATCCTCGAGCAATTCCCAACCATCAGTGGGTTGCGACCATTGGTCGGCTATGTCACTGATATTCTGAAAATGTGACATTTGCACATGTGTAGAGAATATAGACATGTATGTGTATATATATATATAATTATATTATATATATAGATATAGACACGAGCATATAGTAATTGCACATATGATATATAGGGATACATAACCAGTATTGTCATGCATTAGCCAGTAATATCATGCAGAAACACCAGCTCGGCATCGAAAGTGGCGAGCTGAACAACCACATGGTGGGCAGTGTTCAATATTGGATACCCGGCGATACCCCCAAATATGGACAAGCAAATGACCATAAACATAGACATATCGTAGGGAACAAGTGCTCTTTGTCACTGGGTCCCTTACATATTGATACATATTTTGTACACCTAACGTTATCCGAATTGTTGCATAAGTTCATGAAATGACCAACATTTGGAGTTTCCTGAAATGGGGGTAGCCCCAGTCATCATCCATTTATTTTCATGAGTTTCCATGAAAAACCATCCAGCCATTAGCGTATCCCCATGACTATGGAAACCCCCATGACTCTGGCTGTTACCCTCTGGTAAATTAACATAGACCCTGAAAATCACCATTTGTTAGTTGAAACTAATCTTCCAACCCCTATTTGCCAGGGTCTATGTTAATTTAACAGAGGGTAATGTTCACCCCTCCATATCTTGCCTCAAATCGGAGAGCTTGATGACCTCGTGCTTGGGGCCGGCAGCCTGGGCAGCCTGTGACTGACCATCCCAGGAAGCGAATCCGGACAATGGATAGGCCTTTTCGGGGTTTCCATAGTCATGGGGGTACCCCAAAAACGCTGGATGGTTTCTTTCATGGAAAATCTCAATCTAAAATGGATGAGAACTAGGGAATTCAGGGATAATTACCCCTATTTCAGGAAACAACCACATTGTTTGCAATGTAAAATTGCCAAGCTTAGATACCCTGCCAAAAACCATGGTGAGATTCTAAGCTTAAACCTCTCATCCAAGGTTTACCTAGGCACATACCATAGAATAGATTGCGAAATCAGCAGTCCCTCTCTTTATAGATGCTATATATATATATATATGTCGGTTAAACCTACTTCTGTCAACCAACTTAGCTAGAGAACTGAGGCACCATATTGCAATAATTTGCAATATATTCCATACTACAATGCTACAATATATCAATCACACATATGATGTTGGTTTTATGCCCCATGCTGCAAGAAATTGTTGGTTTTAAAACCCCCAAATCCCATGAAATCACCATAAATTGCCGGTACACGTCTCATGAAAAATTACCGTTCTTGCTGGTTTCTTACCACCATAAAAAGGTTAGTAAAATCCTATTTTTCATCACGATTTAAATCACATGTATTCTCCATGTTTGCTGGCTACAGTAAATCACCATAATCGATTACCACCATATACTGTAGTGGATCTATGTTCAACCACAAAACGCTTGGATTTTAACCTTTCAGTTCTATTATGATTTTCTAAGGCAGAGTTGGCATGTACATATATACATATATATATATCCCCATCATATCACATTGAATCACCATTCTTGTTCTTAAATCAGCTAAAATTTATCAATATGTGGGTATGGGTTTCTCTGAAAATAGGCCAATTCGTCCAACAATTCCAATGGATTGTCATTGCTTTCCGCCAACACACCTGGCGAGCCGCTGCTGCTTCAGCGGCTTTTTCCTGGGACATTGGTGAATTGTTTATCATGGTGGTTATGCAATAGAAGAGATATGGTATGTCTATGAATAATTTGAATCAATGGATATAAATAATACAAAGTAAATATATAATTCATGTATGATACAATATCAAAATATAACAAAATATATATTCATGCGCGATTTAATCATCAATAGTGATGTCATGGGATACCAACGTCGACATTGTTATAGGATTTATAGGATTTAGCACTTCAGACATATTAAGCTGGTTGGTGGTTTTAACAATCTTGAAAAGTATGAGTCAATGGGAAGGATGACATCCCATATATGAAATGGAAAATAAAATTCATGTCCCAAAGCACCAACCAGATATTAAGATTATTAAGCCTTGCAACAACAGTAAACAAAAACCATTGGGGATTCTGTGGGACTGGGATTGCCACATCTGGGATTTTTCACCAAAAAAGGCAACAGAGAAACCCATAGATTTCACCAATGGATGATTTCCTCACTTTGCTTCACTCAGCTGGGATCGAAATGTGGGGTCTGAAAAAAAAACATCTACCGGAAATGTCTTCTATTCATTTCTATATCCCAAATACATGCAATTGTTCTTCCATAATCCAATTCTGGGGAGAAAAACCCTCTGGTGTCATCAAACTCGGCTGGAAAATCCCCGAAGTGAATGTTTCCAGCTGTGAAATTCATCAGCACGCCATGTTTGATTACCTTCCGACAATTGAGCATTATCCATCTATAATTTTCCCACTAAAACCTTTATCATCCTCTATTTATCGAGGATCTTCCATTTTAAAGAGGATGTTTTTCCTACTATCTACAGATGATGTTAGTCACTAAAACTTCCATTGAAATAGGAGGATTTCCCACCGAGAACTTGAACGTCGTCACGCCTCGGCGGCCTCCGTTTCACGCTGCTCCTGGGGTGTTTTTCTGTCTGTGTCTGCTTAGATGGGCCATGGAGTTAGTGAAAACTAGTTAGTAAATGGATTATTTCATTGGGATTTTTTGGGGGCAACAAATCCCCAGTTACTAACCATAAATCGCGTTTTTCCCATGGCCCATCTAAGTGAAAGACTTTTTTTTCGCAGCCCGTGATGGTGGGAAAAAGGTTGAAATACGGGAAGATACAGGAAATTACAAGGACAAATGCTGGGAAAACTGTCAATAAATGTTGAGATCATGTTGAGTCCGCTAGATATCGGATAATGTCCAAAAATTGGTGAATTTAAACGTGGAAAAAAACATGGGAGTTCCGTAGTTGGATCAAACCGCATAATTTCATCATCATTGACCAATATCCAATGAAGATGATTCATGATATTTATATAATATATGATACCACATTTGTTCTATCCGCATTTGTTCTATAAGGTTGCTCTGTTTTTTTGGGTTTCAGAAAATTGAGAACACCAAAAATTGGCACATGGATTAAACAAATACACAATCCTGGTAAAGTGACTGACATAGTCCAAGTATATAACTAACTGAAAAAGTAAGGCCAAACTATGCGGAATCTTTGAACATCTTTGAACCCTCGCATCTTTCACCCTCTCCCCATACCCAGTATACCCATCTCCCAGCCCCACGACACCTTCGCCCGTACGCGTTGTCTCTGCGCTTCTTTTCGAATGGCAGCACGGGTTGCATGCTCCTGTGCCATTCCGCTTCTCCATGGGGAATCAACAGAGATCTGGATGCAACGAAGAAGGGCATTTTGGATATGGCTCACAATGATGTCCTTTGGGAAACACACATTCTGGATGGGCCGGTTTTGAGACTGTGACTGTACCATACTGTAGCTATGAGCATTTACCTATAGTGGTTGTAGAAAATCAGAGTCATCCCGACATGTATAAAACAAAGAGGAGGAAAAGGACATCTATGATGGCTTGATGCCAACCAAAAAGCCGAGGTGAGCAAACCAACCATCGCTATTCATGTTCGGATGTGAACAGCACGAGTCAGCACGAATTTCTTCAGGGTGCTCTTAACTTGGTGGTTGAAGGGTGTGACCCAAAATTCGGATGGTTGAATGGAAAACTGGATGAGCATTGAAAACATTTTGTGAATTGATGGTTGTTGGATGGTTGAATCAATCCAAATGATCCAAATGTAATATTGAATGATTGACTTTGTGGGTCCATTGCTACAGACAGATATGTTGTTTTGGCGGCGGTTCACAAAATTCATCCAAAGCCCAGGCCGTGCATTTCCGGCTCTCTTACACAAACCGTTTTGGTGCATGTTCTTGCACACTACATAAAAATGTATTATGTAAATATTATATATATAGTATATATATATATATATTTATAACAATAGAAGAAATACATCTATATGGTATGTCACCTATCGTACGTGCTTCTTTTGATTGTTTGCCAAACCCTGTCTGTAATGAACCAACGCAGTGTCCTCTTTCACGCGGCGTTGCGTTTGCTTCTCCGCCTTTCGTTCGGTCTTGTTCTTGACCTCAGCTGCATCCTACGATGTCTATGCACAGTCACAAATTGAAAGAAACACGGTATAGTATAAAAGTTGGTAAAATCCTACTAAAATGGTGATGAATTGCACCTTTTCTGTCTTTTTTTGAGTTACTATGTATATATATATATATTTCATAGGTTGCATTTTTTTCGTGGTTAGTGGATGTAGTCTGTAGCGCATCAAAAAAGTAAGACCAAAAATTGTGTGCATCTTCCTAGATATAAAATTTGCAGTAATGGAAAACCTTTTTCTTTAATCTGCCAACCACTCGCGCAGTGTGATTTTCTCATAGTAGTTTAATATTATTGTGGATGTACATATTCCCCTGCAACTGCTTTATTACCCTCTGGTAAACTAACATAACTATGGAATATCACAATTTTTAATGGGTAAATCAACTATAAATGACCATTTTCAATAGTTTTTTGTATGTTTACCAGAGGGTAATATTATACACAAAGAAATTGTTTCCAAATCTTTGAGTTTTGCATCTCTCATGGGTGCTCCAGATGTAGCTTTTAATGGGGTTCACCGGTTGACCCGTGGGCCATACCCCAGTAACATAACAGAGTCCCAAGACAAGGTTTATCAGTTTATCATAGACATATTACTTACCCTAATCCGCAAAAAAGATAGAAACGTGATTTCTCAATGTCTAAGTAGGATTTTACTCTGGTTTTTTTTTGTGAATTCCTGTAAATCACTATTAGCGTCACGCAACGCAAACCCCAGCTGTGGCCCAAGTCGCCGTTTCGAAATCCAACAAATCGTCTGAGTCGACCTCCCAGGATCTCGGTGTCTTGATCAAAGTGAACACTAAAATTGTCCCTAGTTGGCTACCCCCCAGGAAAATCATCTGTTTTAGATCAATCAGATTGGGATTTTCCATATGATTTTCCATGAAAGAAACCATCCAGCGTTTTTGGGGTAGCATCCAAGTTCTTGGTCAGAACATCCCTTCCCGGATAAACACCAGAAGCCGTGGATACACATATTTGGGACCAACCATGGGGCTGGTTTAAAAATGAACGGCAAATGGGATTGCTGTTCAATTTCGATGATATACAGTATAATCGATGATAGACTTATTTTACAAAATATGTTATTTTCCCTGAGCAAACTAACATAACTATGGAAAATCACCATGTTTAATGGGAAAACTCACTATAAATTGCCATTTTCAATAGCTATTTTGACATAACCAGAGGGTATTTTCCCTGAGCAAACCATTTTTGGGGAACCCCCAAGGCCCTAATGACTCAGATGGGATGCCCCCGGATTTTCACCTCTTCTTGCGCCTCTTGCTGGACGGCAACCTTTTTATTTCGCCAACGGGTCGGACCGGTCGGCGAATCATGGCGTTTGTGTCTCCCAACAACAACAGGGGGGGATGTCTACTTGGTTACCCTCTGGTTATGTCAAAGTAGCTATTGAAAATGGTGATTTATAGTGGAATTTCCCATTAAAAATGGTGATTTTCCATAGCTATGTTAGTTTACCAGAGGGTAGCTACGGTGGTTTATAACAAACATAACTCATAACTCAGAACATGTCATAACTAGGATTGATTGGGTGCAAGCACAATATGGGCCTGATAAATAGGGTACCCACAAATGTTGATGGTTCAATTGAGATATTTCTCATCTTTAATGGCCATATATGTTGGCCAGCAAACCCATCTTGAGATCAACAAACCTTCAAAGGTGCTGCTGTGGGGAGAACAAGATTTGTTGGACCTTCTTTCAAAGACCCGAACCTCAAAGTGAACTAGGTCTGGTGTCAAGAAATGATGCGACTAGAGCAAGTCCTAGCCAATTTTTCAACCTGTTTGTATCCAAACCTGTCCAAACCTCAAGGTGGTTGTTATTGTTGCACTTGCCATGGTCATCTCGCTTCACAACCCTCCATCTGAACCACCGAGCGACCATTCCGATGCCCAGAGCAAGTCCCGTGTCTGCCACGGGGTTTAGCCGATGCACAGCCTGAGACAAAGGGGCCGTGCAGAACGCGTATTTATATATATATAATTATGCATATATATATATAATTATAAAGAAACACATGGGATACATATGCAGGCATATGCGTGTACAGTATGAAAGTACATGATGATAACATATGATTTGGACATATGTTCATATTGAATTCCAAACATCAATATATATATATATATATATTATGAGTATAATATTGACTAATCATGGTCATAACCATGAATACATTTGATATCATTTGATAATTCAGATGTTCATGTCATAGTTGATAATGTCATATAATGTCGATGATTATGTTAATGGTGAATGATGGTGTCAAAACAATATTAGCTAATTTAGGTGGATGAAATGAAAACAGTATGTACGTGTCCCCCGACAATATGGTTTTACCCCGCGATTGATAGTAACCATCACTCTACCTGGTGGCCTCTGTGTACATGTTTTTCATTTTTTCAGATATTGTGTCACAAAACAACATCAAAAACCATGTCATGGTCCACCTCTGGTCCATAAGAAATAATCCTTTGTTTGTTATCTTGAAATTTTCCACTGGTTTTTCACTATCTATCCTTCTGGTTGGGCATGATGTTTAGTAATTATTCCAACCAACCAGCCAGCCAGCCAGCCGGCCAGCCAACCAACCAACCAACAACTGCATACGGACGGCAAAGGTCCAAGCAGAGCAACTGCCGAAGCAGTGGGGCTTAGATATTACTATTGAAACCGCACAAGGATTCAAGGATTACATAAACTACCAATCCAAGGTTGACCCAGGGATAAACATTTCCCCCCTATCCCATCCCAGAAAATCGCTTCCAGTGCCTCCTGACTGAGGACGCTTCCCCTTGGCACAGGTGGTTCCTGGACGAGTCGACTCTTGTTGGGCCCCAAGGGTCAAATTTCCTGGCCCTGTGAAAACGTTTGGCGGTGCAGGGTTAGCATTGCAATAAGTTGGGTATTTTCATGGTATTTCATTCGAAAAAATAAGGTGATTCAATGAAATTTAATGGGATGTTGTTAGCTAAATGAGTTGGACGAGGAGGTCACCTAGGATTTACGGTTGATTTAATCCATAGTTCAGGGAGGTTAGAACTGGCAAATATAATTGGGGGGCACCCGCATCCGCATCACCTTGTATCTAATTGAGGTTTCCGATGGTCAGATGTCAGGTGAGATGATATATCCAGCAATGGGCAACCCTTGGTCACAGAAAATGTCTTAATGGGTCGGTTTTTACACAGTTACCAGATAGTGCCCAGCACACACCGGTGCAGAAGTTTCGGACATAGGACATGGCTATAGGAAATCCATGGCCTATAGAAAGGTTTTTGCGAGCAGCAATGAAGTGTTGAAGTTCTGAGGTGCATCAATGCATGAGGAAATGGTGGTTGAGATGCCAATGAAATGTCATGAAAAAATCTGTGTACAACTGAATGAATGAATCAATGAACCAAGAAATCGATGAACCAATGAAGAATGAACGAAGCAGTGAACTCATGAATCAATAAATCAATGAAGTAGCGAAGCAATGACCCAATGAAGCAACCAACCAGTGAGCCAATGAATCGATGAATGAATCAATCAATCAATCAATCAACCAACCAATCAATCAATGAATCAATGAACCATTCTGAATCAATGAGCCCATCAATCAATGAGCCAATGTCTCGATGATTCAGTGAAACAATGAATCAATGAATCCATGGGTGACTGATTTGGTGAGCCGATGAATCAATGAATCAATGAATCATGAGTGACTGAAAGTAGTGAGTAGAAGAATCAATGAAGCAGCAATGACTCAATAAATCATTGAATCAATGCACCGATGAACCAATGAATTAAATCAATGAACGAATGAATGAAATGATGGGTAGACGGATGAATGGATGGGGCGAGCTACTTTTCATTGTTGAGCTGCTTCTGCTCTCTGGCTCTTCTGTAGCTTCTGCAACCCAAGTCTTCTCTTCGACAAGCTGTTACTTTGCGTTTAGCAGCCTCCAGCTGCAATCCCGCATGGCACAAGAGTAGCACTATCGTCTCAAACTACCTTTTGTGCAGCTGTCACAATGCGGTTCGCAACCTCCAGCTGCAATCCCGAATAGGAGTTTACTGCCCGCAGCCGTGCCAATGCGTTCTGTCACAGACGGTTGAGCAGGAGCGTCGCACCAAATCGACCAGCGTTCGCGCAGCGCTGACAATGGGGACGATTTCACGCTGCTCAGATCCCTCACTTTTTGGCGATTTTTATGTGAAAGCGAGCTCTGGCCAAAGTCTGGTGCACATTTTGTCGATCTCATCTTCCAAAAGTGCTCCGGCCGCAGTTTTTTTTAACATTTTGAAATGCAAAGCGACCTCTTGCCACAGTCTCGTGAAAAAAAATCTGCCGACCTCGCATCTTCCAAAAGTGCTCCGAACGTGCATTTTTTTCACAATTTGGAGTGAAAATCGAGCTCTCGCTGACAGTCCTGTGCACTTTTCGACGACAACTTTCCCAGATCGAAGCGCGAAACCGCGGAAACAGAGACCCTACTTCGGCGACCCCAGGAGCCACATTACCCGACAAAACACAGGGTTTCGCGCCTGAGAGTGTTTTCACCCGTGTATTGACACGTGATGACATGATGTTGACACATGTTGACACGAGGATTACCTGATGATGACAAGACTGCCCCTGGACATTCGTCCGTAACTAGGAAGTATTCGAACTAGACTTCCTCTGATGAATGGGTATGTAGGGTTCGTCCACTTGCAGTATCATCGAGGTTACATCAAGTTACATCCTATTAGAAAATGGGATGAACCTCTAAACATCATTTGGTGAACTGTGTCCCCTATATAGTTGATTATAGTTGTAGCTAAAGATCAAGCCATCACGGCCAACCATGCATCAAGGTGTTATAATGTGTTATACATGTTATAACTTTTTACAACTGTGGTCACTCACCAGTTCCCATGAAAAATCTTCATTAAATCCACCTGAGATCACGATTTCAAGGGGGACACCCCGGCTCCACGCGCTGCTCCACGCGCTGCTCGCCTCATCGTCCTCCGCTTCGGCTTCCGCCTCCTCCTCTTTGGAGAGTGGCGATGCATCACCTGACACTCCCACTTCGAAGCCCCAAGAAGTATTGACTCCGGAAATGGTGCCTACCCAAAAAAATAAAATAACCGGAAGGAAATCATAGTAACTTGAACCCCCCCTGGAGTCATTGTAGATTCAAAAACCCGTAACAATGGTATCCTCCACTGGGTTTACGAAAATAAATCGATTTGACAATGTCTGTCAATGTCTCCAAGTCCAGTTACTCATGATCCATTAATATAATCACAGTAATTAATAAACGAAAATCATGGAACCAACTTCATCTCAAGCGAGTAAATATATAAATTAGTTGCAAGTCCAAACCATTCATGGTCAACCTGTGGCAGTCCACAAAAACTGCTATATGGCGATATGGTTATTTTCCATGTATATAGCAAAAACAACAAGAAAAACACTAAAGGATTAAGCTACCTATCTGAGCTTCGGGATGCCTTCTAAGCTCCAGTTGGAGATTCATAAACCCTTACAAAGTTGGAGATCATCACTTGATGGAGACTGGTCAACAGCGAAGATCTGCTGTACACCAAGCAGGGAAAAAAAAACCTTCTCGGAAGGGATAAGAGCCTGCATCAACTGGGAGACTACTTGGTGGCTCATCCAAGTTAGTAAGTGGATTATAACCCCAATTATAAGTGAACTAACCCTACTTAGCCCAGTTATAACCAGGGGTATTATAGTATAACCCACTTACTAAGTGGGATGAGCCACCAAGTACAGTCTGTTCATGAGACAATGGCCGGAATCACCAACAAGATCGTGAGATGACGGGATAGCTTTCTCACTAGAAAAATAAGCGCTAAATTGGAGATTCATGAAGCCTATTGAGTTCCATAAGTAAAAACACCATTTAAGTTCCATGTCAAAAAACAGATGGACATATATAACTGGTTGGTGGTTGAGCCACCCCTCTGAAAAATATTAGTCAGTTGGGATTATTATTTCCGATAAAAATGTTCCAAACCACCAACCAGATAAACAGCCCACGCCCGGCCCCTCGCCTTCCATCTCTTCCACCTCGATGGAATCGTCCAGCTCTGCCTCTGCAGCCTCGACACCTTCCTGAACGAAACGCGATACTCGTCCAGGGGATTCTTTAAAAATTGCATGCTGAGTCCATTTCAGGGATTACAACATGATTCAATTGATCTAGCAGTTGAATCATGTTGACCAATTGAATCCCACCAAATATCAACAATTCTTCATAGTTCAGTCATGTTAAATCATATAGTCAAGTCACTCTAAAATATCATCACTTTTTCACAATCATCTTAAATCCCGCTATAAATATCACCATTATCACCCATTTTTTTCATCCATAAAATATGGGATTTCCCAATGGAGTGATCCACAACCAGGCGCTTCTTCCTCCGCGACGGCCTCGTCGGCCTCCTCGGCCGGCTCCGCCTCAAGCTCCGGAAGCGGGCGCGAGTCGGGCACGTCGGGCACGTCGGGCACGTCGGGCACGGGCTCCTGCTGCTGGGCGATGATGGTGATCTTTATGAATTTATATCCTCCGTGAATGTGCCCTAGACTGTGGCTGACTGCATTCTATAAACATTTTGGTTTATAAAATGATTCTGAGGGTGCTTTTTTTTATAGAATGAATCTGAGGCATATTTATGGAATGGTCC
>Ga0126342_10014396_pt1 | contig 13974 bp, 19 predicted proteins | sample Cyp1metagenome_FD_92528 | JGI IMG/M metagenome (GOLD analysis project Ga0126342, IMG submission 92528) | Coral microbial communities from Lord Howe Island, Old Settlement Bay, Australia - Cyphastrea 1 metagenome | ecosystem: Host-associated > Invertebrates > Cnidaria > Coral ...
ATATTATTTAATGTATATAATTTGTAATACATATAATATGTAATATATATTTTTTTTTAAAATATATATACTTAATTTGTCAAATATAAAATATATAATATTTATAATATGTAATATATATAATATGTAATATATAATATGTAATATGTTAACTATATAAAATGTAATATATTTATATAATGTAATATTTATATAATATGGTATATATATAATATGTAATATATACAATATGTAATATGTATTTAATATGTAATATAATATATATATATATATTTAAAATGTAATATATATTATATGTAATATATATATTATGCAATCTATATATAATATGTAATATACATATATATATATATACACACACCATGTTTTGACCCTAGCGGTCCTAGTCTGAAATGCCAAATCTGAAATGCCAAGTGACCAGCGATTCTGTCGCAAAAGGCTTCCACATCCAGGACGAAGGCACTCGAGACTGTGTCAGCGACTAGATCGCCCACGTAGAACCACTCTGTCCATAAGCACATCCTCACAGCAACGAGACACGAAAAGGATGGAAAGGGGATCGGGCTGGTCATATGAATATGGCAACCTGGTGATTTTTTTGTACATATATATATATATACATGTATATCTTTATGTATATGCATATGTATATGCATATGCATATGTATATGTATTTGTATATGTATATTCATATGTATATGTATATTCATATATGCATATATATATACATATACACATATCACATATCATATATATATATTTACACAAAACATATACAGCATTACGGTCTAGCAGGTATTATGTACACTTTTGTGATTATATGTATGCGTTGTCAAAGAAAGTTCGGACAGAAACTCCGGGATACAGAAAGATAACAGCAGCAGTTGCCAAGAAGTCTTTAGGTCCGGTTGGCAATTTCCTGAAATAGAGAAGTAGCTCAGAAGTCTTTAAGTCCAGTTGGCATGTCCTGAAGCAGAGAAGTAGCTCAGAAGTCTTATGTCCAGTGGGCTGAGTAGAGTAGAGTTGCGCTGAGTTAACTTGAGTAGAGGCAATAGCATAGAGTAGAATAGAGTAGAATAGAGTAAAGTAGAGCAGAGTAGGGGAAAGACAGTAGAGCGGAGTAGAGCAGAGGGTGAGAAGAGTTGACAAGAGGTGAGAAGAGATGAGAAGAGGTGCAAAGATCGGAGAAGAGGTGAGAAGAGTTTCAAAAAAAAGAGGTGAGATAAGGTGAGGATGAGTTTTTGAAAAGAGGTGAGAAGATTTGAGACATCATTGCAACTCCAAGCAAAACTTGTCCTTCACTCGATAAGAACATCGCTTTCTGGAAACTTCCGCCGATTCGGCGGAGAAATCTCAGGTCCGCACTCTGCTGCCCATCCCTCACATTTTTTCACCTCCGGCTTATTCTCTTGCCAATAGCTGAAAGAACCTGAAGCTGTCAGCAGATGTCAGACGTCAAATGTCAGCAGATGTCAGCAGATGTCAGCAGGGCGAGCCCAAAACAACTCCGAACTGATGATTTTTTCCGAACCAGATTCTTGAGCTTCTCCTTCATGTCACTCATACATGTGTGTATATCATATATATATATGTTCTATCCTGGGCTTGCAAACCTTCCACTGGTAGATAACTGGCTGTCGCTTCCATGGCAAATCTGAAAACCACGTCCTGCCGCGACGTCAGAAGCAAATCTCTTCTTGGGAGCGCAAGCATCATAAACGGCAGTATTTCAGGCCACTCTCATGGTCTTGGAATGGATTGCGATTGCTTTTTGTGGTATTTTTGTGGTGCCCGACCATTGCTTGACCATTGCTTGACCATGGCTTCACTGTGTATTTCCCGAGATGTGGATATCCCTGTCCTTGCCACCCAAGATGAGCGTTGAGATGGCATTGGTGGCCAAACTACGCATCACGTCCAACACCGTCACATTGTCACCTCAGGAGATCAGCCAAGGGCCGCAGCCATACTAGCCATACATGGCGATTTTCATAGGATTTTTAACCCATCAAATTAGGACTTAATGGGATTTACAAGACAAATATAGTGTTTTTTTATGGTGATATAATTACTGATTTTTAACCCATTAACACACCAAATTAGGATTTAATGGGTACAAGACTTAAATATGGTGTTTTCTGTAGTGATATACTAGGAATCTGGTACCGAAAATATGATACGCCAGGCGAAACACGCGGGAAAACCCCAAAAGGCACTCAACAAAAAACGGGCGAATTTTTAGTGATGTTTGAAAGAGGTAAGATTGTGGCGCTAAGCAGGAGACTAAATATCTCATAATTCTACAATTATAATCAATTATCTACATGTGGTCTTAAGTCCGACTGCAAATGCTCGTGGCGACCCAGTAATGTCAACGCAGTCAAGCCCAGTCAAGCCATGTCATGCCCAGTGACAATGAAGCAGCGCATAAAGAAAGGCATTCTCTTTCATACTCTGGCAGAACTTCTCCTAGGCCCCAGTGCTTGTGGTGCGGGTCATCTATTTGAGGTATGTTGGATGTATTGGATGTTTTTTGGATGTTTGTTGGATCCTTAGGTAACATCAGGTAACCCGTTATGCCAAACCACCATTCGCACTGTCGACCCAGCGCGGATGTAGGAAATACATGGAAATCTCCATCAAAATCCTGGCTCCACTTCTGCAACCCTGCCAGAATCCAGGCGCAGTCTTATTTCGGATACTACGACCGGCTGACGTCGTATCCAACTGCCGGAATTTTGGAAAACAACTTGGAGGATCAGCTGTGGTATTTGAGAATGGGTGGGCGAGAGGTAGGGACAATATTGGACAACAACATGGAAGGAATTCAACGCAATTGCCTCAGTTGCAAAATGGCGATGGGTAGAATATTGTGGCAAGAGGCGTCCATCAAAATAGCGTTGCAGAAGGCTCAGGCATGCTAAAATGAGGTGTGGTTGCATGAATGCGTTATTATATGATTGTCCATTGTCAGAGTGACCGCCAGCAACGTGAAAGGCCTTTTTGGTATCTGGTATCAACCCATTGCATGGCCACACGCATTCATGGTGAAGTGGATACAGTACTCCACCTGTGTAAAGACGACCCGGCACAAGCACAACACCATGGCCATGGCCAGACCACAAAACGCATCATCAGTTCAATACATACTCTCTGGTAAACGTTGACATAACTATGGAAAATCACCATTTTTAATGGGAAAATCCATTATGAATGCTCATTTTCAATAGCTATGTAAACGTTTACCAGAGGGTACTCAGGATCTCTACCATGGTTGCACGAAAGGACCCAGGACCACGCTCCATACCCCCCCGCGATTTAACCAACAAATACGCCACTAGCGCGTTCGGCAAAACGTATCGTTTTTTGTGAGTCCCCTATCGTTTTAGGAAGTTTCATGCAAAGACAAACTTCCGATGCACACTCCGATACATATTCAATCAACAAAAAAAATGACAGAATATCATATGACTCATGATACAGATATAATAAACTGTACTGTACTGGGGAACAATTGTGTTGATGATGCTGAAAATGATGACGGGGATGATGAGGACTAGAACGATGATGGTAAGGATGATGGGGGCGATGACGAAGCGCACAGGCAGCCAGATTCAGTCGCCGACACTGCACATGCCCCTACGAAGTATAGTAGATCACCCTAGTGCTAACGCTATTGACGCACATTGTCGGTGGCTGACACTTGGCCGCTACCTTTCGTGATTCCATCGCTGTGTCGATAAACCAGCAACATGGACAATGGTAAGTACAGCCAGGCAGAAGGCCCTGCCGAAGAAAATTTGAAAAGCGGTCGAACATAGCAATGTAAGCATTGATAATCAAGATATGGAGGTTTCCTGAAAATGGGGGTACCCAAAATGGATGGTTTATGAGGGAAAATCACATTAAGATGGATGATTTGGGGGTATCCCCATTTTAGGAAACCTCCATATCAAGATGAACAGGAAATTGGTGCCTGAAAGAACATCCTTGTGACCCAGCTTCCAGCTGCAACTCTCCCCGCAAGGGCTTGGACAGAAGCTCTAGCAAGGGCACGTGCAGATCTGACACCGTCGCCTGGCATACTGCGAAGGGAGCAACACATGCCATCACCATGTGGCCCGATGTGGCCCTGTGACAAGCGCGACGAAAAGCCCGGGCGTTCCCGCCGTTGCCTTTCTTTGGCTTGCAGCGTGTTGCAGAAAATGCGTGATCCTTTGGCTAAGTCCAGGAGAGATTGTGTAGTGCCTCGGTTAGTCATACCTCTGCCAAGGATGTATGCACCCTTTCCAACGCAGCGAGTGCTAGACATTGTCGATAAAGAAACAAAACTCTAAAAATGCTAGTCGTCCTGATGTTGCTAGAAAACAATGACAGTGAAATGCCTTCACCCTGATTCGAAAAATCCGAACCATAAATGCAACGCAACAAAAAGGCATCACATTCTGGCTTGTTGGGTCTAAGGTTCTTGAGGTACCGCTGGAGCGCATTGAACTGTTTTCTCTCTTCTTCCTGTGCATGACGCACAAACGCTGAAGGCTCACGGTTTTGAAAATTACCCTTTACGCAGAATATTTTGATTGGGGTGTTGCCGCATTTGCTCTACCAGCATCTTTCAGAACCTATCGGCTGCGCTTGCTGGAGTCGGATAGCACTTAAAATTGCATGTAACCACTTATAAGTGACTGAATGATCATCAATTCCTAGCGTATTTGACAGTTGTGTTCTTCAATGTATCCATTGATTTCGGAAAAATCATGGCATGTCATGGCTCCTTCTCGGCATACCATGTGCCCATCATAGACGTCATCGAACTCACCATGGTGGAAAAGGTCACCAACGACACCATCGCCACTACTATACCTTAAGGAATAACGCTGGTCACAGCCAGATCGTCCGCCACGAAGAAAAAGACAATCACGCTTGCCATAGAAGAGTTTCAAAACCCACAACGTCTGCATGTTGTCTAAACATTTATTGCTGTTCAGTTGCTGTAGATTCGTTCAGTGGAATTTGTGGCCTGCCCGTATGCCGTCCAGGTTAGGACAATATCGAGCAAACGGGTGGGTCAACAGGAACATGATCAATTGACAGGACCACGGTTCTCCACAGAATGTGTTTTATTTCGACATTTTGGTGAACCTATGGAATTAAGCGGGAATGCATAGGAAAGTGTGAAGAAATCACATACACGGTCAAACTGCTGTACAAGAATTATTTTTGTCGGCACTGAATCCATCTAAACTGTAAATGAACCCCATAGACCATTTTCATCAATTTTCTATCATAACTGTACGGTCTATCAAAAAAACTAGCATGTTCAAGGTCTGGTGTGTTTCAAAATCAAACATGAAAAAGGAAGGGTAACGGTTCAACTTGTACCACCAGTGACACCGGCCGAAGTCGCAATGTCAATGAGTTTCTCATCCTAAGATGTCTCAGCGCAAAATAAGAATACTTTAAATTGCTTTTAAAAAACCTACATGTGATAGATGCGAATGGGAAAAAAAACCTACAGCTACCAGTGTGTTTCCAGACATCTGCCCCTTCCAATTCCATACGATTCAAGGACGACAACCAGCATGGCTGCACCTCGATGTCGGAGGAGCTTACGCCCAACTGGCTAATGGCCCAATGCAAACATGTTGTGTAGCCTCAGCGATGATGATGGTGGTGGTGGTGGTGGTGATGACACTCCTGCTGCTGCTGCTGATGATGATGATGATGATGATGATGATGATGATGATGATAACCATGACCTTGCTGAGGATGATGGTGCTGATGATGTTGATATGTATATGATGATGTGATGATTTGACGATATGACGATATGCTGATGGGGTTGTAATTCGCGACTCAAGCACGGAAGTTACCACACGCAAGCTTTCTCAGGCCATCGCTTCAAACTCTTGGCCAGCAGCGGCAAGGTACTGGAACACTGGCAAGTCGGCACATTGCTCCATGTGCCCAATTCTGTATCATACATAGCTTGTGCGAGATCTTCGCCAAATTCCGCAGGTAACACAGAATAATTGCGAACCAGAAGCTGCTTTGTCAGCACGATCCTTCCAAAGTCTCCTCAGGTATTCAAACTGATGTCTCCAAGACGCCATACGACCATGGGATGGGACCCAAGTAAATAGCTTGCAGCACCTAGCTGCGAAGCAACTGCCAAGGGCCAGAATAGAATCCAGGGCAAGAAAGTCTGTGGGCCAACTGCGCCGAGAAGAGGCAGTCCGAAAGGACAGCGATTGAAATCCCACCATGAACTGCAACAAAAAGCAAGAATACACATGGTGCAGACCTTCGATGTGAATGAACACATATCCACACTTGGAATGGCAGCTGAGAACCCTGCGCCAAACTTGTACGCAATATCCCATCTGCCCCGCTTCGAATTCCTGCAAACGGAATCATCAGTAAGTTGCTCGCCAGAGTGCTGTAAATTGCGAAGAATCACGAAGAATCGCGAACCAGGTCGCAATCCAAACACGTTCCGGGAAAGAAAGCGCACAGGGACCAGCAGCCGCTTCTCACTATCATCCGCAGGCCCACACAATCCAGTCAGGTCTTGACCTGAAGGACAGGAGCTTCTTCTCCACGAGCACAGATGACAGGAGACCCGATCCTGACAGAATGTAAGCACCCTTAGCCCAACCCAAGCCATACGCACTGATGGTCGATGATGAGCACGGTCTGGCCGATGTCAATCTTTGCGGGCGTTAAGCACTAGGAATTTCTTTCGCATACCATCCCAGTAGACATGTCTGAAGGGCTCGCATGTTGCCAAAGAAACATGCTTCTACTGCCATTTCGGCAATACCTCGCTGAGTCGAAGAGATTGAGCAACCATCGCGCGAAAGGCTTGGGCCTGAGCAGTGACTTTCCAAGAGTTCATTTCGGGTGACAGCGTAGTCCATGACAAACTCGAGCTAATATCATAATAGCTCTTCAACGGCCATCCCCACTTGTTCACTTTGCCTGAAAGAGCGAGGGCAACAAGCAAGCGCCGAAGGCGCAACATTGGTGCGAAATTTGAGAACAAGAGTTCGCACAGGCGCGGTCAAATCATCCCTGGTGATGTTGCACCCGAAAAATGGAGATTCACTTAAGGCATACTTCTGGCAGTGCAACGCAGGAGCAAACCATTCTGCCGCTGCAGTGGCCATGGTATTCCAACTCCCACTGCTTTCTGGCAGGAGCCCATGGCCTCGAACTGCCTAACCACACTCAGGCGCTGTCAAAATGGCAGAACGCCGAAAGCTACCATCAGTGGCAGCGAAGGGAAGCGGGCACCGTCGGACAACTTGGCATTGTGCAAATCCATGGGTGCGTGATCTCTAATGCAGGCGCCGGTGGCCGCAACATGGCGCGAAGCCGAGCAAAATCTTTAGACTTGGTTTCAGGCACGGATGCCTTGATACATGTGGCAAGCCCGCGCTAAGATCACAATGCCAGATGACATGAACAGTTTTGGACGGCCAGTCATGACCGCTGGCCAGTAGCGTCAGCGCGCGGCACTCATGTCTCTAAAGATGTCCTTATCTAGTTTCTCCAACCAAGTTGCATGGCTTGCTTGATGCTCTGCAAGCTGCCAGAAAACAAATCAAGTGTACCAACATGAGGTTACGCATCTCTTCTGTTCAATTTGTCCGTGGCTCCTGCACTCTGTGGCGAGAAACGACTAAGCGTTAACTTAAGATCAACACTGTTACTGCAATCAGTGACAGCTCTGCAGAGTTCCACGCCACGGCATGTCTTCAACTATTGGGGTGCTCCTTAGGATATGAAAGCCAAGTATCCTGGCAACACGGGCTGAAAACTTCACCACTTTTGTCCTGCACTGAACTTGTACTGTCCGGCACTGTTGTCAAACCATCTTGCACTAGGGAGCCGTAGTAACTTTCATGGACGTCTAGGGTTGCTGCTCGGTGGGCGGTCAATGGAACAGAGTCGGAAGGGCGGTGATAATCGCAAAAATGACTCTGACGGGGAGAGCCATCTCTAGTTTCACAAGGGCTTAAGCAAGTGTACTAAGTACTGAAAGCGTTTATACCAAGGGAATCGAGAAAAGAAGCCGCTTTGGGCCTGTGGGCGGGAAGGTATTGGAACAACACGGAACAACTGTCACTGAAGGGCCAAAGTACACAGTTGGTGACGCGTAGAATGCCGCTTGGTTTCGCGGCGGATACTGCAGAAGTCGCAAGTCGCAAGTCGCAAGACACTGTTTTTTCTGTGAATCTTTTGCTCGAAAAGGGATTTTTGAAGCGAACTGGAAAGTCGCAAACTACTTTCTCGCAGGCATTGACATTGATCTGCCAGTGCAGCAAACGCAGCAGCTTCTTCAAGTCATCATGCCTCATACAGTGTCACAGCAAGATGTCGAGGTCTTTACACGATACGCCGATCTGTTCATAAATCAACATGTCGATCTCTGTGTGTTCCTTGCAAGTTCTTGAGTTTTCTTGACAAAGAGGGCCCAATGAACTCCTTCACCAAGCACCTGCGCCTGTCTATGACTTGGGCGCCGGCGTGGGGTTGAAGCAGCGTAGCATCAGGTATGCGTGAAAGTCCAAGGTAACGGTAAGTAACGTAGCATCAAGTATGTGCGCCTGTGCGCAAGTGAGCTTTTAGTAGGAGGCATCAACTACCTGCCTGCTAGCGGAAATGAATTTGAAAAGGCACTACATGCCATCCACAACAAAGAGGCATTGAGTTGGACACAAAAGAAGTCGACTGTTAGTTGCCGCGTCCCACCGACCCACCCACCCAATGATGATGATGATGATGATGATGATGCCGATGATGCCGATGATGCCGATGATGAAGATGATGATGATGATGATGACGATGATGCCGATGATGCCGATGACGATGATGATGATGATGATGATGATGATGATGATGATGCTGATGATGACGATGATATGATAATATGATGATGATGATGACGATGATGATGATGATGCCGATGATGCCGATGATGCCGATGATGATGATGATGATGATGATGATGATGATGCTGATGATGATGATGCCGATGATGCCGATGATGCCATATGATGCCGATGATGCCGATGATGCCGATGATGCCGATGATGCCGATGATGCCAATGATGCCGATGATGCCGATGATGCCGATGATGCCGATGATGCCGATGATGCCGATGATGCCGATGATGCTGATGATTACGATGATGATGATGATGATGATGATGATGATGATGATCGTGGTGATGATGATGATGGTGGTGATGATGATGATGATGATGATGATGATGATGATGATGATGACGATGACGATGACGATGATGATGATGATGATGATGATGATGATGATGGTGATGGTGATGGTGGTAATGGTGGTGATGTTGATGATCGTGATGATCGCGATGATCGTGGTGAGGTGATTGTGGTGAGGTGATCGTGGTGATCGTGGTGATCGTGGTGATCGTGGTGATCGTGGTGATCGTGGTGATCGTGGTGATCGTGATGATCATGATGATCATGCATTCTGATCATGCATTCTGATCAGGCTTATCCTGCTGATCATGCTACTGGTCATGCTACTGATCATGCTACTGGTCATGCTACTGATCATGCTACTGGTCATGCTACTGATGATGCTGACGATGGGGATGACGACGATGATGACGATGACCCATGATGACTCATGGTGGCTCATGGTGGCCCATGATGGCTCGTGGTGACTCATGATGACTCGTGATGACTCATGATTACTTGTAGCTGCAAAATGACCCACATGCCAATATTGTATGTTATAAAAGCTTGCAGATTTCCACGCGCGACCAGCCAACTACACCTGTAGTTTATCAGCTCTTGGTGCCGAGAGATGCTAAGTATCTGGCAGACGGCCTTGAAATTACTGGAGTCGGAAATTCTGGTTTAAGTCTGCGACTCAGAACCGCAGAGTGTGGCTAGAGCAATCTGACACAATCTGATTGTCCTTGCAAGGCCTTCTACAGAGATAGATCGGTTTGGGAGAAGGGATAAAAGGGTAAAAGAGAACAAAATCGTGTGGATGCGTGGTGACGGCATGGAAGGCAATCACGGGAAGAGGAGGCAAATGGATGGGGCAGAGAAGGACAGGATAGGACAGGTCGTCACAAAGCAAAACTAAGCTACAGTACTTGCACCAAACATGAGATGCCACCCATTTTTTCAGGAGGCTCTAAAAAAGCAAAAAAACTATGCTATGAATTTTGCTGGTTTTCAATATGGAAATGAGACTTGGTTGTTCTAACCATTGAGATGCTGAAAAAAAGGACAGTTAAAGCCCCAGCATAGAAAACCATACGCCGACCAGGAGCTGTACAAGAGAGAGATCCCCTCGATTTCATACTTCACCGACCAGCCATCTGCATTGCCCCAAGTGTGACCAAATGCCCACCATCCACAGGAGATCCTTGGTGCATCTCCAATGATCCCCAAACCGGCGGAAAAAACATGGTTTTTCACTGGACATGGCATGGCTGGTATCGGGCAGGCTGTGGCTCCCGGAGGCGAGCTTCATATGAAGCATCAGCATCAGCAGGAAGATATTCATAAAGATGCTGTACCTGAGTGGGTCCAACCGTGTCCATCAAGTAGCAGCTGTCAGATATTGGCTGAATTTTGAAGGCGTAGTGATAGTAGTGATCGAAGAACCTCTTTGAAGAATCATGGCCAATCCTATGGAAAGCGTCATCACGGGATGTAAGAATGTAGGCCCTGCGGATCGAATCCATGATTGATTCATGAACCAATCCTGCTACGGACAGCGATGCCGAGGGACTTCTTCCCACTAACTACCGGGACTACTAGTAGTACTAGCCATACGGCTAGTATGAAAACACCACCAAAAATGGATAGACAAAGCGTCCCCTTCCATAGACTTTCCCAAGAATCTTGGGGTCCGCAAGGCCTCTTCAGTCAATAAGCTAACTAGATGATACACCCAGAGGAATGATGATCCCGCTGACTTGATGGCTTGATCAGCATGATCAGCCACAACTTACCAGAAACACGAAGATTTCTTTAATCAATGGATTGGTTTAAGGGAATTTTTACAGGAAAACCCCCATACTTAATGGGAAAATCTATGGTTTCCTGTAGATTTTCCCTTAAATCAATCCATTTCTTTAACTGGTTGATGGTTGACCTACCCCTCTGAAAAATGATGGACTTCGTCAATGGGGTTGGGATGACATCCCATATATGATATATGGAAAATAAAATTCATGTGTGAAACCACCAACCAGTTAAGATATCACATGTATTCACATATCCTAATGTATCTCATGTGCCGTTCACTTAGGAAAGTCGATACGACGTGGCACAGTGAGTAGCCTATGCCGGCCTACATCTGGATGAAATCGCCGAGTTTCTGAACAGATGTGGCCCAGCTATGCATGGCCTCCTTCATATTCATAGCAGTCCTGCGAAAAAATCGGATCCCAACTTTCAGAGTGTGATGACCATGTCTCCCTTTTTTATTGATGGGCACTGGTTAGAAAAAACCCTGAAACTGGAAGCAAGTTTTGCACCTGAGGCCCTCCGGAGTTTCATCAAACTACCAAAAGCACATCCAAACGATCCTCATTACGATCCACACAATGTCAGCAGAATTCACCTACCACCTGAATTCACCTACCACCTAGAGTAGCAAATTAGATGTCAATATGTTCTGTAGCCTAAATGGTAAATCCAAAATTAGACTTAAGTGGCTGAGGACAAATGAGCTGTCCAGGGCAATGTGTACATCCCCAAGAACCGACAGCAGGGAACGGAACTGATATTTTACCGAAACGTCCACCGTATTTTTCCACAGCTTTCTACTATTCTTGAGGGGAAACCATACTTGGGCAATACGTTTTCTAGGATTACTTCATAATGTTTTTTCCCCTTCTGCAATCATTGGATTGGTGATCATTGATGATTGGTGATTGGTGATTGGTGGCATGGTTAAAGTCAGAATTGCTGGTTGCCAAGAGCCTTCTGAGAAATTGCGAAGAGACAAAGAACGAATTTACCGGTTAAATCCACAACACCCTGAGTCAACAATAAAGTATACAGGAAAGTATACAGCGGTTAAAAGAAAAATATCATGCAGAAAAATCATCCATAAAATGAAACATGGATCTTCAGGATGACCCACTGATACGAAGTTATGGTTTCTGGTACCCTCTGGTAAACTAACATAGCTATTGAAAATGGCCATTTATAGTGAGTTTTCCGATTAAACATGGTGATTTTCCATAGCTATGTTAGTTTACCAGAGGGTAATTCTGGTATTCTATCGGATGATCTTCGGTCAACTATCCAGACATAAACTGATCGAAGAGATGGGCCGATGTGCCCTCGAACAAAATCCACGAATATGTGTCTGGCCAAATGAAGTGAAAGTGGTTAGGACGTTTCAAACCGGAAATGCGTTTTTGTGGACCTGGGCCCAATCGGATTCCATACGCGTATGGTTGGTAAGCACCCTCTTGCAAAAGCACCTTGGAGCACCATATCAAACAAATAGATATTCTTATAAATTCTATAAATGAATATTCTCTAATCTTTGAAAATGATTCTAAATTTGATTCCTGTCAAATTGCTGATCGGAAAGTCCATGCCAGATTGTGACTCACTCCGCTCAAGCTGACTCAGTGCAAGGCCAACTGTTTCAAGACCTGTCTGCCATGTTTGCTGATCTGCACTTTGATGACATGAGAGCTCTTGGGAACACAACCTGGGAATCAAAGCCAAGAACTTCATCAACCTTGGCTGTCCTTCGCTTTGGCGGTCCGCACTCACTCTGCGGACCCAAATTCTACCAAACACACAGTCAAACTGCTCGTGCAAAAATGGTTTACTCAATTTTCGTAATATCTGAGGTTGGGCATGCCTCTCAATAATGGGGTCCAACATTCCTGTGTGGGAAAAAGCTCTGGTTACCACTGGCCGGTCCTGCTCATCTTGCCTAAACGAACGATCCGAAACAAGCGAAGCAAACGGAGTGCCCAAACCACTCTGTAGGCCTCAGATGCTACCAGGATCAGCTTGCCATCAAGGCATCATGGGCATCATGACACCTGCTCAACAAATACACAGCAGGAGTTTTTCACATTTCATTCGTCACACAATGGTGGATCACTCAAGGGAATGGCCAGCCAGTTTGCCAGCCCGTTTCCAGACCAAGCCCTAATCAGCCAGACTGTGACTCAATCAGTCAAAAAGGTTGGCACTTCGATCAACTGTCAAATCATGTGTTTTACCTTGTTTCATATTATTGTTCGTTGATTATTGTGATTACTCACTTCAAAAGGGGAAATCAAATGTCGTGTCGTGTCGCGTCATGTCATGCCATCCGTATATTGATTCGATGATGTGACCAGTCCAATCACCAGTCCAATCATCCAAATATAATCAAAATACCAATCAATCAGTCAATTGATTGGTATTTTGATTATATTTGGATGATTGGACTGGTGATAAATTAATCAAGCAAACAAACAAGCAAAGCAACCAATCAAGTGAGGCACCAAAGCAAGAAAGCAAGCAAAGCCGTTCCCGAGACAGATCATAGGATCAAACAATCAAGTAATCAGTATCAGTATAAAATTGTATCAACGGATTGTCCCACCATGCAACCTACCTAGCCACAGGCATCATATCTGTGTAGGACCTATCTACCCATCTCCACACACGAGGTGCTGGGGCTGGGGCGCGAAGACAAATTTGCCATAGACAATCGAGCTATTCAGCTATACATATTATATATTATATTTTATATCTTATATATTATATATTATATATTAAATATCATATGTTATTTTATATCATATGTTATAGATTTTATGTCATATATTATGTACTATACATTATATATTATATATATTATATATTATATATTATATATTATATATTATATATTATACATTATACATTATATATTGTGTATATAATATTATATTATATACTATA
>Ga0126342_10014397_pt1 | contig 13973 bp, 9 predicted proteins | sample Cyp1metagenome_FD_92528 | JGI IMG/M metagenome (GOLD analysis project Ga0126342, IMG submission 92528) | Coral microbial communities from Lord Howe Island, Old Settlement Bay, Australia - Cyphastrea 1 metagenome | ecosystem: Host-associated > Invertebrates > Cnidaria > Coral ...
CGCGAAATAAAATTTTACTTTCGCGAACTCGAAAAAAAACTTTCGCGAGGGTTTCCAACATAACATGCACGGCTTTCGCAATTAAAACTCCTTACAAGGACCTTTAGATCGATCACCATGTATATATAATCATGTATATATATATACACTATCATATGTTGCCATTCCGAACTGGGGCACCACCAACAACCTTGCAAATATCGAAGTCATACCAAGGTGCCATCGGCCAAAAAAAGGCCCCGATAGACCTGCCAGGCATGATCCATGCAGCAACCATACCATCCACGATGCATGGTGGTCCATGTTTACATATCTGGCTATTTAATGCTATCTATATACATACATTCATATGAGTATAATACTATACATATATACATTAAAATATATCTGCTGGGCCTGATGGGTACAAAGAGCTGCCCATGCTTGGATCTTTATACGCCCGCACAAACATGTCGCCGGGAAGATTATATGAAGTTTCCTAAACCTGAAATAAGTATAAATAAGTACAGTAGTTTGTTGCAATGCTTCCCATTTCAACCCATAATCTTCCGTTTCATGAGAAAGCTGAGTAAATGAAGTGTGGAAATTATAAGGACAAACCATGGTGGGACCCTTATTCCCATAATTTCCCATACTTCTCCCAAACTGATCCTATAAGAATCCCCAATGGTATGAGAACCTTATGGGGTCTATGTAAATTCGATGGAAATAAACTTTTAAAACGACAAATGTCCCTGCCTTGTGGCTAGGATTCGGCGGTGGGAGCATCCCTGTTAAATATCCTCATGTTTCTTTTACACCAGTGATGTCCTTCATTGGTTATTCCATCCCGCCACTATCACCATTGAATCCCTATCAAATCCTCATAAGTAACCATTTTTGTTGCTTAAATCACCATGTTTGATGCTTCTTCCCCTGAAAATCACCGGTGACAACTCCCTCAAAACCACGGGGTGGCCTTCTCGATGAGCGCTCGGAGCGGCAGGCGCGAACCCATCACCAAATAGGCTGAGGTAAAGCTGGCGAAGACCAAGAACAACACCTGGGCTGGCGATGGCCTGGCGTTAACCTTGGTGACCTTTGGTGACTGGACAGGCTAGCCACGTTGTCTACACTGGCCTGGGTCACCCTGAGTTGTATAAGCCAGGAATGTACCCTCTGGGTATTTAACATAGCCATGGAAAAGCACCATTTATAATAGGTAAATCCACTATAAATGGGCCATTTTCAATGGCTATGTTAAATAACCAGAGGGTATATTGAGATAATTCGAGTTCCCGATCAAAGATATTGAGAAGTTCCTAAGCAAGATGAGCCTTACTTAAACAAGGCCCGTGGCAAATGGAGATGGAAATGGTTGATGAAATGAGGGGACTATACCATTTTATCGCTTGGCATCGTGTGTTTAAAAGAATCAAACACATGTACCATCTCACACAGTATAGTGAAATGTCGTTCAATCAGAAAAACATATCCTTTCTGGAAGAAATAGGTCCGGATTGCATAGCACAGCAGGAAGGCGGCCACTAGAGCGGGCTTGAAGTTTTGCTTCATACCTGGCCGCCAAATGTGCTTTATCTGCGAACTACTCCTTTTCGTTCCTTCCTTGTGACTCTCTGTTCCCTCTTTTCTTTCTGTTTGTTCTTGCTGTTCTTGTTCTTGTTCTTGTTCTTGTTGTTGTTGTTGTTGCTGTTGTTGTTGTTGTTGTTGCTGTTCTTGTTGTTGTTGTTGTTGTTGCTGTTGTTGTTGCTGTTCTTGTTCTTGTTGTTGTTGTTGTTGCTGTTGTTGTTGTTGTTGTCGTTGCTGTTGCTGTTGCTGTTTGTGTTGTTGTTGTTGTTGTTGTTGTTGTTGTTGTTGTTGTTGTGTTCTGTTGTCTTGCTGTTATTTCTATACTTATTGCCTTTCTGAATACCTTTTATGATTTGTGGGTGGCCAGTCACCAAGAAGACATATAAAGTTCTTGATGTTAAGAAAGAAGCTGGTGTTGAAGCCACCGCCAAAGAAAAAGAAGCTCGCGCTTTTCAAGTCCTAGTGCCTTCTGTTTCCTTTCTGTGAAGCTCCTTGGCACAGGCAAGGAAAGGAAAGGCAAGGACAGGAAAGCAAAGGAGCCAATACCAGAAAAAACGGTCAAGCTGGGAAATGGGTCCAGGGCAGCTGGGTATAACTACCCTCATTTTCCCAAACTTGGAACGTTGGGTTTTCAGCCAAGCAGTTGAGAGGGAAACCTATGCCTTGGCAAATCCATCTGGCAACCATGCAGATTCCGCCTGCACACCCACATTGCCCATCGTGGCATGAATGAGACATACCCAAAAACACCCCGGGATCCCATCACATGGTACTGGTAGGTATCCCAAAACTCCCCACCATCCCGTTGTAGTGGTTGGTTTTTCAATAGCCCTATTTTTTATGGCTTGGAAAATGCCAAAACCCAAGAGCTGACCCCAACCCTCCCATGGAGCAAGGTGCGGTGAAGATGACCCCCAGCCGCAAGAAGGAGTGCAAGATGGCCAGCAGGTGGCGACCAAACTCCAAGCGCGGAGAGGCACCTCAGGAAGGTCCCATACCTCTGGATATTTCACATAAGGAAAATTGCCCATTGATGATTTATGGGGATTGACCTATTCAAAATGGTGATGTTTCATAGTCATAGCCAAATGTGAGTTCTCTTTTTTCAAAACGGTATATCTAACATATCTGATCTAGATTTCTGGTGGATTTTTTGTCATATCTATTGTCTTTTGTCTGGAGGGCAGAGCCATTGCCAATCTTGGATGCACTGCAAACAAGTTAAACATCATTAAATATACCAATCTTTACAGCAAACGGTTCAAGTATATGAGAGTACCAACCGGTTGACCCAGTTACCCCCCTCCCGCTGAAAATCCATGAGCTCTGGAGGGCCCCGCCTTTGGCTAAAAAGATGAAGAGAAAGCACTGCAAAAGAAGGTTGGCCCCAAGAAGACTCCTGCGGTGCCACCAGCCGAAGTGTCCACGGATGTTCCCTGAATTCTTGGAGTCCCTAGGGATTCTTTGCAAACAAGAATGGGAAACGACCGTATTTCCAACATCAACAATAAGTATCAATAAGTCGATTTCGGGATGATTCCCCTAACTTTCAGTGGATATTCCCTAATTTTGGGGGATGATGTTCCTTCCGTAATAATATGCCAAGAATTAACTGTCATTTTCAGTGGATTGGCAAACGGAACAAATCCCCAAAGGTTTCCAGATTGTCCCTTCAAGAAATTGATTTTCTGTATATAGGTTTTCCCCCTACATATGTGATCATATGTGCATATATAAATTATAAATATACGTGCGTATGTATTACATATATATATATGTATGATGTGTGTATGTGTGTGTGGCACATTTCTGGTGAGGTTGCCCAGAAAGGGTCGCGTCAAATGGCCATTTTTTTTTCGCCCAGCGCCCGTCACTGGAGCACCTGTAACCGGGGGCAAGCATCGGCGGCAACGAAGGAAATGGCTACGTGGAGGACCCCACTCAATCAGTGATTAATGACCATAGGACCATAGTTACTGGTTGGTGGCTTCAACCCCTCTGAAAAAGATTATATAGTCAAATGGGACTACTGACTGTATATGGTTCCCAATATATGGAAAAAATAAAATGTAATTAAAATGTTCCAAACCACCAACCAGTAATATGTTATAACCAGTCTAAAATTGAGATAACGCACATAGGCACATAGGATCATAGGGAACTTACTAACTACCTCCGACCAGGTTCGATTTGTGGGATGATCCTCCAAGTACTCTCTGGTGACTTGTTACAATTTGCTATGGCGGCCATGACCCATTTACTTCAATCATTTACACATACCTATTCAACATGGTGATGACTCATGGCGCCCCGCTGATTTTTTCAATCCGGTGACTGAAACCGCCCTTGGTTCTTCCGCCAGGACCACGCCTTTGGCTTCTCCCATGGTTTCTCTTTGGCCTTCATTGAGGCATTCAACTGCAGCTCTTTCTGCAAGGCTTGTGGCCGGAAATCGAAATGCCGCAGCAGCCTTAGGTAGCGATGTTCGCCATGGAATGGAAAGCTGGGTGCTTTCCAACTAGGAATCCTGATGAGGGGGAAGATTTCAAGGGATTCCATTTTTTTCCGTGGAAGAGTAGACGAAAGTTTGAATTGATGGCTGACTGGCCACCAAGTGTGTCAGTCAGGGGTCTGGCAGTCTTCCAGCCATACGTGACAGCCGGAAGTGGAAAACGAAGAAGTTGGCAGGGGCGAAACCGCCATCCTGAATCTATTCTGTGCTGCTTTAATGATCAATCCGTGTGTTTGAATCCTATACGAAGTATTTCCGCTGCCTTGAAACGACCTCTAGTTGATTGAAATCTTTGAAATACGTTGATTGACACCATGGGGTGCCTGGGAGTTGCTTCGGGCTGCAGTCAATAACTAGTCATATTGCCATAACCCAATACATTTGCAAGTACGCAGTATGCAAATGTATGCAATTATACTGTGTATATATAATTATGTCTATTATAACATATATATGTGTATATATATATGTATTTGTATAACATACAAAGACCCGAAATCACCTTATTTCAATCCATTTGCCAGGAAACCCGATTGCACTCCATTGAATTGATTAATATAAGAGTAACTTGAATTTAACCATCATGCAGCTGTACAATCACAATCCCAATCAGACCTCTTCTGCACCATGATTGATATAATGTTCAGTGGGATGTGAACTTTTTAAATAAAACATTCCCTCGTGAGGATGGCTTAAAGACCCAATTTCGCCAGGTCCATTCCTGGTATCCTCCGCTTGGATGATCATGGAATTTCATCATTGGCAACCGGCTTTGAACCACTGAGGGGACACTGCGAGTGTTACTAACAAACAATCCTGACTTCACTTCAAACAGTGATCATCCCTGTATATATATATATATATATTTATACATTATTATATAATATATATATATATACTATATATATATGTACACATACAATAAATGCCATAAATATAAACGCACACCACATATGTATATATATATAAATAACCACATATATATAATTATAATTAAATAAATATAAGCATATGTGTATATATATACATACATATGGATATGTTCATAAATGTGTATATGTAATGTGTATGTGAAGAGTCCGAAAGAGAGCGAGAGAGAGAGAGAGAGAGAAAGAGAGAGAGACCCTAAAATCACCGATGGAAACCATCCAATCGTCACACCTCTGCTGTGTCGGGTGACAACTCCTCCAGCTCTGCGTCGCTCCTTGCGCTGCCGTAGCTGTCAACCTGGATCTGGGCTTCTCCGGCGACGTAGCGCAGCTGCACGCGACCTCAATCCCTTCATGGCCCAGGCCGGCCCTGGGAAGGCCCACCCTGGGAAGGCCCATGAGTTTTTGATGGTTTTTGCGAAGAAATTACCATGATATTTGGGAAGGGAAATCAACTGAGGGATAGATATGGATTGGAACTTTCATGGGTCATTCACCCTCTGCTTATTTAACATGGAAAATTGCCCCTTTCTAGATGATTCATGATTGACCTGTAAAAATGGTGATTGTCCATAGCTTAACTGTACTTACCATAGGGTACACATATCTGGGACCATTATGGACCAGTAACCATGATAATCATAAGGGGGGCGTTTAGTATGAACGGGGGATGGACATGAGTAATCATCTACAAGTGGCGAATTTGTGTCGTTCATCGCGTTTATTGGAAAAAAGTGGATCATTTTATAGTTGGACAGTACAAAATGACCAGCCTGCTACAACAACGTGTTTTGTATTTCCCTTTTCTTCGGCTTAAGGCCCAATTAATGATTATATATTGCAAATCCACTAGGGCTTTGGCCAAATTGTTTGTTATATCTGGGGTACACTCCCCAAATCAAGCATGGAACCTAGAAAATAGAGTCCGAACCATTCTTTTGCTGCTGTATATTGTATACAGCCATTATTACAAGGTGATGCCCCAGTGCTATGGCTGGCCAAGCGGTGGCTTCCAACTAAGTTCATGGTGGCAAAAACAACCACAGTTTCATAATGGCTTCATAGATCAACCATGATCAACTAAAAAAACTGGGCACCACTTTTTGATTTTTTTTCAACGTCCTTTTCCCACTGGTTGATTCCCAGCCTTCTCCAAGATATTGTTGGCGGAAAGAAACTTAAGTGTTGGATGGTAACCATGTTTTTTGTCAACAAAAACACGGTTTGGGAGTTTGGGGGTCTCTACTCTGAATCGGAAAGAATGCCGGTGTTGCTTGCAAGAATTGGGAATCAACCAATGGAAACGACAATTTAGAATGGTTTCAAGACGTGAAAAATAACTAGACAAATGATGAACATAATCAACGTGTGATAAAACGACTAACTTTGTCATGGTTAGACCAGTCACTTTGATGATAAAATACATATAGAAACAACTTCTGTTTAGAATCACAAATTTGGTTATAGTAAAACTAGAATGCTGTGGTTTAAATGATTAATTACGATCAAAATCTACTTCAGTATACTTAAGTTGTTATGTTTAGAAATAGTTTCAAACCAAAATCCACTTTTTCCTGGTGATTTTCCTAAAATTTCATGGTAAAGAACCACTATTTTTCGAGGCGAAAATAGCAACGTCCACTGTCTCGCCACATCTTCTGCAGAACTTCCCCGCCACCAGGCTCTTCGCTGCCCATGCGGCCGCCAGCCCACCACAACGCGAAAGGCTGCCGCCGTCGCGGCCGCTGAAGGCGCAACCAGGGGCCTCGGTTGCCATCTCTCAACATGAATATATTACTGTTAGTCTATCATATATTACTGTTAGTCTATCATAATTTAACATAGCTGCATAGCTATTGAACATGGCCCATTTATAGTGGATTTACCCATTGAACATGGTGATTTTCCATAGTTATGTTAGTTTACCAGAGGGTACTATCCATATATATGGTTAAGTATATCACTATAGACTATAGTATATCACTGATATATATCCACGATATAATGGAATATCCATATGATATATACTGTTATATACTGGTTGGTGGTTTCAACCCCTCTGAAAAATATGAAAGTCAGTTGGGATGATGACATTCCCAATATATGAAAACATAATCCAAATGTTCCAGACCACCAACCAGATTAAGTTGTCATAAATCTATTGGAATTTGATTGGATAGCTAGAATCCAAATAGCATTGCAGCAGTATTGGATTAGTAACCCTGTCGATCAGAAATCCTATTTATCACTGAATTTTAAAATTTAGAACCTCACTACACTGGTCATGCACCAGTTCGTTAGAACTGCCGGGCACCACATGGACGGCGGTTTGAACAACAAGAAAGAGCTTGTTAACCAAGAAAAGTTGTTTTTGGTTTTAGCTATCAAAGTTCGGGCTTAACATAGCCACTAGCCATTCCGTAATGAATTGGTATGTTAATCTTGGGGGCCCAATTCATGAATAGATCCAATACTAAACCAGTGTTTCGATGGGGTGGTATTTAGTATCATTATAAATGGTGGAAATGATTAGTTTCCAAGGCTAGACACTGTTAACATCTGCCATAGCTGTGGATAATCCGCTTAATTACAGGACTTCTTATATAAGTATATATTGTATTACAGTAACTATATGTTGTATATAACTATATAATTATATAGCTTGTCAAGCAGGAAGGCCTTCAGCTCGAACTACCAACCAGTCACTAAGTGTGATAATCCTCAAAGCCAAGGGATTTCCAGCGCCAAAAACGTTATAAGTTGGTTTATCATGTCTATCCAACTGTAGATGTGTCCTTTTTGAAACCCCAAGTTAACCATCGGTTGTCCAGATATAAATAAACCTCGATGTTTCTTGGCGATCTCATCCCTTTCGCGCCCAGGTGCCCAGCCACCATAGCTCTCCAGGTGTCTCCGTCCAGAGGCGCCCGAGGCACTTGCGCCGGCACGCCAAGCGCTGCGGGGGGTGAAGGCGACGCTCTCCGGAAGGCTGGGGAGCACCACTTTCCTTGGAGAAAACTTATGGAGAAATGGAGCTTAGCAGCTAAGTTGGGCGAAGAAATGGTTTATACTGGATGAATTCAACTCATTTAGATCCACTTAGGAGCTGGTGAGTTGGAATGTGGTGCCCTAGGTATACTTATCGGTTTATAAATTAATTAACTCGTGTATTTACCATACACCATGGTTGAATTACACTTAGCTAAATATGGTTTCATATGATATATGGTAATTAACTCTGGGGCACCAAGTTGCAAAAGCGATAATTCAGCTAATTAGGGGACAGGGGGTTTGTGATCACCAGCTTTACTAACAACTAACTGTCTGGGATGATTTTTCAAGTAGGACAGGTGATGTGACGGCTGTCCCATTGTTGAACAGCATCCAAACTATGAGGGGAAAATCCCGACCAGTCAATACCACCATCGAGTCTTGAGATGAGTTTTAATCTCTTGAAATGGGACATTGATCTGAACTCAGTGTGTAAGTCAAAAGATTGGGATTATTTTTGGCACTGCACAACCCATCAAAGGCCATCAGCAATCCAGCAAGATACTTTGGAATTGCATGTTTCAAACTCCATGTCATTTTTGTTGACGGGATATGCACTAAAGATTGCTGCTACCATTGTTTTCATGGGGGCATTCAGTACAAAGTCAAAAATTCCCCTCAGGCTCTCTCTGGCTGTTTAACCTTTGGAAAATATGGCCCATGGAAATAGATGATAAACATACTGTATGCATCTGTATGCTGATATACCAAAAACCTATTCCAACATGGTCTCGTTTTTTTCATGGTTTTTTCCATATGGGGGGTTCCATAAATGGGGCTACCTCCATTTATGGATGGTTTATTTCATGGAAAGTCCCAATCTCAAATGGATGATAACTCGGGCTACCCTCTGGTAATTTAACATAACTATGGAAAATCACCATTTTCAATGGGAAAATCCACTTATAAATGGTCATTTTCAACAGCTATGTTAGTTTACCAGAGGGTAACTAGGGCTACCGCCATTGATGGAAACCCCATGGATCCCCCTGCGTAAAAATCGAGGCTCACCACCTTCTCCAGCAAGTCCTGGGGCCATGGACAGAAGGCTTTCCCTATGCCTATCCTGTTGGCTTTTGACATACCATCTGGTTATTTAACATAGCCATGGAAAATGGCCGATTTATAGATGGTTTACCTATTGAAAATGGTGATTTTCCATAGCTATGTTAAATTACCAGAGGGTATATTTTTTTTAAGTTTTCGCCAGGGTAGATGTCAAGATTTCCGTCCAAAGACAAGGCTATTTGTTTTTTTCTCTCTCTCACTCTCTCGAATTAGTTTTATCCAATTCATCTCAAAATGAAGCAGGGTTTTCAAAAAAATGGGAAACATGATCACACAGACCTTTGAACATACCTTGAGGACATCAACTTCCAGGGCATCAGGGTGGGATCCCTACCATTAAAATATCAAACATTAATGTGGCAAACACACAATATATCGTCGATTCAATCATCAATCGACATTTTTTGGGCTTGCTGCATGTCTCTTTTTGTGAACGTGAAGTATGGATGTCTCATATATATATATAGAGATATAGATATAGTTCCTTGCCAGCGTTTCTTTGGTACACCCACCAAAAAAAAACAACATGGAACCTACAAAAAATGGGCCTGGAAGATGATCTTCCTATTGCATCTAAGTAATCTTTGGGAGTAGACCCTCGAAGCACACGATTTGTTAAAAGTCCCAAGTCACAATGGGCACATGACCCCAATCTTCCAGGTACTCTCTGGTAATTTAACAAAACTATTGAAAATACTTCATTTGTAGTTGATTTACCAAATTTAAAGATTAAAGATGGTGATTTTCCAGTTCGCTTTTTTGTACGTTTACCAGAGGGTACTTGGACGGCATGGGTATCCAGCACGGCTCCTGTTCCGCCTCAGAAGGTTTCACATCTGCAGCGTGGCCGTAGACGATGGCAATGGAACTCACACCTGGCGAGTTGGGAACGGCTACCTCAGATCATCCCACTGCACGGGTTAGCAACTGGTGTTTTTTAGCCATTTATAATAAATGGGATACCCTCTGGTAAACTAACAGTTTGCTATTGAAATTTGCCATTGAGTTAATTTAGTCCGTTGATTTACCCACTAAAATGGTGATTTTCCATAGTTTTTTGTATGTTTACCAGAAGGTAACCCACTTAGGGGACTTACTAACCAGGGTTATTATCCACTAAGTGGGATTGGATGATCCTCCAAGTAGTGACCACAGGTTTCATCATAGTAAGGTTAACGGTTAACAAAGCGAAGGAGCGAAGGTGGCAAACCCAATGATAAACTATCCTCATAATCACCATTGATGGGTTGTAACCATCATCCTCAAAGGGTCGGTGAATATTCGTGGCTTTGCCATAAATGTGAACGTGGGATTAATTCATTCCCGGTAAACCAAGTTCCGGTACCTGTTTATTTACCCCCGTACCTTTAAAAAGGCGGGGTGGTTAATCCCAGGTCAACATTACCTGGGTTCGAATTCCTGAGTCCTGAGATCCAAATCTTTGAAATGTATACAGACACTAAAACTCCTATGTGTGGGTAGGTAGATTGATAGCCACGTCGTGGCATGGTGCGGTCGCCATAACTCACCCGAGCATGATTCAAAGTCACAATTTCTTGGGTTTGCTTACGGGGACCATAAAAAACTAAAACCCAACCTCAGTCGATTCCCCAAATGATGGATTAACCAATAGCACATGAACAGTCGCCGACTCATCAAATCCAGGATTTCTCTTGAAGTCTTCTGAGATGTTGATCAGTTTGAAAGGTTTTATATCAATTTAGCCCGGTGTTTTTTGGTCAAAAACCTGAAAAAACATAGAACATGTTCTTAGTGTTGAAGCAGCCATGAAACGCCATGATGTTTTACCTAAACGCCATTAAATCAGCCATAAAAGAAACGTCGCCAAGGGGTGGCACAAATCACCCCATCAGCTGGCAAAATGGAGCCACCTTCAGGCTGCAGCCCTCGATTGGAGTCCACTTCCTTAGAGATTTGACTGGGGTTTGATGGGCGAATCATCGGCTAACCAATGGGATATCATGTGGGAAGCCAACTAACATGGGTGAACCTGAACTTGTTGTATCCAAGTTCGGTAAAATGATGAGTAACCATTGAATTTGTTGAAAAACATATTTCAGGTTCCAAACCCATCTATTGCAATGGTTTACACGGTAACGGAGATAAATAGTCAGTAAACCCTTGAAACTGGGACATCAAAGTTCAAGGAATGGGTATCGAATGGTTCTGTCAAGAATTTGTGTTACGCTTCGATCGGAAAAAAAAGGTATCTGATCAACTAAAAAATTGCATACACACCCAGCTGGTGGAATCTCAAAATGAGACAAAAAAAAAACTGGAACCAAGAGAATCTGCAGTAAAACCCCCATGCATTCCACTTTGACAGTGTTCAATCACAAATCAGGTCTAAGGCCAGTTTCCGCAAAAAAAAAAGTTTCCCCTATACCAAACATAAACCGACCATAGCTGGTAAACGAAAGGATATACCCACATATGATTCATATGTGTGTGTTTGCATCTAGCTAGCTAGCTAGCTAGTTTTCTATCTATCTACATCTATATCTGCATATCTAATATATCTCTATATTTATATACACATATATGCATATCCACACGTCTTTATATTTATACGTATCTAAAAATATCTATATATATCTATGTATCTGAATATCTATATAAATAACTGTATAAAAATATCTATAAAAGTATTATATCTATAATATATATATATATATATATTTAAATGTATCTATACATCTATATTTATATATTTATTTCTCTCTATATTTATGTTTATATTTATATATATATTTATTTATATTTATATCTACTGTATATTTATATCCATATCTCTATCTATCTATCTATCTATCTGTCTATCTATCTACCTATCTATATCTGTATACCTATATATATATACATATCTATACCTCTAGTATATATGTCTATATCCCTATTTATTTCTATATCTCTATATATCTATATCTCTACATCTCTACGTCTCTATCTAATCTATCTATTTATCTATCTAGCTAGCTATCTATCTATGCATGATCATACAAATATCTACCTCCTACCCACTCCAGGACAACCGTATCATACCTAAAATCTTGAAAAACCACTGCCCCCATCTACCTGTCTACTCTGACCAAAGGGATTTCCCATGGGTTCGGGTTGCCAGGTTAGATTAATTACGTCCTTTCGTTCCCACCCCACACATTCTCCGCTAAACACCGCCGCTGCCAAGTGACGTACTTCACCGTGACCTGTGCCCGTGCATCGGGACGCAACCACGGCAGGGAGCCATCGAGTCTCAACCTGAGATGTGCCCTTTGGGGGCTGGATGGTTTCTGGGAGCCACCTATAGATCGGTACATATTTTCGCCACTTCGAGTGATGGCCCGGAAAAGCTTGACATATCAATGTCGGGTGTATTACAGTGTATACTGCCACCTTAAATTGACATAAACGCATCTGACCTTGGCTGGCCTTCCAGCTCATCATTCACGGGGTGCAGGGTACTTTTTGGTGATGGCACAAACAGAGAGAAACTCGCGAGGAGAGATGCTAACAAGTGCTCATTTACTTTCAATCGATTGGTTCAAGGGAAAATCCTAAAAAAGTATTTAAAAAAATATAGTTTATAATTAGGGATTCCCTTTATATGAATGTTTGTTTCCTTTGGTTTGTAACCCCATTGACTGTAGATATGTATACATATATATATATACATATATATATATATATATATACATATATATATATACATATACTATACATATATATATATATATACATATATACTATACATATATATAATATATATATATATATACATATGGAGGTCCCCCCGTGCTTTGCCATGGCCTTCCGATGGCTTTCACGGAGCCAAGCTTCGCATCCATCCGCGCCGCCAGCTGTTCTGCCAGCTGCTGGGACAAGGGCTGGAGCTGCAGCGTTTCGTCCGTGGCGTAGCCACACAGCACGGCCTGTGAAGTAAAGCGGCGAAGATCAGGGAGGTCAGCGTATGGAGAAGTGGGTTACTATCCAACAGGGCTGATTTTGTTGGATATGATCAGCTCTGGATGGATATTATATCTGATTTCATTTAAGGGTGTGTCTGAAAATATGCTGTCTTACCACCACATGATTATTGGAAATCGGGAAAATGATGATCATCCAATGGATTTAGAGGTACGCTATTTTCAGACAAACCCATGTAACCATTGCAAAACCCATACTTTATGGGGAAATGTTTAATATGAAAGGGAAGGGATGAACCAAAACTTCGTGAAGCAAACAGAGTAAACAAAGGAATTCACCAATGATGTAATTTGGTGGTTTGGTAGTGGCTTGGTACTGGTTTGGTACTGTAGCCGTTTGGTGGTAACACGTAGTAACATAAAATTTTCAGAGTGATTGGGGCGGCTATAAGGTTTTGGATACCTTATTTTTTGGGCGACTGACCAGTTATATGGCAACCCACCTAATAAATTGAATGAAAACAACTCCAGGATGCTGTCATTGATGATCTTTACATCATGATATTTCCTGATGCGCATGATGTGAATTGGGAAAGGAAAACATCATCATGATGATGCAATGAAAACCTCAAACCTTCAGAAAAACAGTGAGTGCCGCTGAAGCCCAGTCTGATTCCTGATTCCTGATCTCAAAAAAAATCTCCAAGTCCAATGCTTCATTGTTCACTTCAACTTCAACTCACTAATTGAAGTAATTCTTTGGTTATTTACTACTTAATTCCCCACCTGCCAGGTGAGGGTTGTTAGATTTTATCAGAGCTGTTCTCCTCCTCCTCCGCCTCCGCATCCTCCTCCTCCTCGTCCTCCTCCTCCTCCTCGCAGTCCAGATCCCAGTGGGCA
>Ga0126342_10014398_pt1 | contig 13973 bp, 10 predicted proteins | sample Cyp1metagenome_FD_92528 | JGI IMG/M metagenome (GOLD analysis project Ga0126342, IMG submission 92528) | Coral microbial communities from Lord Howe Island, Old Settlement Bay, Australia - Cyphastrea 1 metagenome | ecosystem: Host-associated > Invertebrates > Cnidaria > Coral ...
AAATTGAAATCAATTGAAAGTAAATTGAAATCCTTTCTTAAGTTGATTGACCAAAAAAATGTTGAGGGGGGGGCAAAAAAATGTGCGAGTTATAGAGTATCCTCAAATTGTTTAGGGGGGGGGGGCCCTCACACTAATCAGATGCAAACATTAGTGTCGTTGCCGTAATGTCGGTAAAGTATGGCCCATGTTTTCGGTGCTGGGGATTGGCACAGGCGAAAATAAATGGAAGGAGGCAGAGAATTTGGAGGAGCGGATCAGTCAGTGGCACATGAGTACCCTCTGGTAAACTAACGCAACTATGAAAAATCAACATTTTTAATGGGTAAATCTACTATAGATGGCAATTTTCAATAGCTATGTTAGTTTACCAGAGGGTACCTGGTGGATCATGCTGGGTTACAATCCACTTCTACATGGGATAAGCCTAGGAATTTATTTAAATCTCCCACCAAGAGTCTAGGTCACAAAATAGCCCATTTTAAGGTTCACTTCAGCACCGCAACAGGGCCACATTGAAGAACCTGGTCTATGGTATTTCTTGTTTCAAGCATGACCACTGGTTGCTCCACATGGGCCTGTTTGAAAATAATTTGATTAATCAAATTCCATCCATTGATCACAAAAAAATCCCTGCTTTTTGATGGCCATGACTATCACTTTTTTCAGCTTACCCATTAAATATTTTTTAAAAATGATGAAGAGATCCCAAACCCCCGCCGCTTGGCGCCGAGGAACGCCGTTATGATACGGGGCGAAGAAAGATGTGCGCATGGGGACCCTCCTCATGGCAAATCCCTGAACTTACTGAATAGGGGCGTTTGTTCATAGTCTTTTTATGGGGAAAAACATGGAAAAACATCATCAATAGGTGTGGCCCATATAAATCCATATAAATAAATAAATATATATATATATATAGATAGATAGGTAGGTAGATAGATAGATACAAACTCAACTCGGTGGATTTTCCCGCCATGGAGGTACACCATTGCCGAGTGGGAGAAAGCCTTCAGTGGTATGGACTGTGGCAGTGGTGGTTGGATCGTGGCAGTGGATGGAAATTAGTGTGAAATTCACCCAATGCCATCCCCACCAACAACAAAAGCATCCCATTTCTAGGGCTATGCCCAATTATATATATATATATGTGAACCTCTACTGGGGATGTTTTATCGCATTGGATTTACCTCGTAGATGGACGACCACGTCGTATGTCTTTGAGGAATCCTATGTGGGGCAAAAAACTGGGAGTACACACTGACCTTACCATGCCCTTGTCATGATCCTACATGGCTATCCCGAAAAATATCTCCTAGGGCCTGTGGAATCCCATCGAAGGAGTTTGATTTATATCCCGCAATCCAACAGTTATTCAACAGGGGTACCCATATATAGGCCTATTCTTCAGGCCTATTCTTCAGGCCTATGTAAGGGAATATCCCTAGAAATATGGCCTTATATGGTGCTAACGTACCTCCATGTTAGGATCCTGAAATTCCCATTGAGTTATTGTAACTCTTCGCCAACACTTAAAAAACGGGGGGATCGTCAAAGCCATGACTGGTGGACTCCGTCAAGGACTCCCGCTGGAAACGGAAGTGGAAAAAAGCAGAGGTCGCTCCGCCTCTGAACAAAGCCTTTCGTCTGAAAAGATTGGAGCTGAGGGATGGCCTTTCATGGCCATGGCCGATTATTTGATGATGATGTTTATAGATTGGGAAAATCATGTACTGTATCAATGGGGATATCAGATATACCAAATTAGAGTATCAATGAGCATCATAAGAATAATCATAAGTATATAATTGTATTTATATCTGGGGGTCTGGGGGTGTGGGTATGACTATTTGATTCAAGATTCCGAGCTCCATGTGAGTTGGGATATGGGGCCAAATAGATGTCCCTGCGCTGGCTTCTTGACAATGGATGGATGGAATTTCCAGTTGATATCCCAGGTTTTTCAAAGAAAAAGCGGAATGGTCATGTATACCCTCTGGTAAACTAACAGTTTGCGAACTGGAAAATTACCTTCTTGAATAAGTAAATCAACAAAAAAGTGCACTGTTCAATAGCTATTTTGACATAACCAGAGGGTAGCCAAACGATGAAACCAACAAAAACCACCGTGAGATCATCGTGGATTCTCCGACGATCCCGCGTGGTCATCCATGACGACTGGAGTGACCGGAGACCAGTTGAGTTTTAGTCATGGAAAAGTCATCCCCAGTCATAGATGGAAGTTAGTAAATCCCGAATAATCCCTACTAATTTGATGGTGATTTACTTTTCCGGGATTACTATACATATATATAGATCATCTATGATCTTGATCGGTCAAAACATGTCAAGGTTTTTTGGTACTCGTTCACTGGAAACGGCCAGCCCTTTGGGGTTTCTGACCAGACATATTTAGCTATCAGCCAGTCTCAAGCGAGTTTCAGTAGGGCTGTGCCCAGAAAAATTGGGCCATAGATAGAGATAAAACATGATAAAACGACGTATATGACCGACCAATCACATCTCAGAATCAGTGAGATTTCCCATGTTCTTCTCTAAACTTCCCCAGGGTTGGTTCAAGTTCTATTTTTGCATATAGAATCCCAACATGCTGTGACTGAAACTTCCCACAAGTTGTGACTGGTTCAACTCGCCCTGTCTGACTAGTCAAATCTCAAAGAATTCCAATCCTTCTTTGGTTCGTTGGTCGCTTTTTTTTGCTTCCAAACCTATTCTATTTTTTGCTTTCAAACATTTTTTCCACAATATATGGGATAATCCTTCCCATTGTCTAATATTTTTCAGAGGGGTTGAAACCACCAACCAGTAAAACAATGGATCCCAAAGTCAACTACGGGTTTCACTATGTTTCAATGCTATAGTTTCATCGTTCATGACGACTGGGTGATTTGGAGCTATACCCATGACTCTGGAAACCTCAATTGAGCTGCGTTCAAAACCCCTGTTGATTGATGATTAGTTCGGGGATTATACCCAATATATATTGGTGATTATAATCACAATCAAAGAACGGGGAATCCCGTTCTTAACCAACCAGGATTAAATGGAATGAGAGGGATTTTGAGCACTCAATTTGTGTGGCTCAAAATCATCCTGAGGCAGCTCCAGAAGCAGACGCTGACCCAGACAAGAATGCCACGGCCCCGGCCCCGGAGCGTTCGTTCTACAGCCCTGTTGGTTGGCGTTCATGCGGATTAAACTAGTAAACGTACAGTATATGTAATGTATAGTAGGCTTTTGGACAATGAAAATATAACAGTTAAAATTATCATGTTCACTAATATGGGATATTATGGGATATAATTAATGATATAAAGATTGTTATAGATCAATTGTGATTATGGAATTATCATTATTATGATACAAAATTATCCATCAAAAAAAACATCCAAGGATTCTGATGGGTTGATTCGTGTCAAAAAAAAATCATCCCAGCTACAAGGCCAGGGGATGATTTATCATGAAATGACTTGGGGGGCCATTTTCAGAAACACCCATGTTGATATATATATATATACAGAGTGATCTATGGAAACATATAATGATTGTTTTTCCATATAAATTGTTACCATATATTATGATTGATTGATTTAGTATCAATGAAAATAATATATGATTCAGCATACATTTAGTCTGGTTGGTGGTTTGGGACATGACTTTTATTTTCCATCAGATATGGGATGTCATCCTTTCCATTTTTCAAGATGGTTAAAACGCACCAGCAACCAAATTATTTTTAACCATCATTAACCATATAACAACTACATTTTAACCATTATTAACTGTATATTTTCCGATAATATTCCAATAATATGTCCACAGTAGTGTAACAAATTACCAGAGGTATGTTAAATAGAGACCATTATTAACCATTATTAACCATTATTAACCATTATTAACCATTATTAACCATTATTAACCATGGAAATCCCTACGGGAATATACCAGTAGTGTTCTATGGAAAATCTGACCATTCCATTTCGGGTCCTGAGAGTCCTGGTCACTTCGTCAGCCTGGTTTCAAAAGTGGGGAGATCCCATAACTGGGCAAGATATTTGCTATAATTCCTATGGTCTATCGTTATATAATATATATATATATATATACATTATGTCTATACTATATGTATATAATATATACATATAATATATGATATATGTTATATATAATATGTATACATATATAATACATATATATATGCTTAGTTCACAGGACCTGCGCTCCCATGGGTCACCCCGCTGAGGGTGAGGGTGACGGCGAGGGTGACCAGGGCGATGGTGAAGTACAGATGGATGCAGTGGAGGCCGGGAAGAAACCTGGGACTCCACAGGGGGTGACCACCGGTTCAGATCATGCGAAAAGTGCCAAGAATCCTATCTACCCTCTGGTAAACTAGCAGTTTGCGAACTGGAAAATCACCTTCTTTAATAAGCAAATCAACTATCAATGGGCCATGTTCAACAGCTATGTTAGTTTACCAGAGGATAGTTGTATCATGTCAAAAATCTAGTTATCATGCTCCAAAATGCCATGATTTCTTTCGGGTATCCCGACATGTTCAAAGCCAAAAGATGGGAATTTTGTGCCAAACTGCCAAGTGATCCCGACATGGCAAAGTGCCATGAATTGTGACATGTTCAGAGCCAAATCAGTAGAGTTTAGAACCTCATATGGAGGTTTCATGAAGTTTCCTGAAATAGGGCTACGCCCAAATCATCCAGTTTAATCGTATTTTCCATGAAATAAAGCCCAAGGGCACTTTCCAAGTTTGATTTCCCCCCGACTCGGCTACTCCAGTCGTTTTGTCCCTCCGGATCAAACGTTCGCAACGTCCCAGGAGGCAGACAAAGAGGAGCAGAGGAACCAAGACGTGCGGTCTCCCATGCAGGGATTGACCCAGTTGCAGGTTGTCTGAAAAAGTCGTGGGTGGTAAACTAATATATAGATATGGAAAATCACCGTTTATAATAGGTAAATCAGTTATAAATGATCATGTTCAAAGCCGGGGACTTGTGAACTTCGAAGTGAATTTTGTAGTTTTGAAAGATTTTTTAGGGGAAAACTCCATTCCATTCGTGAATCATCATGAACCCTATGAAAAAACGGCCATAACTTGGGGTTGTTATGTTCAGACACACCAAGATAATTTGTCTTGGGATAGGTTATAAGTTGCGAACTTACTAAGTTTGTCATTCCCAAATGTGTAGTTTGGGGAAAACCAATGGGGAGGGGATATGGAAAAGCCAGATTTTCGGAAGCCCTGATATTGGGAATGATTTTCGAAAATCAGAATGATCAAGCCCACAAAATGGATTGCAAAAAGTATTGAAAATCACCACAGAATTTGGGCCCAAAGAGATACCTGGCTTCACCGGCTTCTTGAAAAACCAGAGGTCGAGGAGTAGAGTAGACCAAACATGGAAACTCTACTATATGTGTGGACAAGAAACACTAAACAACACCAAAAGACACTTTTTTTGCCAGATCTACATAATGATCCACGTTCAAACTTAGAACATCTCCACTTCCCAGATCGGGGCTTAGGAGGTGGAAACGGATGCCGAAAAGAAGCGGGCTGCAGAGGAGGCCAAAGTGGCGAAAAGGCAAAAGGAAGCGGAAGAGAAGACCACTGCTGAGGCACATGTACATGATACAGATATATACAGATGCTGATTCACTGGGATTCTTCATGGTACTTGTTTTGGGGGATTTTTGAAAACGAATCCAAGAATATATTTTGGACACCCTATGGAAACAAATTAAGCACGGCTTTCCGGAAAATGTCTCATGGATTGATGTTGTTCCCATTAAAGCTCTTTGATACAGGGTGTTCAATTGCCATGTATGTCACTTGTTCGTAGTTGTTGATCGAGGCGTTTCAGAGAAACTCTAGGGTTGATCGTAGATGTCCTGGCAGCGGTCATGTTTGCAGGAGAAGATCGAAGCAGAAACAGAAGGTTTGGGTAAAGTTCGGGGGGTTCTCCAAAATAATAATTTTCGATTGACATCTCCTCAGTTTATCTAACTATTATGTTCATCAAAAATATCTGTCTATTACCCTCTGGTAATTTAACATAGCTATAGAAAATCACCATGTTTAATAGGTAAACCGGTTAACCATCTATAAATGGGCCATTTTCCACCGCCAACTGTTAGTTTACCAGAGGGTAGACGATCATTGTTTTCCTTTCAAGTTTATACGGGAAGCCCTTCTGGAGCGGTGGAAACATCATGTTGGCGCTGCCGGGATGTCATGTCAGATATCAACACGGCCCATACAGTTCATAGTGGTTCATAGTGTTTCCCCATTGGTCCACACTCAGACCATTCTTGGTGAAATCCCCTTTTTGTACTTGTGAAATCATTTGAAATTCACATTCTCTATTGTTAAATGCACCGCACTTTGTGTTGCTTGAATCTACATGAATCTTGTTTTTTTGTGGCATGTTTTGTTGTTTGATTTGTCCCTGCCAGCGCTGCCCTGTGGCAGAAGCTTCCACGACGGAGAAGGGCGAGCAGGACGAGGTTCCCACGGCCGCGCCCAACGAAGCGGGTCAGACCCCCGACGACGCAAAGGAGAGATATCTGGGGGGAAACCCCACTGGACTGGAGAGGCGACATGAAAAAAAATACGAAGTTAACCACAACTGGTTGGTGGTTTGGAACCAGCAACAAATAGGGGTGTTAATGGGATTTAATACGGATTTATATATAACCATTATAAATGGTATATCATAACTGGTTGGTGGTTTGGAACATGACGTTTGTTTTCCATGTCATATATGAGATGTCATCCTTCCCATTGACGAAGTCATATTTTTCAAGATGGTTAAAACGCACCAGCAACCAGACAAATAAGCACCAATATGTTGGGATGTATCCAAAATGGGAGCGTTAAACTTAAGAAGACAAGAAGATCTACCCTCTGGCTATTGAACATAGCCATGGAAGCCATGGCCCATCTATAGATGGTTTACCTATTGAAAAGGGTGGATCTTTCCATGGCTATGTTAAATAACCAGATGGGAAAGTGAATCATCAAAATGGGCTCAAAACCACTGGTGATGGATAGTTCTGTAACCAAAGACGTGGGTTGCCCAGCATTGCCCAGTAGCTTGGCTATAGAATCTCCCACCCGCCCGGGAAGAATTCACCATACCGGCGAAATGGCTGGGTTTCTGTTTGGGTTTACAGTACAATGGAACAATTAATCATAATGTGGTTAAAATGATAATAAACCATCCCCCAAACCACTATAAATAGGTGGTATAGCCCATTCCCAAATGGGTAGTTTATTATTGTTTTAACCACATTACCGTAATTTGGATTTCTTTGAGGGTGTAAATAAGAAAGAAACATTTCCCGCCCTCATTCAAAAACAGACCGCTGTCTCAGGGTTTCTTTCAGGGTTTACATAAGATATAAAATCTCCCACCCCTCCTTGCCATCTTCATCATCATCATCATCATCATCATCATCATCGCCGTAAGATTCCTCATGACCTCGTAGCCACCAAAGATGGCAGCTGGTTTGAACATGTTTCAACAACAAAATCCCACAGAAACTCTGTACAACCGACAAATATGCTCAAATATGAAGGTATACGCGGTTAGGGGTTTCAAAGCTGTGCGTTGAAAAAAAATTGGGACCCCCAATGTATATTTTCAGAAAGGTCAACCATTCAGTTTTGCACCTTCTGAGGGTTTGTCACCAGGTTCTTTTCTAGTCTCATTTTGTTCTTATGTCAAAGCAGAAGACGTGACGCAGTCCAGTATATTTGATGAGCAGATTCGTGGGACTGTCAGAGCAGAGATAATGTCCAAAGCAGCAACCAGGAAAAGGCATAGCTCGCAAGGAACACTTGGCTCGACAAGCGAGAGGAGTTCAAGCGAGAATCCTTTGTCAGGGATTCCATGTATCCAGGGCTCAGTTTCACTGAGGGACACCCTCAGACAAGGTTCCAGTTCGTCGAAGTGCGAACGAAGCTTGGATCAAAATTCCACGTTCACCCGACTGTGGTGCTTATCGACAGAAATAGCGAAGAACACCTAATCCAAAAGGCACCTCTCCTCGCCGAACTCGCTGTATTCATCGCAGAGAACGGCGCGACAGGATTGGTAAAACCCCCAAGGAGATCGCCTGATAGCCAGTCATCAAGGCTGATGGAATATGTTCAGGTGTTCGAATTGTCCATGTGGGGGAAGTCAAACGGTCAAAGATGATGTGGATTGATGTGGTCCCTTCAATTGAATAGGAGTTTCCACTAACCATCCAGCTATTGGGGTACCCCCATGACTATGGAAACCTCCAATTGTCTCATTTGTTTTGTTTTTCCATTTCCTTTTCGGCGTTTTGAAATCCAGGATGAACAGAGCGAAAAGGACGAAACCAATGAGCCGCAGGAAGATCCAGATGAGACATTGGAAGAGGACCTGTAATCCGCTGAGAGTGGTCGAAATGCTGGGAACTACTCTATCTGGCTGGTGTTTTGGAACCTTTTTTACTTTTCCATCTATTGGGAATAATCATCCCAACTGACTCATATTTTTCAGAGGGGGTAGGGCTCAACCACCAACCAGATATAGTAACCCCAACAAAAGATTGAACATATTGAAAAGCGAGTCATAGTAATTCATCACTATTCAAACAGGATGTGATTTATCCATATGTTTGGGGGGTTGTCATTCTCATTTCAACCAGTAACCACTGGTTATTTAGCATAGCCATGGAAGCCATGGCCCATAGAAATAGATGGTTTACCTAGCTATAAAATGGTGGATCTTTCCATGGCAAACTGTAACAAATAACCAGATGGTAACCACTTATAAAGATTCAAAGCTCATCTGGTTGGTGGTTTGGAACATTTTTTCCCATAATATATGGGATGTCATCCTTCCCATTGACTTTCATATTTTTCGGAGGGGTAGGTCAACCACCAACCGGTCATTTTGGGTGTGGGAACCAAAGCATTATTGGTACAGAGCCAAAGTCATTACATCCCAGTCATCCAAAGTCGAGTCCCAGGCCTGTCAAAAGGGCTGCCGCCCCTGTCACAAAGAACGACCATGACTGGGGGCCTAAAACATAACATCTGGTTATGACATTCACAGTTCGCCATGGAAGCCATGGCCCTAATCTAAATAGATGGTTTACCTAGCTATAAGATGGTGATTTTCTACAGCTATGTAACAAATTACGAGATGGTAATAGACAGATATGTTCCATGGCAAACTGTTAGTCATAACCAGATGGCGTCGCACCCATTGATCAAAGCAGACGTGCGATTTTCTGCCACAAAAAAGGAGGAAGCTGATTCGCCTGACCTTGATATCCCCAAAGCCGGGTCCCAGAAGCCGCTTGGCCCTGCGGCCCCATTGGGGCCGTTTGGTGAAGAAATGTCTGGCACGAGATTTTCTAAGTTGTGCGGATATCACTGTTTCTGAAAACTCGACAGACATGTCTTGAAATGTATGTTTCTGAAGAAATGTCTGGGGCACGGAGTGAAAGTCCAACTTAGCCTTTTTTTTGAAACGTCATCACTGTTTGGTAATGTCCAAGATTGTTTTTTGGGTTAATTTGCGAAGATGGAAAAGTGGATGATGGTCTCCCCAATGGCATCCAATGATGGTATTTTGAGCCGTCGGCTCTGGCCAAGGTGGAGTAGCTGTGAGTCGCACAATGCATCTCGGAGTGACTGGGGAGTTGGCCATCACAAACTGTGGGTTTTACCCTAGAAATATATGCAACAGAAGCAACAAACTCATGTGTTATTTCCAACCAGAATGGGGAGTTGACGACCCACCTAGGCAAAAGAAAACCAAGTGGGGGTTCCTAAGATAGGGGTACCCCCCAATCATCCATTTATAGATGGATTTTCCATTAACCAATAACCATCCAGCTATTGGGGTAGCCCCATGACTATGGAAAGCCCCAAGTGTGGCATCGGATGTGACCTGAAACGTCTCCCGAAATCGGGGCAGCGGGGCATCTGTTGGGTATGCTTAGCGGTCTTAGCGCCACAGTGAGTACCTGATGATCACGAATTTATGGCTGGTATAAACCTTTTATACCATTAAAAATGGTGTGGTTTAGTTTTCTTGTTTTACCCACATTACCTGCTTTTGCAATGCCGATCGGTGACAAGCAGCTAGAGGTTTTTAGAGCTCTGCAGACGAGCCGTCAGAAATTCCATGGTTGGCTCAGTATGAGAGGGGGCTATGTATGCTACCTCGCTTACTGTGTATTCTAGCCCATGATTGCTAAAATACTGAACCAACCAGACTGATTGTTCAGCACATTCTAGGTAGTTCAGTGACGACAAATGGTTCTTGAATCACGTTTGTGGATAGCACTTTAGTATACTTTAACAAGAAATGCCATAGCGGTCACAGACCCAAACCATCGCGGCATCGAGGCACATAAATGCGTTGATATGCCGCTTGTCCTGATTCGGCATGGCGATCGTTGGCCTGGTCAAAGGCAGTGTTCCAACCTTCCAAAAGGTTTTTTAAGCCAAGAGGATTCTGATATACTGTAAGAATACATTATATATATATACAACTGTATATACACTATACATATATATATATATATATGGGTACATTGTAATGTTTTACTAATCTAAAATAAGGCTATTTTGGAATAGTTACCAGTTGCCCTCACAATTCCCTTACAATTCCCATCGTTCGGTCGCAACGTGAGGTCGCGACATAACCTTGGCCACCATCACCTCCCAGAAATGGTTGATTTTGCGATATAAAACGACCATAGGTTATTGGGGGTACAGCTGGGGGAGGACCGTCCACGGCAAGGCATGAACTCACGTATTTGCGGCATGTGATTCTGAAAAATCATGCGTCAATTTTGGACAATAGTCCGCAATAGTTCTGGCTTTTGCCCATCAGTTCAGATATATGTTGTTTGTTGTCGCCATTGTTCTTGTCGCACTGTCTCTGGATGGGGCCTATCCCTTAGTTTCGTGATCGAATGGTTCTCCGAGGAAACACTGCTGCTGCAATGTGGGGACCACATACGACAAGCAGAAGCAGATCTGCGAAAAGTCAAAGGAAGGCGGTGATTTTGCCGCTTCCAGACGCTTCCAAAGAAGTCCCACAGATAAAGGTCTGATAAAGGTAAATGCCAAAAAATAGAAATTTAAATTGATAAACATGTGAAGTTGGAAGATGTTCAACTTACTGGTGCTTAGTAGGGAATGGATGGGAATGGGGGAATGGGATGATTATTGATAGTTATTGTGGATCATTCCCTCATTCCCTGCTAAGCACCAGTAAGTCAAAGTTCAGATGTTCCGGCCGCCAGATTGTGGGGAGGCGACAAAGACCCAGAAGTCCTCAGCCGCCAGATTCCTCACAGCCGTGCCAGAGCAAGGTGCAACCGATGAGGATTATCCAACTTTTTAAGTGGTGAAAAAAACCCTGGTCAGTCCCACTTCAGTGGATTCTCCCATGATTATCCCATGGAAATGTGGATTCTCCCATGGAAATCAATGGCTTAAAAATACTGCTCAAAAACGTATGGTAAAAGGCGACTGGTGAATGGTTGGCTGCCATTGGGCGGCTGGTAACCGGCAGAGTGGGTTTATCTGAAAAAAAAACATGTTTCCGCCTGTCCGCATGGGTTCTAGAAGGGCTGTGGCTGGTTAATGCATCTTGGGTGGGGATAGTGACCAACAGCAAATGGGGAAAGTCCACTACAGTAAGAACTAAGAATGAGAATGATGCCTCTTGGCCCGAAATCAAACTTCATCAAGAATAAATTCTGGTTGAAAATTGTGAAAATCCCTGAAGTGGATGTTTTGTGCCATTCTGCAGGTTGCCATTCTGTGCTTTCGATTCAATGTACCCTCTGGTAAACTAACAGTTTGCTATGGAAAATTGCCCATAGAAATAGTTAATTTACCTCGTAAAAATGGTGGATCTTTCCCATCAGGTTTTTGTATGTTTACCAGGCCGGGTAAATCCCATTAAATGCCATTAAACCACCATAAACCCTCATTAAATCACCATTGTCCTGTGGCACTATGGTTTTCGATACAATATATTATCTATGATGTATGAACGACAGGTTTGGGACCTGCAAATTTGAACGCCTGGGATCCCAGTGGTGCCGCCGCTGCCCCGATTGCCAGCTCCGAGTTTAGATGTTTTTGCAGATGTATAGATAGAATGTATTTACCCTCTGGTAAACTAACATAACGATGGAAAATCACCATTTTATAGCTGGGTAAATCGACGAACTAAATGGCCATTTTAATGGGATAATAGCTGGTTGGTGGTCTGGAACCATGGATTTTTATGACTTTCCAGATATATTGGGAATTTCATCATCCCAACTGACTTTCATTTTTTTCAGAGGGGTTGAAACCACCAACCAGAGATGTATAGATAGAATTAGACAGAGACATACCTGCAGATGTTAAAAAAGAAGGCCAGCACTTGTGCTATGCCCCAAACTCTTTTAGGATGATTGTTGGGAACCTCATGATTGGTGACCTTTACAGCACTTTGTGTCCTTCCACTATGTTGAGATGATTTAACTTGATGTCCCTCACGACGCTTTGTGAGGGACGTGATTGATGACCCTCTGGTGGGGATTCAGCTGAAATCCTTTCGCTGTGTTCAACACTTTTTACATAAACGTAGAAAAACCCTAGGAAAAATTCTAAATTAACCCTAAAGAAACCCTTAATGAACCCTAAAGAAGCCCTAAAGAAACCCTAAATGAACCCCAAAGAAACCCTGACAAAAACCAAATATGAAAGTGCATATAGCGAAGTACCTGTGGGGCGTAGCGGTACGTGCTGCGGGTAATAATTTAATATGCATGAATTAATTTTTATACTTATATTGTTCTTTTTGAACTAACTATTTGTTAGTTCGTGTATTAATATGTGTTTACATTTGTGTGGATTTATATGTACTGGTTTGAGTGATTGCACAACACACTTTTTGTTGTTCGGGCAACTGTTGCATCAAACATTGTCCTACCATCCATGCCAAACCATTGTTTTCCCTTAAAACTTCGTTGGGTGGGCTGGTTTTTTAGTTCCCGCTGTAGATTGGAAAACTTGGTTCAGGACATCTCAAATGAGTTAGATGAACTACCTAGTTGCGAGGTACAAACTGCTTGGTGGGACTGTAGACACAGCCCAGTCTATCACATGGCGCATAGCCGCATAGCTCTTCAAATTGGAGCATGAAATATATATCCCAACTGGTTGGTGGTTTGGAACATTTTTTTCCATATATTGGGGATAATCCTTCCCATTGACTATATAATATTTTTCAGATGGGTTCAAACCACCAACCAGCCAAATATATCAAAAAATCGATCAAAATCTGGTTGGATCTGGTGCTTTGGAACCATGGAATTTTATGACTTTCCATTCAGTTGGGAATGGAATAATCATCCCAACTGACTTTCACTCCATGATTTTTCAGAGGGCTAGGGCGAAAAACCACCAACCAGAGGGTATCCCATATAAATCACCATTAAATCCCATTAAATCCCATTAAACCCCATTAATCACCATAAAATCCTATTAAAGATCCATGATTTTTCCATATCTTTCTGTTGCCTCAGCAAGTCCAGGTGGCATGCATCCCTGTGGCACTGGGCTCGGAACCCCGGAACTTTCGCGGCACGGAACCCGTGGAGAGCGGTGTGTGATTTCGGTTGGTTTTTGAACGGTGGTCGTTGGAAATCCACATCGAATCTGGGGATTTAGTGGGAATCTATATGGATTATTGGTGATTTAGTGGGAATCTATATGGATTATTGGGGATTTAGTGGGAATCTATATGGATAATTGGTGATTTAGTGGGAATCTATATGGATAATTGGTGATTTAGTGGGAATCTATATGGATAATTGGTGATTTAGTGGGAATCTATATGGATTATTGGTGATTTAGTGGGAATCTATATGGATAA
>Ga0126342_10014399_pt1:0-10000 | contig 13972 bp, 10 predicted proteins | sample Cyp1metagenome_FD_92528 | JGI IMG/M metagenome (GOLD analysis project Ga0126342, IMG submission 92528) | Coral microbial communities from Lord Howe Island, Old Settlement Bay, Australia - Cyphastrea 1 metagenome | ecosystem: Host-associated > Invertebrates > Cnidaria > Coral ...
ATAGACAAAACATGTTGGCTTTCCACTTTATAGACTCCAGACATGTGGCCATTCCAGTTTATACCAGGCTATTCTCTATAAAGTCGGCCGCAAAGCATCTAGCGGGCTATACATGGGGGATGAGAATGTAAGATATGTATATAGTTGCCAGTTGACTCTTCGAACTGCGGATCATATACCTTGGGGATGTTGTTTTTGTCATGTTCAAACCTGCCTCGAGTGATGATCGACAGTAACACATTTTGTTACGGGCTTGAAATCAAATCGTAGCGACTTGAGATTTGTTGGTCTTTATATACAGCTGTTTTGGCTCAAGTTATTAAGGGCCCGTTTTTGCGCTGAAGTCACTCTGCGACTGTAGGGCCATAATAGGCCACGTACATGAGATGTACCAGCCACGTCAATGCACCGCAAAATAACTAGTCGACCATGTTGGTAATGTCTAGATATCTTTTTGGCCATGTCAAGTTTAATTGTGGAATTGTGGATGTTCATGGCATTTTTTGACGCTCACTCTTACGTGTTGAACGCCTCATTCTTGCGCGAGGGCAATTCAATTGTTTATCCTTCCAAGAATCAACTCATCCCCTTAAAGTGTTGGTCTACATTTGCAGCACCACACCTCGAATGTTATAATACAGATGTTGCTTAGCCGCCTTGGATGGCTGGCTGCTTGCTTTCCACATGCGACTGGATCCTACGTGTTGGTTGATCCATCGGACTACGATCCCTCCTACTCAGCGCAGAAGAGTTTCGACTCTGCGCGTTCAGGGAAGGAATGCTTCTGTGGTACCTTGGTGATGACACCTTGGATGGGCCGTTTTGTGGATCAACATTGGGGGTAACCAATGGGCCCACCTTAAAAAAGTGCCATGTTTAGTCCTACTTGTGACTCATCCTCTGCGACTAATCTTGGTCACTGTTGACATCTTTTGACATCTTTTGACCCATGGCCATGTCGGTCTCAAAACGGCTGATTCTTGGGTGACAGATGGTCCCAGAGACCAACAGAAACATATCAATACATATCAAACATAGACAAAAGCTATGAAGTATTTGAAGTATTGATAATTGCTATCAATTGCTCACCAGACCCAAGATCTCCAAGGCGAGAGCCTGCACGCTTCCATTTGGAACAAGTTCCATTCGCAGCTGCAGGAGCCATGCCCGGCGGAGAGGTCATCACTCTTTCGATGTCGAAGGGGTCAATCTTAATCTGGTAGAACTGTCACAACTGTAAAAGCTATTGGTTTATCCTATGTTATTCTACCTTATACCTTATACCCGAATCCACGGACAATCAGAACCTGAATCTCTGGGTTTTTAGTCATGGTGCCCTTATTCACTTTCACTTTATGACGTTGCACTGTTTGTTGGTGGAGGGATAGCCTAAGATACAACTACCAAACACACGTTTCAGCGTAGAGGTAGGACCCATTGGAGAGAAATGTGATATACATATATAGACTTAGGATCAACATACTCACCACTTCATTTTGTTGAGCGATCTCCATAAATTCAAACATGTTCTTACTGCTTGTTGCTTAAATCAGTTTATATCATATTATATATATACATCCTTTCCTCCTCGATGCACAATCACATTCCATGTGTAACATGCATGCACAACTTACTGGTGCTTAGTAGGGAATGGATGGGAATGGGGGTTGCTGGGATGATTATTACTAGTCATTATGGATCATTCCCGAAAATTCCCTGCGTTTAGCACCAGTAAGACAAACCATCGCCCAGGAGAAGCTCCTGGAGGATCCCAGTTTCAGCGGCGACTGGGTCCACCAGCTCTGCGGCTCCGCGTATCCCGTGATTTTCCGTGTGGTCTCAGTGGACCAGGACGACACCTTCACGCTAAGCACGGATTGCCCAGCAGGCCACGGGAGTGGCATGTCTTATCAAAATCCCAGATAGGTTGATGGAATTCTTAGATTACATCAGATATTATAAGAATACAATAATGATACCATGTGGGAACTAAAAAGTTCAATTATATTATATTATATCACACACCTAGCTTTGGGAATGATCACCTAGAAAAGTCGTCGATGTGTCACAGTAGGAAAAAAGAAGGAGCATTTTTGTCGGTTTCCAGGACCGGTCACGGGGGAATATAACATGCCTTTTTGATGGAGTCCCGGTCCAATAGATTTATCTATTTTAGGGAACCATATAGTATACAGATTCCAAAGCTGCATATGCGTAACCTGAGGGATCCTAGATATCTAACAATGGTAAAGCAATGATAAACTAATAAACCACCCATAATTTGATGGTTTATAGCACCCATTTGTGGTAACATTGAGGATGGTGAATCTTCTTGCTTTACCACCATTGATCCGAAACACCCCCAAACGAAACCACGGTTTTTCGTCGGGAATTTCCACATAATTGGGACCAAAAAAATGGGAGTGTTTAATATTGCAGATATGGCTCGAAATACCAGTTATAAGTAAGAAGTACTAACTAAGTCACCCCATTTATAGAATGTAAAATCCCATAGAAACACCCGGTTATGACTAATAGCCATGGCCATAATTACCTGTAGATCCTGTAGGCGGAGTTCATTCCGTTCCCACGCAGGTGTTCTCAGTATGGTGCTGGTGTGCACTCAGTCGGCTGCTTTGCAGCACCGTGCCGGAGCCAAGCAGGAGCAGCCGAAGGTTATGCTGTAGCCTCCGGAGACATCAGTGTAGGAAAATGACCCATTTAATCATCTAGTTATTGGATATTTCTCATAATTGTATAGAGAGGCATGAGGAGATAATATGAGATAATGAGATATTACAGTAATAAGTAGTAATTATTATAGATGATTTATGAAAATTGGAGGTGTTCCATATAACTGTTTAGCTATACAGTTGGATGATTTATAGAAGTTGGTGATGTTCCATAACATTTAGCTACAGATGTTAAAGTACCAGGGGGATCCGGATCTGGAGGATAAAGGGATTTGAAAGCGTGAACAACTGAAAGACTTGAGAGCAAGCTGATCTTGGTGATGTTGTGTGTTGTTCTGCCTGAAGGTCGCAACCTCCCAGGTGCATCCAGATATGATCTAAACCTGGTGATTTTCCATTGCCAGGTTGGTCGAATGTTGTAAGCCCCCCCCACTCATCGAGCTCCACTTTTGAAGGGTTTATATCGCCCGTTTCTGGTGAAATAAGGGATGGTTTACTACTGGGTTTGCCACATTATTTGAGTTTTGTTTGGCTCTGTCTGAGAATATGCTGCCACAAACTTATATATATATAATTGATGGTTGATTATCATGTTCGCCAGCAACAAAACCATTTTCCGGTCTATCCCATTTTCAGGCAAACTTCCAAACATCATATCTACATTATATACCGGTATATATCCCATGAATATCCCACCATATCCTTATTCTTGATGGATCTTGATGGTAACACTCAGAATTTTCATGGTTGGTTCCTGTCCATCAGGAGCCCATGAGCTTTCACTCCAACTATTTGGAGCAGGTTGAGACTGTGGATCGAGGCGCTGACTTCCAGGGAGATGCTGAATGGGGTGCCACCCCAAGAGTCGTGCTGCAGGAGACGGATGTCCTGGATGTTGAGGGGATGAGGAAATTGAAAATTTCGAAAACTAGTGGGGAAATTGACATGATCCACATAGAACAAAGCCACAGAAACCCAACTTGATTCTACTTGTTTTGGGCAGCACAAGGGATTAGGAAGCTTGGAAGTGGCTGGTCGCTGGGTGCAAAGACCTATGACATCCCTGTGTTTTTTGTGGGTGTTTTACCTAGTTGCCAAGCATGTCAGAACCCCATGTGATCAGATCAGGGGTTGGTGGGAACCCCCTGGGCCAATAACGAATGGTTTGGTCCAGTCATGATACAGCAGCATTTGCCATCAAAACGGCAATGGAACCCTAAAATCCAGGGACCTGCTGTTGGGTTGCAAAGCGCCAGATTCCCAGGAGGGAGAGTCGGTGGGCGATTTTTATGGTTCCGTGTCGTTGAACGATTGCATTTCACACTGCAACCGCGTGCCGCGGTGTATGTCCATTGCACATGGACCTCATGGATGTGATTTGGCTAGAAATTCTCAAGTGAAGCCTAGCGTGAAACCGTGAAAGATGTGAAAGTGAATTTAGATAAATGATACCAAGGCTAGTTTATCTTGATACCCTTTGCGATTCAACGTAGCTATACGCAGCTACAGTATCGAAGTCCTTCGCTGAGAAGATTTTTATCCTGAAAAACATTGAAAAACATTAGCAACAATTTTTCTCGAGGGTTTCATAATGTTATACATATATATATATATACATGCTATTACTATTTGTATTTATGATGTATTTATGTATTTCTACTTCTACCATATGTCTAGGCATTGTGCATGGTCCAATTTCAAAATATGTCAAAGCCATTGCCCCTCAGATTGGATGACAAGGTGTCCCTCAAGAATGCCCAAAGCCACCTCTTGACCTCTTGACCACTCACACCTTGACCACGTGGATGGGAGATGGTCCGAGGCCATTTGAAGGCCAGGTGTGTCCAGCCAGGGGAGGACATGGTTCCCCCGGGCGAGCAGGGCGCTGACTACCGAACCCTGTTTCGCCGCAGCTGCTCACTGTCATCGACCAAGGTGTGGCAACCGGGAAATGAGACTGGAAATTTGAGAGTTCTCCACAGGTTTGGTAGATGTGGGAGATACTGGTTTGGGTATTCTATAGAATTGTAACGGATATATATATATATATATCATATATATATATATACATACACACACATATATATATATATAATTATATATACATAGCGAGAGAGAGAGAAAGAGAGAGAGAGAGAGCAGGTATGCATGGGGGTGGAGTATATAAGCATAAGTATAAGTACAAGTATAAAGATATTATTGTCACGTGTTTGTGACGTTTAATTTCGCGTGTTGGAATTCGATGGAATTCTGGTGTTTTTTGAATGCAAGACACTTTAAGTCAAGGGATCCTCCCAAAATCAGACAATTCGCCGGAATTTGATATGCTTTGAGGATTGTGAGCAACTCACCTTGGCGCAGGGTTTTGGCAAAATGCATCAATAATTATGCATCATCTATCCCAGAATTGAAGGCAAGATCTTCAGGAAACCCTGATATTTGAGTATACCGTGGTTCCTTGTAAACTATGTTTTACTTCCAACCATTGCATCCACCTACAAACCTAACTCTGGCAGAGATTGGGCAATTAGGTGGCGTCACGCCCCTTAAGTTTTCAGCTGATCCCCAGGAGAACAGATACATGGAAGAGATGCAGTAACTTGGCAATGTTTGGGGAGCTTGGTGTCATCATGTCGTCATCCCTGGATCAGATAAAGCCCTGCTTGGGTCTAATTGCGACGGTCCATTGTGATCGCATGATATCGCATGTTTTTGTTCACCTTTTTTCGTTGTTTGGAGAAGCGGTTCACCCGCCCTGGTGAATCAGCCAGGATACAGGAACTTCACTGGGCGTAACGATATAGTTACTAACCGCTAACCGATTTCCAAGTAGGCTCCTGCAAGTATCAACAAAGCTTTGCAATGCCGCTTTCTGTCAGCACGATCAATGTCAGTGTTCGGCCTACAAAACTTTAATTCGTGGATGTGTGACTGTGTGACATCATCATTCGTGGATATGTGTGGTACTAAGTCCACCCATTTCTCATCATGTTTCCCATGGACCCCTTGCCATCGATGTCCCATGACCCAAGGAACATGATGGGCATGGCCCTCCGAGCCCTGGAATTTTGCCTCCACTGTTTAGATGCTTCTCCTTGGCCCTTTCTGCTGGAAGAAGTCTTGCAGAACTATGCCTTGGCCGTAGAGGCCCGGGATGAAAACACCCATCCCAAAAAATGGGGGGGGTCCTTAAAGGGGGACCCCCAGTCGTCACCATGGTTGTTTCAATAGTGGTCCAATGGGGGTACCCCCAGTTTAGGAAACCTCCATATGTTCCATGTGTGGGATATTTATCAAGATTTACTCCATAAATATGACCCAAGTGTAGGTAGACATACTATACATAGGAGCACATCGGTATAAGAAAACCTATCCCAGGGTCCCATTGTGACTATGATTGTGGGATATTGTGGGTTCAAATCACAACCTCACCAACTGCCATCCTCATGGTAGGATTGGACGAAGAGTGTAAATGTATGTAAATGTGGATTGTGGTACTGGGTTTTGTGGACATGCATTGCTTTGCACCCAGAAATGCTACACTGAAAGGTGTATAGAACTGATATGTTTTCCAGACCATCCCCTTCTTTTGTTTATGAAGGTAATTCTATATCTTGCCACCTGATTAAAACAGAAAAGACGCATCACCACTTGTAGATCTATGTAAATGTAAATCAATGATTCAGGGATGTGTAGGGTTTTTCCACTAATATGTTCACCAAAACATACATTCTCTAACACAAAACCACCGAAAAAACTCATAAAATCGCCACATTTGTTGGCATATATGTCACCATAAAGGCTCCGCCGCCACATCCAGGCCCCGGAGCATTTCTTATGGCAACGGAGCAGCGGCCGTCCACCGAGTTTCGCGGCCTTTCCCGGGCCCTCCCCGGGGGGCGAGGAGCTCAGCTTGGAGCCACCTTCATCAAAGGTACCCATCAGTGCGGTGAGGCTGACCTTGTTGAGACTGCAGGTGAGGGGCGTGAGGGGCTGATGAAAAGAATGTGAATGTCAACCCCTGGATTTTGCTAAACCAGTTTGCCCCTTGGGGGATGCCAACGTTTATAGTAAATGAGTAAGTTGAAACTATTTTGGTGGTAGCCGGCCTTATGAATCAACACAGTTCATGAATCCGGGGTTCACATTCATTGCCTTTTGTTGAAAATAGAACGGGGATAACTGTAGTATGCTGGGATGCTTAAATATGATTGAACATGATTAATACTGTATTTGGTGGGTCTCGAACTGCTGATAAAGAATAAGGGTCGCAGCTTGGGCAGTTGGAGAGCCCTAAAATGTATTAAAATGTTCGATACTGACAAAGATGCGAATAGATTGGAAATTAACACCGGGGATGGTCCAATTTCTTATTTCTGTTTGAACTGTCAGAAACCCATGGGTTGATTGACTGCATATAGTAACCGTTACCCCCCAAAAAGATAGGTTCAAATTATCACCTTATAGATTCATTTTTGTCCTTTTCTATTTTCTTGGGTGGTTGCTATAAGTTGATGTTTCTCTTTGGTGGTCAGTCACGTCCCTTGGCTGTGTGGCACTCCCAGGTACGATGGATTCGAGGCTTGGAGATGGAAGCAGATTTCTGGCGCGGGAAATTGTCGCTGAATCCCGAGGAGAATGTGAGCCTGGAACGCGTCTCTGACTGAGTGGCGATTTATGGTGGGGAAACCCTGGGAAATTCGCGTCTCTCTGTAGAAAGTTGAAGATGTTTCAATAGGAAAATCATCGAACAAAATGGATGGCAATAGTTGTTTCAGCCCGGCAGCGCCAGTCGGCAAGAGGTTTGCCAATCATACTTTATGATAGTGGTTTGCTTGTTGAGCGTTTTGTTTTTCAAACTTATGACCCAGGCAGGATAATCAATTTATCCAAGCATTGGCATGGCCCCTTATTGGCCTTCACTATCCACCGGACCGGTGGGCACGGGCGCACAACCCAATGCAAGCCACTGAATCCCTCAAATAGTCCGATGTTGCTATCAGGCGGATATCCCGTGTTTCATGGTTTGGCACCCCATTTTACATCATCATGATCATTATCATTCAGCTTATTGCATTTATGTATTTAACCCGAAAAGGAAAACATCAGCTACTACCAGTTTTTTCCGGCTGGGTTGCTATGTACGCAATCTATAAATATATATTTAGATATAATAAAGCAAGCTAGCTTGAGATAGATAGATGGATAGATAGATGGATAGATAGATAGATAGATGGATAGATAGTTGGATGGTTGGATAGATAAGATAAATAAGATAGATGGATGGATGGATGGATAGAAAGATAGATAGGTAGATAGGTAGATAGATTTTTTTTTTAGAAAAAAAATAGATAGATTTTATATACGTATATATAGATAGGTTATCTAGATATATAGATAGATAGATATATTATATATACATATGTATGCAGATAGATACTATGTTTTGATACACCTGTATTTTGTATAATTATCCCATTATATCCCTCTACCCCATCCAAATATCCCTTGAAACGGCGGAATGAGCCATGCACAACCAGGTTTGAAACGTTGGCTGGCCACCGGCGAAGTACCATGGACTCTGCCTGGCGACGACTTGTGCTACTACCTCCAGGATGCCCGAAGCAGAGGTACCGGACCTCGGCGGTTTTTGTTTGAGGGTGTGCACCATCCGGTAGCATGGCAATGGAAAACATAACCCTTTTATAGGTGATGGGTTATACATATGGGGTAAACCACCTGGATTGGTATTCTTGAGCTTGAATATGATTTTCCCTTTATTGGGAGGTATTTGCTAACCAAATAAATATAACATAATATAACTTAACATTCTGCAATGTAGCTAAGATTAGCCATGTGTGGTCTCTATTGAGGTCCTTACCTTGCCTGTAGAGAACGAAACTGCCAACGCACAATTTATACACTGGATATGTGGCCATATGTCTCACTTGTATCTTTTACTATCCGGTAAGCAAACATAGATGTGGAACAAAAACATACAAAAACCATGATTTCGATTGATTTCGTAGATCATGTTCCTAAGGAAACCCTGGTTTTCCACATCTATGTGAGTTAATCCCAGGGGCCCTATATTTTTCAGCGTCAGTCATTGCCTGGAGACCAATGGCCCAGGTGCAGCTAATGTGCCCCGGATCCTGAACACGGGGTCGGGGCCGTTGGCCCCAAAGCCCTTGCAGTGCCAAAACAAGGAGGGCCAGGGCCAGGGCAGCGGGCTGGTGTTCCAATGAGGGGGGAATGGGTAACCCTCTGGTAATTTAACATAGCTATTGAAAATGACAATTTATGGTGGATTTACCCATTGAAAATGGTGATTTTCCATAGTTATGTTAGTTTACCAGAGGGTACCCAGAAAATGACAAGTCATGAGAATTTTGAGTGGGTAAAAAAATGAGCAACATGATCAGCAAGAAATTATCGTTGGCCTTCTTTGGGCAGGTGTTTGACGTCACCCCGTGTAAAATTTCATTGTGATGGTTGGACAACAAATCGACGGGATTATAAACTTGTTTTGGATAGTTTGTCCATGATGCTCTAATATTTGAACTGCACTGGTATGCATATTACTATTAGTACAGTAGTAGCATGATTATTACCAACATTTTTTTTTTGTTATTACTGCTAATATATATATATACATTCATACGCAATAGAACTTTTATCCATATTCGTACATACTAGTACAATATCAGGTAAGTACATCTAAAAAATGTGTTTTTTGGTCATCCCCTGCAGGATGTGAAGGTGGTGGCGGCAGATGGTCTGGCACGGTTTTACCTGAAGGCTGGTGGACAATCCATCGGGTGGCAACTGAGATCAAGTGGGTAAACTTATTAACTTTCAGCATCTTCCAAAGGTGGGCAAAAAATGTGAGGGGATAGCCTGTTGACCAGAGGCTTCTATAAAAGCAAGTAGAATTGTTCTCAAGAATTGGGTGAAGGGAGCATTTTCAGGAAACACCCGTGTTTCATGGTCAAAATCCAGGTTTTCCACGATTTTTCCCTGAAAGCAACCCAAGTGAAATTGCTGAATTCCTCCAATGTTCCCGTTGAAAATGGGGCTGATGCTGTTTTCCACGGGTGGAGGTGCTAGATGAGAATGAGATGGAGCCTCCATACCTGCCGGTGCAATGCCCAGTGGAGGAAGCTACAATGGGGGGGTTGGGTGAATGGAACAGATTTTCTTGTCCCCCAAAAAAATGGGGGATACCCTCCTGTGGAAAGTAGATCATTTTCCTAGGGAAACCCATGGGATTTTCCGCATCTTTCTGTCAGTTTACCATTTCCATG
>Ga0126342_10014400_pt1 | contig 13972 bp, 12 predicted proteins | sample Cyp1metagenome_FD_92528 | JGI IMG/M metagenome (GOLD analysis project Ga0126342, IMG submission 92528) | Coral microbial communities from Lord Howe Island, Old Settlement Bay, Australia - Cyphastrea 1 metagenome | ecosystem: Host-associated > Invertebrates > Cnidaria > Coral ...
AATCCAACACTTAGAGATAAAAGATTTCACAAGCCTTTCCACTATCATCATTGACCTAGACACGTTCTAAGTGTTAAATTCCCCGGTACGTTCTAAGTGATGAATCTTGATATTTGGACGTTCGAAGTGTAAGGCTTAGAACGTAGACGATTCATCACTTAGAACGTCCAATAAGCATAAAAAAAACCAGAAAGTTTTTTCCAAAATACGTTCTAAGTGATTGTCCGTCACTATATACGTAGCTAGTGTGAGTGTGCACCATTTTTTGCTGTGCAGCTTTTAAGGACAAGTCAGGAGTGCTGGCGCTTTATGGGTGCCATTGGGTTGACCTTTAGCTGCCTCTTGAGGTCAAGGATAAGATTCCCATGGTGTGGACACAGCGAAAGCGTCGTTTATATAACATTATATATATATAACACAGGGTGAGGTAAACACATAACCCTGCGCACATTGAACAGGTCCCATTTAACATCAACCTATGCTATTGGTAAAGTATCCCCATGTCCCATGTCGCATCCTCTCTCCTCAAATCTCCCGTCTTGCCATGTCTCTGCATGTTGTCAATACTCTCTACATTGGTGAAGACAAGTGTGCGATGTTTACCCTCTGGTAAACTAACATAGCTATTGAAAATGGCCATTTATAATGAATTTTCCCATTAAAAATGGTGATTTTCCATAGCTATGTTAAATTACCAGAGGGTATACAGTACCTTTAAATAAACGCGTTGTTTTTTGCTAAACATCTCCTGTCCTGTAGCACTTCCGATCTCTTCCACCTGCTGTTTCTTTGACATAGACGGCCGTTGTTGATGCAAACCAAGTGGAACAAATCGAACCCACCTTTCTTTTTGGTTCACACCGAGTTTTGCTGCTTGTGCTTCCTGCATCTTCCTGCTCTCCTGTTCATCTGCTTTTACTTGCCATTGAAATTTGTCTGAAAATACGCCGCCCCACATTTTCTGGTTGGTGGTTTCACCCCCTCTGAAAAAATATAAAAGTCGATTGAGATGACTATTCTCAATATATGGAAACATAAAAAATGTTCCAAACCACCAACCAATTTTATATATAATCATATTATTTTTTTCCGAATTAAAATTTCAAGTGGCTATTTCGCCGGTTCCGGGTACCCATTTCAGATGACAAGTTTGAGATGAAAACACCGAGCGTCGGTAGCGATCCGGCAAACCTTTGTCGCGAATCTTATTGTTGCGATCCAACTGGAGAGTGGGAAAGGGTGAGTCAATGGTTTGATGGCGACTGGTGATTCAATGGTGATTCAATGGTGATCAATGGTGATTCATGGTGACTTAATGGTGATTTAGTGGTGATTTAATGGTGATTTAGTGGTAGTTTAATGGTGATTTAATGGTGATTTCATGGTGATTCAATGGTGATTCCATGGTGATTTAAATTCATCAATGATGGTTAAGGTGGAAATAGGATGGACTAGGGTATGGACAAATGTGATGGCCATAAAATCAGCAAGGTTTGAAAATCACACATGTTCTCAGGGTTGAATAAAACCTTTACGAGGCTTTCAGTTAGGCAATCGGAAGGTCTGATGGCTACTTCAAAACCACCGCAAAGTTCATGTTTTCGACCTATGCCCAAGCCATCCCAAGCCTGTGTTTGGGGACTTGCGGGTAACATGTGGTAACCAGTATCCCTTGATGCTCTACACGTATATATGTATATAATCTTATATTATATATAATCTTATATTATATAGATAATCTTATAGTATATAGATAATCTTATATTATATAGATATGTATGATCATTTTTGAACTTTTTCCAAGTCACCCAAATCTATGATCGCTACATCCACATTTTTTTGGTCCATGGGATTTCTGTAAGCTGCATCGACACATGTTCACCAGAATTGTGCTGCCCCACAAAATTTGGATTCGTGTCATCTTGGATTTTTTGAAAGGTCAAAATTGGAAACAGCTAAAACTGGCTGGCAAATACCCTCCAGCAATCAAACTTGGCAATGGAAAATCCCTCTAAATGGAAGTTGTATTGGGTTTTCCCATCTCGAAATGGTGGAATTTCCAGCAAACCATGTCTGATGACACCGCATGGACAACGCCTCCACCAGCAGAACAGTCACTGTTGGTGGCCATGTACAACCCATAATGTAATACCACAAAAAAAAATGAAAAATATAAGTTAACTTAATTCGTATAGATTCCCACTAAAATAGAGATAAATCAAACCTGTTATATCTATTTAAGTGGGTTTTACTCCGCTTAAAACTTCTGATTTTGCCACCTAAAACCTCCATGGCCAGGTCACAGGTTTGAATCAATAAGTGATGGTCGAATGAAATCACTTAATCATCAAATCCCATTAATGATGGTCCCCCAATATTACCAATGATATTTATATAGAATAGCCGTTAATTATAGGCCATTATCACTTAAGATTTTTTTGGATTTAATAATCCCATTATCAATGAATCAATAAGTGATAATCCAATTAAATCAGCCATGAATATCCCATTATTACTAATCATTATCTAAAGACCATTGGCTGGTAAATGATTTAAACAATGGCTAAACTAAGAAAAAAGCCATTAAAAATCAGCCAATGGTCTTTAGATGGGATACTGTATTAAATTGGCTGATTTTTAATGGTATACTGTATTGAATCATTTTTAATCAGGAATACTGTACTCATGACCATTGATGTACCAACTATTCCTGGCTGCCCGATGGCACCAACTGCTTGATCTTCGACAGGACACGCAAATGGATGCCTCGGCGAACTTGACACTACAAAAGCAGAAAGGAACCACATCTATTTCTTTAATATTTACAGTATATATGTTTAATACATGTGTGACAAATGACATATTATAATATATTAAATTATACATATATATTTCGTACTATATGTATATCATTTAAAAGATAATAAACAACAAATAATAGATACAATACAAATAACAAATAAACATACATATAAATATAAATCTATTATACATAATATACAATATAATATATATATATATATAATATAATATAATATAATATAATATAATAGAATATAATATAGTATAGTATAATATAATATAATATAATATATCGGCCCTGTTTCATCGTTTTTCAATTACCACATCTATATCTATACACTAAACACATTTCTATTAGGCGTCTATTTCACCAAATGTCAATAACATGTATCGAACACACAGCAGCCAAAAAAAGGGATGGAAAGCATTGCCCCAAGACCGTTTAATATGGCCATGCTTTGGGTTGTTTTGTCTGGAACTGAAATCACTAGGATAAAATATGTTTTTAAGCTATACAGGTAGCCAAGTGTGACATATCTTCTGTTTTTTGGAGGTTTCAAGTTGGGAACCATTTGGAAACAAACATCGATTCCAACTGGTAGATATGGTTGTTTCAAACAAACAGATTCCTTGCTGCAAAATGAGCCAACCACCATGGTCACCAGAGCTTTACGTGACAATGACCTCATGCGAGAAAAAAACACAATGAACATTTCAAGACTGCAATTGGGATCCAATGATGATAAAAGATACCAACAATATCTACTTGGTGCACAGCACAGCTGTACTCCAACATCAAATCCCCCGGTAGCCTGGCATGCACCAATTATATAGCTGACTGGATGTTCATCCAAACGTTCATGAAGTTCATACGTTCGTTGATACATGTTTGTGCTGAATAAGTTTTGAAGCCAGATGGTTGATGATGGTTGCAACTTGCTTCAGTGGTTTGCCCCAATTACCCTCTGGTAATGACTAACATAGCTATTGAAAATGGTGATTTATAGTGAGTTTTCCCATTAAAAATGGTGATTTTCCATAGTTATGTACCATTTTTAATGGGAAAATCCACTATAAATGGCCATTTTCAATAGCTTTTTGTATGTTTACCAGAGGGTATCCATTCAACATTTCATGGTTGCGACATGACTTGCTGGAACCCAAGTCATCGGTCCAGTTTAACGGCTACCCGAGCGGCTGTTCAGTTCCAGATTCAGCTGAACGAGGTGACCATTCTGCAGCAATGCCTTGCACGGCAAGGGAACAAGGAGGAGCCTCACAAAAGATAGAGGAAGGGCATCACTCCCAGACAGGCTAGTCATGTTTAGGATACCCTCTGGTAAACTAACAAAAAGCTATGGAAAATCACCATCTTTAATGGGAAAATCAACAAACTAAATGGTCATTTTCAATAGCTATGTAACAAATTACCAGAGGGTTTCAATGTTTGAGTCTGTTTGAGGCTCTTGGAAAGAAACAAAGCAGCAACCAGCGACCGCTGCTAGTCCCAAACCCTCCGAAATTCCCCTACAACGATCCACACTTGGACAACATGGATTGGACCTGTAGCCCGTGATTTTATAGCATCATCCAAAAAAAACCACCTGCTGAAAAATATGCGACCCAAAAAGAAAAAAAATACTCACCGCTTTGCTGAGGTGGTCTTTATACTTGTATAGATCACTATGGGTTTCAGATACTTGCTGATTGAGAAAGCTCATAGCGTTCAAGTGTGTTGTCCAGTTGCGTAACATACCCACAACTTGAGAGAGCAATCTATTTTTAACTGTCTCATTTTGCTGACATACAAAATATCAACACACACACACACTCTTAACATGTCGCAGCTGCTTTGACGCGACAGAACGCAATGATATTAGCAAAAAAATCCAACAGTGAAAGAAATGTCTCGAAAAGGGTGAAGTGATTGGTGAAAAATGCTGCTTTGTAACCAGTGTCACCGCTTGGAACAACTGTAGCATCCATTGTGGGGAAGCGCATGCTGGGAAACCCATCTAAGAACACAAAGGAAACGTGCAGCAATTCATTTCACAATGTCTTTAAAAAATTGCATTCCTTGACTTGCAGACTTGCAGAGACAACAAAATACGATGCCGAAAAAGTCCTGCCGAAAAAGTCCCCATGTCATGTCCATGATCCCTGGAGGAATTTTCATGCGGTCTGCATTTTTGACCTTCTTTCTTGACATGGTGTTTGTTGCTTGACCTCTGTGGGGTCTGTACCTTTTATGGTTTGATCACGAAAAAGGTCTTGTCATCCGCTTCATGGCTTGCTGGAAAATCCCCCATGAATCCTTCGATCATTTTCACATATATATATATATACCCATATGCTCCATGTATGGTATATTTACCTACATTTGCCCTAATAATCACCCAAATGTAGGTAAATATACCATACATGGAGCATATGGGTATATATATATATATATTCATTGATGGAGGATTTCCCCTTTGCCACGTTGCAGGTTCAGCTGGTTACTAGTTCTATCCATTTCTGTTGGTGAACCATCCATTTTCTGTTGCCTAGTCAATTGGGCATGGTTGCGAAGGACATATAGGTGAAACGTTCATTTCAATTTGTAAGATACCCAAGCGTAGTGTTTTCAATTTGTGCTTTGTTCATTTCCATTTATTGCTGACATTGGCTGGACGAAAACGGTGTTTGCTGCTTAAATGGCTTATATAACGCCCAAAACAAGAGAACTGCATTTCCATTCCAGGATGGTATAGATGATATCTACCCATCATTTCTGAGTTTCCAACTTGTCTATGAAATATATCATCTATATCTTTTTGGGGCTAGGGTCAACTAATATCTGGTTGGTGGTTTCAACTCCTCTGAAAAATATTAGTTGGGATTATTGTTCCCAATATATGGAAAAATCAAAAATGTTCCAACCCACCAACCAGATATAGATGTGGAAAACCCGCTTGTAGATCTTTTAAGGGAAACCCTTGGTTTACCCCCAGTTGGCCTCCTCAAAGGCCTCCGCGCAGGTATTGCGCAAGGCGTTGTCGCGCAGGGAAAGGGACTCCAAACCTGGAGAACACATCTGAAGTTGGTGGTTGAGCCCTACCCCTCTCAAAAATAGGACTTCGTCAGTTGGGATGATTATTCCATTCCCAATATATTATGGAAAATAAGTCCAATTTCACTATGGTTTACAGGTGATATACCTATAGTTAATGGGATTATCACCAATTTATGATGACATTCCCAACTGAATGGAAAGTCATTAAAAATCCATGGTTCCAAACCACCAACCAGACGTCAAAAAGACCTGGAAAACACGTCAAATTTTGAGCAATGAATATGGGGAACTTTTTTGGATCAACATATGCCACCAATGGACGCACAACAAACCGGCTATTTTCAGTATCAGTCTCAAACCATTGCTTTCCAATGCAAACCTGTAGCAATCATCAATATTGGATCAAACATATTGGTCTATTGGTAGAGCGTATAACAATCAAACAAAGGCTACATATTAAGATCTATGACAAAAAAACATGCTTGGTAGTTTAAGCTACAATCCCGTAGCTGGAAGCAGCATCTCTGCATGGTTTACATCAGGAAATACATTGATTGCTGCTTCTGTGTCTGTGAGTTGTGAGTACTATTTTGATTGATACTATGATTGCTACTATGCTTTTCACTGCTTCTACCTTCTACTAGTGGCCGCTACACCAATCAGGAATTGCTACTTGTACTACTGCTACGATTTCTGTTGTTACTGCTGCTATGCGCAAGATAACTGCTACTGTACTGTTTAGTATATGGCTATGTTGCAGCTTTTTCACATGCTTAAAACGTGCTCTGCTTGGGAGACCAAAAGCTACAGATCACATCATTGGACACCCCAGATTTAAGGAGAACAGTTTGCCATTTTTCTGGGTGGTTAAAGGGTATACATCGCTACATCCTCAAAATTGCAAATACAATAGTAGCATTCATGATAATTGTAACACGAAAGTATCCACACTTTTGAAAACCAAAGGGTTTTGGGGTTTTGCAAGCCTTCAAAAACAATACCAGGCCATTTCTCCATGTTGGGCGGTTCATTTTGACACCAAACATCTTGGTTGGTTGAATCCTTACTTAAGATCCCATGCTGGCTGCTTATACAAGTAGCATATTATAAATCTTATAATATCTTATAGCCCCAATTGTTCATTATGTAACAGAAAAAAACCATCTGAACATAACACCATTTTGGGAATTGGATTCTGGCCTTGACAGCCCAATTCCCATCAAGTCCCAGCTTTGCTGATCCAGGCCTTGATTCTGACCAATACCTTCAGCTAAGATGACCCCGGCAGTGTCCTAGTCGTCCAAGCGATCCAGTGAGTGACGACTTTCGCCGCGAAGGTCCGGTGCTTTTCGATGGGTCTGAACATCGATGTATATACATATCATATTAAATATATAGCAAACCACCAAAACAATCAGCACGTAATATCACAGTTTTTGGTTAGTATAGAATGTTTCATGTTTCTATCATTTTGAGGGTTTCTGTAATACTATATATTTACAACCAATATCGTACACATACAATACATATTTTATGTTCGCATTTTGTCATAAATCACCCCTGTCCCAACCAAGTACGCCAACTCCCGAGGGTGGATGGGTAACCTCTCTGTAGTGGATATCATCAAAGACTATCATTTCTTTCTAACAAGAACATGATTCTGTAGTGGATGAGTATTTCCCTGTTCTTTGTGATGTTCATCTTCTTGGTGTTTTTTCTGTTCCAGTGGGAAGCAAAGGGGTCCAGGAAATTACACGGTGATGATATTTCATGACATCTTCAAGAAATGCGGCCCAACCATTCAGATATGGGGGTTTCCTAAAATGGAGGTACCCACATTTTCTGGTTTATAATGGAAAATCCTATTAAAATGGATGATTTGGGGGTACCCCTGAATCATCTATTTTGATAGGATTTTCAATGAAATAAAGCAATTGGGGGTCCCACATGACTATGGAAACCTCCATAGAAAACACCGTTTGAAGTCACTGAAATTCCAACCTATGGGCCCCTCCTAAGCATCCGAAGGAAAGTCAAGTGGAAGTGTTACTAAAAGTCAGTCAAATCAAATAAAACAAACTATAACCAAGTCAAAGTCTATCTAGGAATCTAGAATCAATTCGCATTTCCAAAAAACAAACAACAGTTATACATGATTCTGATTTCCGAACATCCTATCGGATTGGCCCTAAAAATCATCCTGTCCATCTGCCAAGGCTGCCAAGGTTCATCGATATGGCACGCAGCCATTCCTAAACTTTTCAGTGATCGATTGCCGCCTCATGCTGAATTGGTGCTGGACATCAAACGCACCAAACGCTTGGTGCATAGTTCTGTGGGACCACAAGTGGGGGTTCCTTAAAATGCGTCGGATCCGCAAGTCACCATGGGCTTCAATACGAAGTCATGGTCGGAAAAAAAGGCTCTGATGTGATTGGGTAAAAAATATGGTTTAACCCCACAACCTGAAAAGGATGGAAAAGGAAACATGAGAGTCCCTGGCCAAGAACCTAGCGCCCCCCAATTTAAGAAGACATGACATGCACAAGAAAGGGCTTGAAACATGATTTCTCTGACAGCTGTGACCATGATTTTCGGGTCATCTCCCCATTATAAATCACCACCATCTGCGCAGCCTCCCTTAGCTCCCCAGGTTCCCCAAGGGTTCCCCAAGGGTTCCCCCGGGTTCCCCCCCCGGCCAAGGAGCATAGGGTGATTTTCCAGGCTGAGGCGGACTTTTCATCCACCAGATTCCCGGAGAGGTTCAAACTGCACAGCACCTGCGGCACCATGGCCATGGGACGAATGATCAGCCAGAAAAAGGTTGGTTTTCATGATCATTTTTGATCCAGAAATCAACTTTGGTCCGATCATTTAAGACCTTTTTTCGGTAGCAGGGATGAAGATACGAACAACAATAGTATAGTGATAACATAGGAGCAGGTACTGTCATCATTGTGATCTTCATTGTTAGTATGTTCGTATGAAAGTAACAACATCATAATTTTAACAATCATGATTTACTAGTCAGTAACATACATGATACTTAGTTGATACTTATGTCAAGCTTAAGATCATCATTTTTAGTACAACAATACTGCGCAAACATACCATGATCATGGTGCGCATGTTCAACTGATACCATGGCCTCATTGGTGGCAACGACCTTGGCCAAATGAATCAATCCGTTGGAGCCCAACAAGGCATAGCTCAAGCCCAAATGCCTGCACCACGGCAGCAAAAACTCATAAAAAACTGCTGGAAATCGATGGAAAGGTCAGATGAAAACTATGAAAACTGCAAAAATCTGCAGTGAATGATGCGAGTAATCCGATTTTAATCCCCAAATAAAGGTGTTAAAGAATCTAAAATATGCCGAACACTGTTGCCAGGATGCTACTTCGATGATGCGTTCCCATAATTTCAGGTGTCCGGTTTTCGATCTACGGCTTGCTACAAGATGAGCACGTGTCGCTTCAGCTGGTTCAGTTGCTTCAGAGACACAATGGAGATCTAGAGCAAGCGCAACCATAGACCCAAGTACCCATGAACATAGTTTTTTTTTTTTTTAATCCCATTTTTTTAGTACAAAATTTATGAGAAATAGGAAGTCTACCTTGTAGATACGCTAAAGAGCAACGCTTCTTGCGACTGGAGCCGGTCAAAATGTCCTGCATCATCGTGGGGATCACCTGGTAAAACCTACTTCGAGTTGATGGTAAATGGCTCCACCAGCTGGGTTACTGCGATGCTTCAATGGCTTTGACACATGAACATACATAAATCCAATCTGAAATCCAAGAACATACTGACAGTCACTTGATGTCACTTGGGTTTACATGAAAATCCCATGGATGTTATTAAGGTCACTTGGAAGATGGTGTTATGGTCACACATGAACATTCCCACTGAACATCTTAAATCCAATTCCCATGGATGACCATCTTCCAATTTTTCCTGGCGCTATCACTGCTATCGTCACTCCCGCTTCGAAATCATGGGATTTTCTTTGGGATTCAACCAGCATTCCCGTGGCGTTTCCGCGTTTGTCACCGCGGCTGCACTGCTGTTGCCACACCTCAAAGTGCAGTTCACGGGTAAGGACACAATCAACGAGTAGCAGCCATTGTCCGGGTCTCGGTGATCACCTTGGATCGCGCTTTTTGCGGAAGATAAAACCCATGGGGTTTTACAGCCACTTCCCAAAGAAATGGAGTACCCTCTGGTAATTTAACGTAGCTATTGAAAATGGCCAATTAGTTCGTGGATTTTCCCATTAATAGCATGGTGATTTTCCATAGCTATGTTAGTTTGCCAGAGGGTAGAACATTTGAAACAATTTGGCAAGATATGTCCCATGACGGATCCGGCTGGTGCTGGTCTTTCTATGCTAACATGACTGGGGGTATATTGATGGGATCCATGGAGCACCATATATAGCAGCACCATGGATCCGTCATGGGTGTATGAAGATGAACATGTTTGAAGAACATATGTTAAAAAAAAAAACAGTTCGGCAAGTTGTCGGCAAGAGTGGTAGATCACTGTTCTATCCTCTCTTTAAGGGCGTTACCTGGACTTACCGACCTGGTACCGTACAAACTCTCATTTTTTTTCGAGGGGACATGTCAATTTTTCAATGAGTTGTGGATGGAATGATGGAATGGGCTATTCACAAAATGATATAACATCCCATGACGGATCCATGGTGCTGCTATATATGGTATCATGGATCCCATCAATATACCCCCAGTCATGTTAGCATAGAAAAACCAGCACCAGCCGGATCCGTCATGGGCATTAGATAGCTAAAGCAATGTGAGTCATTCCAGATCCGGGGAGAATATCATCGATGTCGACTCCAAGTTGGGGACTCGGGCTACCAGGGCTACCAATCATCCAAGTCAGAAGATGGCTTAGTATTGAAAGCCAAAGTGACTTGGGGTACCCTCTGGTAATTTAACATAGCTATTGAAAATCACCATTTATAGTGAATTTCCCCATGAAAAATGGTGATTTTCCATTGCTATGTTAAATTACCAGAGGGTACCCCAGTCGTCACTTTGGCTTTCAAACAGATGTCAGTTGGATCCTTTTGCCTCACTCAAAGCATTGAGGTGCACCTGACTACAAAGGAAGACCTGCCAATCACGTCGTGTCAGCGCAATTTCCGGGACGTGGTTGAGCATCTTGGCTAGGCATATCCACTGAAACTTGAATATAACACCATCTAACTATGTACTGTATATATATATATATATATCCCCCGCAAACTCTAGATACACAAACCTTAGTTATTGTAGTTATAAACCAACTTAACTATATTGGGCCCCACTTTGTAGTAATATCCATTGAAGCTAACATAGCTGCAATTATCGTGGGTGGTTCATCATTGCACGGCTCCAATCCTCCGAATACACGAAATCACAATGTGCCATGACGTTCCATCGGGGAAAATGAGCATTTCGAAATCACAAAATTGCACCATCATCTGGTGGTGGTTTTAATCCCCCAGAAACAACTATAGTAATCATTAGTAATCATTAGTAATCATTAGTCAAGGGGGATCATCCCATTTTAAAAAGCTTGAAAATAGGACAACCACATATTTGGATCTTACTGAAATTGGTTTCCCCAGACCACCAGCCGTGGCAGTTAGTCACAATGGTCCAGCGAGAGCCTCTCCTCAGGATCCGGGTCGCAGTGGGATTCGGCAGTGGAACTGGGAAAAAGAACAAAATGGTGGTTAAATAACCCATAGGATCCATGTATGCTATATATGGTAACATTTACCATCAATATACCCCCTTTATGTTAGCATATATACCATCCATGGATCCGTCATGGGTAATGTTAAAGATGGATTTTCGGCAACTGTTTTTGATTTGCAAACATCTCTGCAGTACTCGAATTGTTTCAAACGATTTTTGATGGCCACAAGCCCATGTTTGGTTCAAATACACAAGCAATAAAACATGTGTGTATATATATATATATACATATTTATAATATTATAATTATATATACAAATACGTTGGTACGGGTCGAAAATGGGTACCCCAGAAAATGATGGTTCATATATATGAAAATACAATAAGTGTGGTCCTCTGAGTCCTAAATTTTGACCGTCCCGAATGGTTTTAGGCTGCCGCACAGCCGCGCAAACCGTTCCCTAAAGAGTGAGGGCGATCTCAGCAAGACTTCCGGTTAGAACCGATATCGCAAACGGGAACAACAACAAGAGTAGAACAACAACAACAACAACAGCTGCAGCAGCAACAGCAGCAGCAAGACTAGGGAAAAAATGGGACAAGTAGTCACGAATGAAGCACGAAAGGCCAAACAGTGAATGACTTTTAAGTTGACACAACACCCAAGCCACAGCTCAAAGGGGCTCAAAGCCAAGCCTGACGATTTGACTGGTGATTTTCTAAGTGGCTGCAAATTACGCACATGCTATTATATATAAAATATTTGTAAACGATAATATTATAATATTATGTTTACCTAGACCCTCCAAGTATCTATAGGAATGGCGTTTTACCCAATAGTTCTAGTCAATTTACAATTTTTGTTGGCATAGTTGCAGTTGTAGGCAGTCTACGAGTTTAGGTATATATATATTATAATTATAAGTTTTTCGGCTCGATTACAATCAACTGATTCGAAATCTGCTTTAAGCCTTTAAGCTGTAACCCCCATGTTTGCTGGTTGGACTTTTTGCCCAAAACTTTTTGTCCGAATGGTGGTTTCAATCCATCCCAAACAATACGTCATCGAGGATCATCATGGCAACCATGCTTCGAAATCATGCGTGGAAATCATGTTTGACAAAACATGTTTGAAACCACCACATTTTTTTTCATGTTCAATCATACAATGTGAGGCCCCCCAGTTATAAGTTGGTTTAGATTCGCCCCAGTAACTATAGTTATTTGCGTACCATAAAACATAGTTATTGGAGTTATCGGCACCAACTGAGCGCTATCGAACGGGGGCCTCACATTGTATCAATCATCTCAATCATCCCCATATTTGGTGAACTCCCTATGGAATTTCTATACGTATGTTTTGCGGCTGTTTACCCGGAGCCTGATTTCTCAGCCAAGCTTCAAGGACATTGTTGGCTTGTAAGGCATCGGCCACACATCGCACGCCGATGCTCGTCCTGGTTCAACCGGAGGATTCTGGGCTAAAAAAAAACAACGGGAATTTCTAAACACAGTCTATCACAGTCTGGTTGGTGGTTTCAACCTACCCCTCTGAAAAACATGAGTTCGTCACATGGGATTCTTGTTCCCAATATTAATGGAAAGTCATAAAAATTCCATGGTTCCAGTCACCACCAAGCAGTAAAGATATTGATATGGCGATCGGAAAAAATCTGGAATTCCCGTGAGCTCAGTGCCGAAATGGCCCAAACAATCCCAACGTTCCCAAGCCGCAGGGCGAGGCTCGCTGTGTTGTTGGTTAAATTCAGGATCTTCAACTTGGGCAATGTCACCTGGGCGTAGTGACATTTGTGTGATAAAAAACATATAAAAACACTGTTAGAATGGGGGGGGACTCAACCACAGCTACGGAAACATATGTAGATTTCCGTGGTATCTTAACCATATCTGGCAGGTAGCTTCCTGATGTCAAAGCAGTTTCAACCTGCCTGATTTCCGATGTGAAGGACAAGCTTAAGTCTGCCGGCGGTACACAATCTTTCATGTTCAGCTGTCGTTTTGAACTCAGAGAGTTCCATGAACTGATTCGAATTCCAGCTTCCTGATGACCAAGAAACACTGGCCCCCGAATCATGCAAAATGCCAAGAATGCATGTTTGAGCCATACGGACCAAAACCCAGATCCATGCAGGATTTTTTTTTTAAACGAAAACACAAATGACCGGCCCAAAAATGGCTGGAAGTGAGTTTGAGACATCCCCATCTACATGCATGTAATATATATATATGTATATATATATATATATATATAAATATATATATACATACATACATACATACATTACATACATACATTACATACATACATTACATACATACATTACATACATACATTACATACATACATTACATACATACATTACATACATACATTACATACATA
>Ga0126342_10014401_pt1 | contig 13971 bp, 13 predicted proteins | sample Cyp1metagenome_FD_92528 | JGI IMG/M metagenome (GOLD analysis project Ga0126342, IMG submission 92528) | Coral microbial communities from Lord Howe Island, Old Settlement Bay, Australia - Cyphastrea 1 metagenome | ecosystem: Host-associated > Invertebrates > Cnidaria > Coral ...
ATGATCCTGTAAAATTAAACCAGGTACTGCCGAGTAGCTTGTTTAATTTTTAGCTGGGGGATGTTGGGCGGGACCTTAACTGGAAGTTTTCTGGATTAATTTCTTATGTTAAAAATAAACGGATGTTATGTTTGACTGAAAAATTTTGGAAAAAACCATACTGCAGGGGACCCCGTTTAATTAAAGAAATTAAACCAGGGTCCCACCCCCCCCCACCAATTACCGACAGGGAAATGATTTATAGTGGATTTTCCCATAAAAAATTGTGATTTTCCATAGCTATGTTAAATTACCAGAGGGTAATCCTTAATATCTTCAGTGTTGATATGCGGTTTTTTTTCTCTTGGCCATTTATCAAGTGGGATTCGCTAGGATGCACATCAGACTTTCTTACCTGTCGCTGGAGGCCACTTCATAGGGGATCATCAACCAACAAGACATGTGGGACTGCATCTAAGATGGGGGGCCCACAAATTTTATCCAAATGATGTTTTTGACATGTTTTGAACATAGGAAAACATGGTTTTTACATGTTGTTTACCCTTGGTTTTTGGGGTCCACAATTTTGAGAACGCCTGGAGAGCGCTGAGTAGGGCGATGTAGAGCGCTGATGAGCCAGGCCTGGAGAGACTATGCCTCGGTGCAGATCAGGATGCATAACATCTGTAAAGAGGTCCTTGCTCCACGTTATGCTGACTGTACCTTGGCGGAGTTAACTCATGTTAACCCATTTTGTGGTGAATCCTGCTGATTTGAGACGTTGATTTTTGCAGTTCTTTGGATGTGAATTCTGCCAGGCAAAGATGTTCAGTCTGCCAGGTTCAATGGGTCCATCCCATTAGGTTTGTGCTCCAAAAACCACCCCAGCCCCGGCCACGATCATGTCATTGCCATGATCATAACCTCACCATCAGCAGCAGCAGCAGCAGGAACCATTCATATCCATTCATCATAATTACTATATATTATTATCATCATCGTCGTCATCATCATAATCATCATCATCCTCCTCCCCATTGTCATCGTTATCGTCATCGCCATCGCCCCTCTTTTCTTTCTGATCACCCAGGTTGGGGTCTCCAGCTTTGGGGCATCCGCTTGCAAGCGGAGTATGAAAATCAGCTGGTTCGAACTCAAGTCAGGACGTCCGGTTTGAGCTAAGTGTCATTTCCCATGACGGATCCATGGTGCTGCTATATATGGTAACATGGATCCCATCAATATACCCCCAATGTTAGCATATATACCATACATGGATCCTATGGGTTTTGGAGTTGGTTTTGACAATCCCAAACTCATACCCCCCCCGAAAGCAAGCATGGAACGGCAACCATGCGGTCTGGAGATGATTGCCTTGTTGGACATGGCCCTTCTGGGCGTTCCATGACTGTTCCATGGCAGTTTTCAGGGGCATCCCCTTAACTTCGTGCTAACTGTCCTGCGGGGGTGAAGTTTCGTTGCAAGGATCTTTGATATCTTCCATCAGTTTTGAGGGGTGCACCTAGTAACTATTAGTAACTAGTATTGCATTATCTTGTTGTCTGGCAAGAAGAGGCTGATGCTACCACATGCTGATGCCAACCGCTGAATTCGAAACTTTGGTTAACCACTGTGTGACCTTTGTCTATCTGTGTTGTGTATAGTAAACCCAAAAATGATAGAACAATGTGAAAAGTAGTTTGGTTCTTGGTTTTGCATTTCTACCGTTTTGATTATTTCCCGCTTGAATCTGACTGATTTTCATTTGGGCCCAGCCTGCTCTTGCATGTTCCGAACGCGACAGGAAGCAGGCCGAGCAGACAGCTGTGGCCAGACAGGTTCAAACTGAGTACCGCCAGAAGACCGAGGTGCTCCTTGCTGAATACGTCCGGACCTCAAGGAAGTTGAATCAAATCTGAGTCAAAACTACCACCCCAGCAAATTGATGATTTATGATGATTGATGATTTATGATGATTTATGCTGATTTATGATGATTTAAAGTTGTGGCCGAACATGAGCAAATTTGGGTTGGCGGAGGTTCGTGGGCACCTCATTTAAATGGCGGGAAGCAAGTGGACTTCACCAGCCAAAGGGCGAAATGGAGTTGGTGTAAATAGTCTATATAAGATTATATAAGTGGTGGTAAGAACAGACTATAACAGGCACAAACGATTTCAGGAAAGACATTCACCAAACCAATCCATTTTAGTCGAACATTTCTGCCGTGCTGAAGCGCTGCTTGACCTTCCAAGGTGGCCAATGTGTAGCTTGCCTCAAGGGCAGTGGTTGGCCAGTGGTCACTGCTGGCGCTGTCTGAGAGCTTTATGAAATTTTATGAACTATATATATGACTATATCATAGATCTTACATGGTGTATTTCTTGTAGTATCTCACAATATCGATCGTGTAATAAAGTGTAATATCGCGTAATGTAGGTGAATAGTCATTCAACTAATCAAGGCTTCCCCCGTACCAGTATGTAAAACATCAACAGATCCACTACAGCAAGGTCCAGGGACATTAATGACTAATTGCGGTGTCACGCATCCATTTGATTGTAGCTTTTGTCAAATGATCAATGTCACCAATTTTGTGCCCGAGGACAGTCATCGAGCAAAAGGGACAGGCTGACAGACAGCGCATTGAGCGAGATGCAGTGAGCACTGCTCGGTCGGCCCTGGTGACAGCGCAAGGTGATGTGCAACATGGCTGCAGAATTCTGCAGATGGGTTCAGTTCATATATAGACGTTTTTGCCATTGTTGCCACAGAGATAGCCGAGGATGAGAGCATGTTATTAGGTGTAATCAGTAGTAATTAGTCCTTGCTGTTTGATTGCTTTGATATCTTTGATGAGACATTTCAGACTGGACAAACACTTGACAGAAAATTTGCTGTGGTGAACACATTCTTGATATACTTCAATATAATATATATATATATAGTTATAGAATGTATAAATAAATCTATCTATCTATCTATCTATCTATCTATCTATCTAATCTATCTAATCTATCTAATCTATCTATCTATCTATCTATCTATCTATCTATCTATCTATATGCATTAAGTGCAAAACCCCACCATGTACTTGCTAGTGGCTGGTGAATCACCGCTGGTGAACGACACCATACCTGCGAGGTATAAACTGGTGCGGGACCTCGTGATGATCAATGCCACCGACTCCCAAGCTGAACAAGTCATGACTGGATCTCAACTGGTGCGCAGCTTAGTTTCCCACAACCGTTTGTTTTTTTTCAGGGAAAAATCATGGTCTAGTCTAAAATATGTCCTGTAAAATGTCCCAAGAACTAATCCATTGATAGTTTGATGTTCCAAGTCCCAGAACCGGTTTAAGGGAAATCATGGGACATCTTACAGGAAACCCGCACATGTTTTCCGGGTAAAAGAAAACAGTAAAGACCATGGTTTCCTGCATTTTCCTGCACATGTTCGCATGTTTCATTTCCCTTAAGCCAATTCATTGAACAAGTTTGCAGAAGGAATGGCCAAGTGCTGTGAAGAGTCCAAACCCATGGCAATGCAATTGCGCCATGAATAGACATGTCTATGCCCATAGGACCCCATAGTAGGCAAATTAGATTATATTAGGCGTGCTGTATGCTTGCAAAGTACTCGTTTTTTTACAGATGTCGTAGCGGAACTTTCTTATACGGGACTGGACAGACAATGCAGTGTTATACAGATATGGCAAGCATTGGGGTTGCAGTGTGGGCCAGGCGCAGTACCAAAGGATCCTCATGCTGAAAGGGAAGGCTTCTTCGATGCTTGTCCCAAAAGGTTGGTTGTTTGCTCCTTTTAGCCATTTGGGATTTCATTGGAATTTGCTTTTCCATGGTCATTACGGTCTTCACCCGGAATGGGACCAAGATTAAGAGGCCTTGTGTGTGATTTTTGTTAGAGACTGAGACTGACCTCCATGCTTAAATTTAAAGGCATCTCATGCATTTGCAGCACTTTTTCCATGCTGTTCCTTGGTTACTCCATCAGAACCAGCGGAAACTTGCAGTGTTTGAGCCCTGAATTGTGGCCTTCCAACCAAAACAAAGCGAGCCGCCTTTCTCCTGACAGCACGTTTCTGGCTGACATGGCTTTTCGATGATCCTGACTTTCATACTTTGGGGATGGGGAAGCAACCAACAGGGTATGTTCAAGTGGACATGACCTTGAGAGAGAGAGATATATATATATATATATATTATAAATATATTTACTTACATTTTCATGCACGTATATGTGCACAGTTGCAGCAAGAAAATGCAAGAAAACATGTCCACCGCGCTGAGGAATTTTGAGTTCATGCACTGAGCCCGGCGATCGCCTCCCAGGATCAACGGACCAAAAGCGCGGCGCAGAAGGCGAATTTCGTAATCCGACGCAATAAATCACTGTGGAATGGGAAAACAACATTTACAACTGACATCAACTGACTCAGAGTTTTCCAATGTGATCTTTGTTTAATTTTAAAGCAATGACAATCAATTTCATGTACTCCCCCAGATTTCGCAAATATGCTCAAGACTTCGACCATGGTCCGACACTGCTTTGGCGGGCCGCTGGCAGGAACCGACCGCTGGTTTGGGAAATGTGTTGGCTCGTTGTATTTGATCAGTATGCCCCGCAAACAAACATGTTTGGCTGGTGGTTTTCTTCAACATGTATTGTATTATATTGTTATATTCTGCTCAGCCCATCTTGGAGGATGATCTGGATTGACAAACCTCTTTAAAAAGGGTTGGAATGTTGAAACCACCAATCAGCACGGGAAGCTGCCACCTCGCATCTCCTGTCGTTTTGCCTCTTCAAAGCTTTGACAAGAAAAGCTGTAAAGTTTCAACATGTTTCAACCTGCGCATGTGCGAAAGGTTGCATTTCGCCAATGGTGTTGGCTCACGTGCATAGTACTGTAGTAGCCCTCGGCAATTCGACGGCTGGAGACCAGAACAACGCAGCCCAAGTTTCAGATCTACTTGCATTACAGATGCCCACGCATTTAAAATGAAGCATTGATTTGTCGGCTTCGTACATGAAACTGCCTCGAGTTGTGTCAACTAGCGTGTCACCAAAAGTGTGGGCCATGCGCATTGGCCTACACTGAGCTCGCCTGTGCTGGGAGCTGGATTCCTATTAATGTCCTTGGTGATGCTTCCTTTCTGGCACTGAAGCTGAAGCTACAAAGTACATCAAAGTACAATAGGTGGTTCTGAGATGTTCTGAGAATATTCACATCACAGGTTAGCAGAGCCCTTTAGACGCTTTGAAGTCCAGAGCCTCTATCAGAGCGTGCCACGAATGTGGCTTAGCTCTTGTGTGCTGCTCACTGGTGCCACAGTCAATTTGTTCGCAACGTTTTAGCCACCACAATGGCACCAGTGAGTTTGTCCGGCGTCGCCAGACTGAACACCAGATGCTTTCAAAAATCAACTCAGAATCTCAGAGATCAAGCTTTCAGTTGACATTTTCGTGAAAAGTATCTCCAAAAATCTCCAAAAGTCCAATCGCAGATTGAGGTTACCGGGTTACCGAAAGCACATGGCTGGGGCTCATCCAAAACATTGACAAAAACTTGCTGCCTTACGACCTGGCATGGCTCAAATGTGCTGAAAACGACCAAAGGCACCCCAAAGTTTGATGCTTCGAGGCTTCAAGACAGCACTTTCCAATCACATCCGCAACTATGTTGAATCAACCATGCCCGCTCTAAGCGACAAAACAGCTGACATTTGACATGCCAACAAAAGCCAACCACTTCTTAGCAATTCAGCTGTTCACAAGCAGCGCTTTCCCGCGGAGCAGTTAAGAGAAGCAGCCAACAGCCAGCTCAAAGGAGCTCCAGTGCTGGCGCCTTGATTTGGAAACATTTTGGCAACCGGCACGCTGCCTGAATAACAGTTTGTTCTCACTGTTCTCCAAGAAATCTTGATAGATCTTGACAATTCTTGTCAGTCAATTTTTTCCCTCACTTATTTCAGCTCGTTTCTCCATGTTTCTCCCAGTTCTCGGTCATCAAAAAATGGGAGATCGCTCTGGGCAGGTGCCATCGCAGGTCATGTCGCGAAGTCCATCACCCTGCACTCCCAGTGCGCTGGGGAGTATTGGGAAGTGCGTATCCAGTCTCTGAGGATCTCAGGAAATTCATGCAGTGTTTACTTTTTTTTACCTATTAAATAACCATTAAATAACCATCTTATCTTATCATACTAACCCCCGGAAGCATAGAACAGTAAAATCCTACTAAGACAGTAAATCAAATCACTTCTTTGTGTTTATGGGGGTTGCCATAATTTGCGTTCAACCTTTTTTCGAGATGTTTCGCACTTGGAATCTTGGAAGGTCAGGTTTGGTCGGGTAGATGCCCCTTCGACTGGTAAAGCACGATAAAACAGATAAGTTGTGGTGAAGTTTATCGTCAGAATTAGGACATTAGACTTTCCTACACAGGTGTGACGAGATGCAGCGGTAATGTCAAGCCTGGATTTGAAAAAAACAAGGGTATCAGAAAAAGCGGTGATTATCAGTGATAATCCCGATTCTAAGTGATACCCCCCAAATGTGACTGGACTGAGGGTTTATGAATCCAGCGATATCCAGAGCTACTTTGAACCGTGCCAGAACGACCTGCGAGATTGCCTCGGATGGAATCCAGTGAAAAATTGGCAGTTGCCTCAGCGTCATTAATTAAGGACAGAAAATCAACCCCAAAAGCTTCATTTCAGATTTGTGAGTTGTTGTTTCTGGCCAGACCTCATAAATTCAGAATATTGGTTGGCCCTCATTTGTCCTACAAGTTGTTATGTCACAATAGTGACAGCAAACCAACGGTGTTCAGTGGAGCGTTCAGAGGCCGCCCCAAGTAAGAGCAGACATCGCTGCCAACTCAGGGAAGGGATGAATGAGGAAAATGATCTTGAACCATCAAAAATTATCAAAAATTGGAATACACCGAATAGATCTTTTCAGGGAAACTGATTGCTTTGATGATGTGCCTTCCGATGTGCTGGTGGGCGCCAGTGCGCCGCAGAGTTGACCCGGTATATCCTGAGGATATGAGCCAATGCCATCGATTCTGGGCAGCCCACATCCGCAGGCAACTCCAATTGGAGCAGCGGTAAGCGGAGTTTTATCTTTAGCTGACCCTCTTGTAAGCATGGCAGTGGAAAGAATCACCATGTCTGACAATGTTCAATGGGTATTGTAGGTTATTCATAGTTATTCAATTAATATCATCCATTATAGTAACCCCCCAAACAAGGTAGAAAAGTGAAGTGCCATCGTTTTTAGCAGGATTTTACATCTCAATCTTTCTGGTGCTTGCTACATCTTGCTACTGTACATGGTGGAACTTCAATGCCAATAGGGTCTCTCTATAGTGGCTGATCCCCCTCTTGAATCATCAATAGATGGCAGGCACAGGCAGCCAGAGAGCATTTGGAGGCTCGGCATGTCTTGGCTGCTGGGGGGACTGCAAATCCTCCTGCAGGCAGAACCCATTTCTGTACCACGGGAAACCCATGGAAAACCAAACCTGTCGGCCAGCTATAGTGGTGCCTGTAGTATCCTGTGGTAACCCCATAGTCGTGACGGCTTTATCAGGTAGTTACTTCGGCAGCTGACCGTATGATTCTCAATGACTCCAGAGAGGGTCCAGCACACACAGCGCTGTGAGCGGCAGGATAGGATGATTTGGATGCAAAGGTTTCATCAGTGTGTCTGATAGTGTGTGAATGGCATTTACCAAGAGCTTGCCAGTCTTGTCTTTCAGCCAGTGTTTGGTCCAAACCCTTTGTCGCACGGGGCGGATAGGGGTGGTCAACCAGCAAGGAGAGATGAGTAAAGACACGATGGAGATGCCTCCGCCAAAGGAATTCCATGCGCTTCATGCCTTCAATGCACCGGAAGAGCTCTTTAGCATGTCAGTTGAAGAGAGGCGAGCTGCCATCAAGACGCTTTGCCCACCAAGAAAAGTTGGGTCTTGATGTCTTGATTTTGCCAACTGATGGCTGTAGTCTGTATATAATTGTATATACTGGGTACATACAAAATGCCATTTTTTTGGGGGGGTTGTCTTGGAGCTTTTCCAATTGTTCAGCTTGCAAAAGCGTCTCAGGAAGCTGACCAAAACCACTGGCCCCGAGGGCTTCCCCCCAAAGTCTCTGACCGCGCAGGCCTGATTGCAGGGAGCAGATGACTGGGCAGTTTGATCATGTTTGATCTTGGAACTTTGAATTCTCTTAATTTGCTTATCAGATCCAGCCCAATCCAAACCCAAACACGCTTGTTAGGCATCAATCACCCTAGCTGAAGAGCTAGTGGTGATGGGAGTGCCTTGGCTAATCTAAATGTAGATGCAAGTTGGTTTGCTTAGTTTTTTCTCACTTTTTTGCCATTGATCCAGCACTCACAAGTAAGATCGACTAAGTAAGTGAGTAAGTTTGAACATGTTTGACGCGTGGGTGAAGGTCTTTCTGATTTTCATGGGTGGCCCTCTCTTCATGATGTTTGGTGGCCTTGCTGTGTTGCTTTGGGGCACTTGGCTCACGAAGGCGAGGAACGGGAACAAATTGAAATACAGAACGGTAGAATGTGGAAACAGCTGCTCTGAAGGCAATGTGGCAAAGCCAAGGCCATCAATATCCATAAACCAACTGGCATGTTTCAAGGAAAACACACATATATTGTACAACTATATGCACACGCACACGCATATATATATATATGCACACACACACATATATATATATATATAAATCATCAAAAATAATTGTATGAATCTGTATAGTATTATGGTATATTATGGTATATTGTGGTATTATAATATATTATAATGATTAATGCATTATGTTTCTTGTAACCATTACCCTTTTTGGTTGAATTATGGCATTACCACATAGCATCCATGGCACGGGCCTGGCGACCATCGCAGGTGTCATTTCTCGTGCTTGCCGCCGTGCTCGCCCTTCATCCTATGCCAGGGGAAGCCTTCAACAAGATGCTGATCAAGTCCAAGTTTACCACTATTTTGTTCAAATACTTCTCGTATCGTTTTGTTTGGTGCGATGATTCAGCTGATACCTCCTTTGAGAACGCCCCGTGGATCGGCACTGGCCCGCCCCATGGAGTTCTTCCATTTGCCAATTTATTGAGCATCGCAGCCATCAACAACTTTCTTGCTTGCCCCTTTGTTGGTGCAGCTGCGAGTGTTGTCTTCCACACACCGATGCTTCGATACATGACCTTATATGGCGTGGTACCCGTGGATCGTCACTCCATCGAAAAGGCCGTGCGTCAGGGCAAATGCGTTGGCATTGTCCCTGACGGTGTGGCTGTGATCTTTAAGACTAGTAGCCACTTGGACGAAAGGGGCGAAGAGAAGGTTACTGTAAAATGAAATAAATGAAGGATATTGAAGGATGATGGGCTGCTTTGGAAAATGCCGCAAACCATGGCCTTTCCGGGAGAAAGACAGTGATGGGGCATGATGGGACACTGCTTTGATCATCTTTGATCCATCAGGTTGTCAGCTTCAACCCTATGGGGGTTTCCTTTTGCCGCACATGTCCAAGTTCCAAGTTGTTAGCATGCAACTTTCAGTGATTTGTTCCATGTTAATACGTCAATATCATGTTTATACATGTTACTACTAGGGTACATTCTATTTTAGGATGAATGTTGCCGGAAAAAATTACAGGAAACCCCGTATATTGAATGGGCAGAATCAATGTTTTCCGGTAGATTTTCCCTTCGACCAAGCCATTTTGTTTGCGCCTGTCATGTTGAGGCGACAAGGAATTGGTGGCCATGAAGGACAGAAAGGGTATTGCCAGGTTAGCTTTGCGCACGGGAACTCCCATTGTCCCTGCCTACTCCTTCGGCAACACTGCAGCTCTTTGTCCACCGAGTCGACCGGAGAGTGGAGATCCCCCAAAGGGAATGACACATGTTAAGCAACGGCCTGGCGGTCGGCAGAGAAAGTCGTCATTCAACTTGCGTGGTGTTGGTGTGTGTTATTGTTCTTTTGTCAGTCTTTCGCGCGTTTCTGAATTTGAATTCCGTCGTCATACTGAGTGTCAACAAGTGGAAGATAGGATGGCAGAGCCTCTACAATTAGTCTTATACTTATTATGCTGATGTATCTTCACCAACATAGGATTGGAAAGGCAAGACCTTTCTTTTGATCGCAGCCCATTCCGAACCCCACAGACTCCATGTCTTCAAAATCTGAACCCATGCAAAATTGGTAAGTGTGATATCAACTGATGCACATGAGCTGCTCGCCTGCACACGGGCAGGTTTGACATGTATATATAAATATATTCCAGATCACAAGGATCTGCAACTGTCACTGCTCCCGCCGTCTTTACACCTGTCTCATTTCTTACTTCCCAGGTTTTTTCCTGCTGGTATGATTCCTTTGGAATCTTGGAGGCGATTTCCAGAAAGGCGCAGGCATGGTCGGAAAAAACTTTGCAGATCAAACAGCAAAGAGTTGATAGTGCCTGTATTGGATAGCCTCTCAGTGTGTGCATGTGTGCAATGTCTTCATGATGATGACCAAGAAAGAGGTACGAACAAATCTACATGTATAGATACAGAATCATTGATAGACAGACTTCCCCCAGTGCAATAGCCATGTAGCCCGTGTATCCCCGCATCCCTTTTGGGGTATTGTTTGGGTTGACCAAAACAGGCCTCTTTCTTCCTCTTCTGGGGCCGCTTCGGCCTTCCAATCCCACGCCGGGTGAATGTGACCATGGCCTTTGGTCGAGTCATTGAGGTTCCCCGGGTTTGCTGATTGGGTGATTTTGGGGATTTTCCATGATTTTCCCTCGGGTGAACCCAGCAGAAATATCGGTGAATCATGGTGAATCTACTGGGGATGTCGATTTTTTGGAGACCCGTTGCGCAAATCCAAGGTTCCCAAGGTGGAAAACCCCACGGAGGAACAAATCGATGAAGTTCACCAGAAGATCATCGCGGCCACCAAGCAGATGTTTGATTTGCACAAGGCTTCTCTAGGATGGGGTGACAAGGAGATGAAGTTTGTTTGAAGATTGACATCCAAAGATGTTTCACACGTAGGTGCTTTCGGCCAGCCAACTCGTGGTTGTAAAAACATATCATTAATTGTGAAGAGGACGTTGTTGGTGCGAACTCCTTCCAAACATCATGAGAAATCATCAACAGGGGAGGTTGGCACGGAGGCCAGCAGATTCAAAGATAAACTGTCGAAAGCGAAGTTCTGCCAGCAATGAGCAAGGCATTTGTGCCGCAAATTGCGTGCAGTCAGCTGCCTGCATCTTTTCCCAATGTTGGCAAGACCATGCAAAACCGTCCAGACCTGTATAGCCAGTGCTTGCTATGATGCCAAAAAAAACTGGATCATGAATATTCACACATGGGAATGTTGCTTCGGCAGGTTGCAACATGTTGCAACATGGTGCACCAAGTCGGAATTTTTGCAACTTGACGGATCCCAACACGACTCAGCATGCATGGCCGTCCCAAAGCCTTGATGCCAAGGCTTGTACCAGCACCACAGAAGCGATGACAAGTACTGGGCACAAATTCGCTATGCTCAGCAGCTCTTGCGCCTCGTTTTTTTTAATTTTAATGTTTTATATAGTTGATGTTGATAGTATATCCACATTCAGAGGTTCCATGATGTTTCATGCGGATCCTGCGATTTGGGTTGGAGTTTTGTGAAGTTTTGTGACCATTGAGGTGCCGAAGCATTGGCACAGAGCTGGCTATCAATGAAGCTTCACGGCAGCAGGTGGCAGCATGATGGCTGGCAGCCGTTGGGGAGTTTGTGCGCAAACATACATGTCTCCCCCTGGTAATTTAAGATCGCCATGGAAAATCAGCCGTTTGTAGATGATTCGCCCACTTTCCTACTGAGGAGGGGACAAATACACCATAATTTTCCATGGCAATGGTGGATTGCCAGAGGATACCTTCAAAAAGGAAGGAAACACAGAGATTTCTGTTAGTAAGGGAGGCTGTTTGTAGCTGGCAGTGCCTGCCTCCAGGGATACTGCTGCCTTGGATTTCAATCTTTCTGACAGTCCTGGAAGGTGTTGGAGCCTTTGTTTCGTGATGCCCTGGATGCGCAAGAGGCACCTGGCCCGGGGTATACCGTCGGTATACCATCCACTGCCATGACATTTCTTTTGGTGAAAATAAATGGGAAACTAGAGAGCAAACAAGCCACTCTTGAAATGGCATGGATGAGGTTGTTGCTTGTAAAATGGTTCTGGTGGTAAGATGTGAGGCAGACCGGATGAGCGCTATCACGATGATGTCGGTTCTGATGCTTGGCTCATGAAGGGCGCTTCAGGGCTGTGTGGGAACAGTTGTGCTAGATCTGAAGCATCTTGAAACAGGATAAAGATGGATAAAGCAGGAGATGATTGCGCTTGGAAGAGTGTTGGTTGTGGGGGGTTCATGGGGGACCTGGCGGTCTTAGCACGGAATCAATTGATATACAATGCTTTATTATGCTTTATTGATCTTTATTCATCTTTAGTCATTAATTATTAATTTGTCTTCGTCTTGAAATGTTGTGGCCGAGCAGCATTTTTGAACTATAGTGAGCTAGTGACGTTTTCGTTCGACGAAGCGTTTGGGAGTGTCCGTTTCAAGCACACTATTGCCGCTACAAAATTGGACGGTGTAGCGTCTATTACCAACTGGAGACATCTGGAGACATGCACGTTGGCCATCCAATGAGCAAGGAATGAGTTGGTCACTCGTATGGATGGAGAAATGCTTCAGCGGCGTTCCGCACTTGGAAACCAACATGCTTTGCTGAAAATGCGGCAAGGAGATAACTGATGGCAGAGGCAAAGGCATCGCATGTGAATAATCTAAAGGCACATGAAGACCTAGGCTTAAAGGGAGTTTTTGGTGGGAGCATGTGGGAGCTATCCCGATTGTTCCAAGGTGCCTCCAGCCCAGCACCAGTGACTCCCAAAAATGTCAGCAACTCAAGTCTTCAGCTGGCAGCTGGCACTCGTCGCACAGTGCGGCGTTTGGGCCTTCCGTAAGGCGGGGAAGCGTGCTCGACAAGGAAGCCCGATGTCAGAGGCTCTGAAGCCGACCGCCGTGACATCATGTTCAATATTGTTACATAAATGTTACATATATATATATAATTATATATATATATTATATTGATAATCGAAGGAAGTTTAGAAGTCAAACTTCCGACAATATGGACAGATGAAGAGCAGAGATGGGAAGAGTCGCAGAGATGGGAAGAGTCAGAGAAGAGAAGAGAAGAGAAGAAGAAAGAGAAAGTCTCAGAAGAAAGAAGATCCAGTTGTGCGAAAAGGGAGGAAAGTCGCGAAACACTGCGTTTTTCCAATGATTTGTGGCTCCGGCGGGTCGAAAAGTAGGCTCGCTACAGCGGCGGGTGCGGAGCCTGCTGGGCAGATGAGAGATGAAAAATTGCACGCCGTTGTGGCGGGAAGCACATTTCCAAGTCAAAAGTGTAAAAAACTGACGGGTTCAGAACACTTTTGGAAGTTGAGATGTCGAAAAAGTGCACGCCGTAGTGGAACGCTGTTGTGGCGCGAAGCACATTTCGAAGTCAAAATGTACAGAAAACACACCAGCTTCGGACCATTTTTGGAAGTTGAGATGTCGAAAAAGTGCACGCCGTTGTGGCGCGAAGCAGATTTCGAAGTCAAAAGTGCCAAAAAACCGAGGGGTTCGGAGCACTTTTGGACGTTCGTCAACTTCAAAAAATGAGGAAGTCTCGCTGAATTGCTGCGTTTTTGATGTTGTCAAGTTCAAAAACTGAGGAAGTCTCGCAGAAGAGCTTCGTTTTCAAGCTTGCAGATAGACAGATAGATAGATAGACAGACAGGCAGACAGAGAGAGAGAAAGAAAGAAAGAAAGATAGATAAATAGATAGATAGATAGATAGACAATTACAACTACAACAACTACGACTACCACTACACTA